>Ga0209599_10000175_pt1 | contig 44267 bp, 32 predicted proteins | sample Shrwel_input2_FT_FD_187534 | JGI IMG/M metagenome (GOLD analysis project Ga0209599, IMG submission 187534) | Subsurface microbial communities from deep shales in Ohio, USA - Utica-3 well 1 S input2 FT (SPAdes) (version 2) ...
AATCAGCATCATGAACCTTCACAAAATTAGATTCATCATCACCATCAAAGGTTGCGCCTGTGGTGCGGTGGGCTTCATCACAAATAATCAAATCAAAGTCGGCTAACTGGTGCTTCTTTTGTGCTTGGCTAATCACTTCAATGGAATGATAGGTCGAAAACACCACGCTCATGTGGTTTGAGTCATGGCGTTTGGCCATCTCTACCGCTAATCGTTCAGGGTTGGTCGTGGCGGGATAACGTAACTCATGGGCAAAAGTTTGGACAATATCATCATCTTTTTTACGCTTCTTACCAACATCACTATCACTACAAACGGCAAAGCTATGTAATGGCGTTTCGCTTTCTTGCGTCCATTCGGTCAAGGTTTGCGACAACAAAGACAAACTCGGTACTAAAAATAATACTCGTTTGCCTCTACCTGCCAATTTTTCGGCAATTTTTAAGCTAGTAAAGGTTTTGCCTGTACCACAGGCCATGATTAACTTGCCACGTTCCGCCGTTTGTAAGCCTTGTTCGGTAGCAACAAGAGCAGTTTTTTGATGGTCGCGTAATTGTTTTTTCGGCTTTAAGACAATTTCTTTGGAGGATTGATACTTTGCCCAATCAATTTGGCTATTTTCTAAATCGTTTAAGTCAATTTTACTAATGGGTTTCGATTGATTTTGTAAGGCGGCTTCGGCGTGTTCGCTCCAGTGGTTTGTGGTGCTGACAATCAAACGGTGGCTAAAGTCATTTGTCCCCGATGCGGTAAAAAAGCTGTCAATATCACTCTTTCTTACCGTGTAATCTTCGGCATAAAACTTACATTGGATAGCATGAAACTCATTAGTTGCTTGAGTCTTAGCCACTAAGTCTATGCCTGCGTCTTTAGCATCTTTGCCCTGTAATTTTGCCCATGCTGCATACGTCCACACATCGCTATACAAGTCTTTGTAAGTAGCTTCATTGCGTAGGTAAATACAAATTAGCTCCTCAAAGTATGTTCCTTTTTCGCGTTCGGTGACGGCGGCTTGACGGTAAGTGGCGAGTAAACTTTGTAATGCTGTCATGTGGGAAATCTATCTTGTTAGTTTTAATGGCTAAGTGTTTGAAAAAGTCAAAGAGAGTGGCTAATTGCTAGTGTGTGTTGTCATGTCATCCTTGCCTGTAAAGTCCATGTTTTTAGGTGTATAGCGTGTGTTGCAGCGTGCAAATATAATCATTTTCAGCACAGTTACCTAGAGGTATTTGTGTTTTCAAGACAGTGCTATGCACAAACATGAGACGTAAAAAACGATGAATTGCTATCAAAAGCCAAACTAAAAAAGATTCTGCCAAGAAAAGCTATTAGAGGGAATGAAACGGAGATGAACCAGACCCACGGACTATAAAGTCCGCGAGTCGCTGGTTATTTAGCTAAAAAGCTAAGAGAAACAAGGGGTTATATGGTGGGTCTGTTCGGACTTGAACCGAAGACCAAAGGATTATGAGTCCTCTGCTCTAACCAACTGAGCTACAGACCCGCGCGCAGTGGGCGAAGATTATAAGCATAAGTTGCTTGAATGAATAGCGTTTTTTAATTTTCTACGATGACATAGTATTTTTTTACCGCTTCTAGTACTTCAAATGTCCCGCAAAAACTGGGCGGAATGACTCCTGCATTACCCGCAGTAATATCGTGATAACTACCATCTTCACTGTGTAAACGGACTTTGCCGCTGATGACCTGAAAAAACTCTTGTTTATTGGCGGCAAAAACGATTTTCCATGCGCCCACTTCACACTCCCATATTCCGCAAGACATATTGGGATGTTCATAGAAGGCTTGAGTTGTGCGTTTAGGATTACCCTGTACTAAACGCTCTGGTCGAGGATAGTCAACAGTAGTTTTCGCCTCGGCTAATGGTTGACCTACAATAAACAACAAAGACATAAACACTCCTAAACTTTTCTCTAATCGCGCATGATATGATTTTGCCCGAAATCAGCAAGTCTGTTGACTGTAATAACAACAGATAATAGGTATTTCAGCCAATAGTATCTTTAATGTTAACGATGTACACTTTGATGATGTTGACGAAAACTCGTCTATTTATTGATTATTGATTTTTTCGATCAGGTATTAGCTATGAACGCCCATTATCCGCATTTGCTGCAACCATTGGATTTAGGATTTACCCAACTGCGTAACCGCGTGGTCATGGGGTCTATGCACACAGGTTTAGAAGATCGTTTTTATCACTATCCCAAATTAGCGGCTTATTTTGGTGAACGTGCCAAAGGCGGCGTAGGCTTAATCATTACAGGGGGTATTTCTCCGAATCGGGAAGGTTGGTTGTTGCCGTTTGGCGGCTCAATGAATCGTATTACCGATGCCGTAAACCATCGCCTAGTGACTCATGCCGTGCATAAAGAAGGCGGCAAAATCCTCATGCAAATTTTGCATGCAGGGCGTTATGGTTTTCATCCGTTTGTTGTTTCTGCATCAGCGGTTAAATCACCTATCTCCATGTTTAAACCGCGCGAAATGTCCGAAGCCCGCATCTCGCGTACCATTGCCGCTTATGGCCGCTGTGCGCGTTTAGCCAAAATTGCAGGGTATGACGGTGTTGAAATTATGGGTAGCGAAGGCTATTTACTCAATCAGTTTTTATGCGCACGAGTGAATCATCGGGATGATAAATGGGGCGGCAACATCGAAAATCGGATGCGTTTAGCGATTGAAGTCGTCAAACGTATTCGTAAGGTGGTGGGTGAAGATTTTATTATTGTCTACCGTTTGTCGTTGCTGGATTTAGTGGAAGGCGGTAACACATGGGATGAAGTGGTTACGGTTGCTAAAGCACTTGAAAAAGTGGGTGTCACTATACTCAGTACAGGTATTGGCTGGCATGAAGCGCGTGTGCCGACGATTGTGACATCTGTGCCTAGAGCCGCATTTGTTGATGTCACTGCACGCATTAAAAAAGAATTAACTATTCCTGTGATTGCCTCTAACCGCATTAATATGCCCGACACGGCTGAAGCCATTTTAGCGCGTGGCGATGCCGACATGGTGCAAATGGCGCGGCCATTTTTGGCCGATTCAGAGTGGGTTAACAAAGCGGCGAGTAACCGTGCCGATGAAATTAATACCTGTATCGCCTGTAATCAAGCGTGTTTAGACCATGCCTTTAAAAACAAGCGTGTCTCGTGTTTAGTCAATCCTCGTGCCTGTTATGAGACCGAATTAATCTATGTTAAAACCTCAAAACCCAAACGTATTGCGGTTGTTGGCGCAGGGCCTGCGGGTTTGTCGGCAGCCACTGTTGCCGCAGAGCGCGGCCATTTGGTGACCTTGTTTGAAGCTAGCTCCGAAGTAGGTGGTCAATTTAATATTGCCAAACAAATTCCCGGTAAAGAAGAGTTTTACGAAACCATTCATTATTTTGCCCGTCAAATTGAGCTGAAAGGCGTGACGCTTAAACTCAACCAAAAAGCCAGTCGTGAGCAGTTAGAGGCGGATGGTTTTGATGAAGTGATCATTGCGACAGGGATTGCGCCACGTAAACCGCCGATTAAAGGTATCAATCATCCAAAAGTCTTATCGTATATTGATGTGCTACGCGACAAAAAGCCTGTCGGTAAGAGAGTAGCGGTGATTGGCGCAGGCGGTATTGGTTTTGATTTGAGTGAGTTTTTATTACACGATCCTGCGATTCCTTTGCCGATTTCTGCCGAAGCATGGCGCGCTGAATGGGGCGTAGATGTCCAAGCTACCGAAGCGGGTGGTTTGATTGAGCCAACGCATCATAAACCTTTCCGTCAAATTTACTTGTTGCAACGTAAAGAAAGTAAAGTCGGTGCGGGCTTGGGTAAAACTTCAGGCTGGGTACATCGTGCTGCCTTGCAAAAAAATGATGTGGCGATGATGTCGGGCGTAGAGTACCGCGAAATTAATGATGACGGTTTGTTAATTGCCATTAATGGCAAAGAGCAATTATTAGCGGTCGATAACGTGGTGATTTGTGCGGGTCAAGACTGTTTACGCGAGTTAATGCCCGCCGAAGGTCAAACGACGAAAGCGAAATATCATTTAATTGGTGGCGCGTCGTTGGCGAGTGAGTTGGATGCCAAACGGGCTATTCGCGAAGGCGCGGAGTTAGCGGCAGGGTTGTAGATTTAGCTTGAGTGATTGGATGGGTTAATAATAAAGCCCATCCAGTTTTGAAGGAAATAAGGAGTATGAGTAAGATGCAAAACGAATGGGTGAGTTCGAGTAAGGTAGGGTTACATCCCATTCAAAAAAAGACAATTGATTTTATTAACAATATTGTAGTTTCTGAGCCAGATTTTAACTTTAGCTTCTATAAAGTTACTCTACAAGAGCTGCCTGATACAATAGCATATGGTCAACCTAATATGCCATTGAGTCATGAGGCGCAACAGTATCTAAATGAGTTAGATAATTTATATTTGTGCCAGCCTTTAATCGCATTAAAACTATCCTCAATACTTGTTGCGTGGCCTATTGCACTTTCTTATTACACGCAGGCATTAAATCAAGCGTTTATTAACAAAATGAATGACTTTCTTGCTATGGATAGCCTGCCGAGAAAGCAGTGTATTGAGTGGGGGATTTATTGTTGGAAAAATTGGCCTAACCAATGCAGTAGTAGAGAGAAATTTGTTGCAGTTTTAGTGCAGCAGCTTATTCAGGAGGCATATTTAGATCCTGACTATACGCTGGTAAAATATGATGAAATAACAAAGAGAAGTGGTTATGACTCTTACATCTTCCATATGTTTGAAGATGCGGGGCATTTTTTACAGTTTGCTAGATTAACTAAAAATCAAAGACCAGCTTTAATCTTAGGTGGTTTAGAGCGTTGTTTAAGTGAAGCTCGTAGAGGATATGGTGATTACCATTTAACTGAAGAAAGTATTAGAAGTATTGCCAAAGAGTTATTTGATATATCTGAAGAAAATCAATATTCAGCATTAATAAATCATCAAATAATTTATGGTAATTTGATTAGGTACGCATATCCTGATCAAGAATGGTATCCAGTACTTTTTGAAAAATTATGGGCACTTGAGTGTAGTAAGTTAATAACAGACGAGCGGTCTGTTATGAATTGCTTTTATATCGCGCTAAATGCTCCTGTTGGGCATCCCATGATAGAGGTTGCTCAAGCATATTTTCATAAATGGGCTTTTGATTACCAAAAGCTTATTGGAGATAAACCTGATGCGCTGATCAAGCACGCGAAAAATTTGATTGATAGTGTGAATAGTGCGTGTAACGAAAAATATGGAATGACTCGGAATAAATCAATCCCACCCCCTGAAAACAATATTCTTGTGAGCGATACTATAGACGCTTATTGGCAAATGGTGAATTGGTTGCAAAACCATAACCCAATGCTTTGTTTTTATGTGCTGACGGTAGGTATTGAAATGGATACTTTCACCGTGCAACAAACTCAGCGTATAGGTGTGCAGGCAAAGAAACAGCTCATTGAAATGTTTGAGTTCTTTTGTCATAAACATATAAAAGACGCTGTTGATTTAATGGTATATATGATTCGCCGTTCGCGTTTTTCAACCATTGACGTTCATCTCTATGAAGTTTTAAATGTCATTTATCCTGTTTTTCTAAGTATTGATGCAGAGTCAGCAAAATATGCATTGAATATCGGTACGAGTATTAAGGGTAGTCATATAGAGTATTGGTATCCAAATAAAAAGCTTTGTAGATAAACAGTGTCTATTTTGAAAACCGTGGTTGGCTTCACCGCTTATGGCGAACTTATCGTGCGTCGTCAGACTCAGCATGGACGGCTAAAAAAAACTTCGCCCTGAGCTCGTCGAAGGGTGATTCGACAAGTTTACCATCAGCGGTGAAACTTTCGCGGAGGTACTGATTTTGCAAAAACGGCCACTCCGCACATAACATCCGCTATCACTAGAGAGTATATTTTGCCAACGACAATTGGCACTATCGTCCCTAAATAAATGTATAACGACAGGATATTCTCTCATGACCTCATTTTTTGTTACTAAAGCCACATCAAAAGCCAAATTAGCGGGTATTAAAGTCGCGATGACTCTGATTCCTGCACCTAGACCTACCGTATTTTCCGGTGAAGGCGCGGCACTTAAACTTTGCCAAGCCATTGCAGGTTTTGGTCATCAAAAAGTATTAATTGTCTCTGATAAAATTTTAAATAATTTAGGTGTATTGCGTCCGTTAGAAGCCAAACTACAAGAGTTAGGCGTGAAAGTGGCGATTTTTGATGGTGTTTTACCCGACCCAACATTCAGCATTGCTGAAGCCTGTCTGCAACATTACAACGTGGAAAATTGTGATTCCGTGTTAGCGGTCGGTGGTGGTTCGTCGATTGATGTGGCCAAAGTGATTGCCATCGCCGCAACCAACAAAAAAACACCACAACAATTAGTCGGTATTCTAAAAAGTCGTAAACCCAGTTCACCTTTATATGCTATTCCTACCACAGCAGGAACAGGCTCAGAAGTCACTGTTGGTGCAGTTATTTCGGATGATAAAACGCATCAAAAAGGCTTGGTTTTAGATCCGAAAGTTGTACCGCGTATGGTCGCTTTAGACTCTGGCATCATGTCGGGAATGCCGCCAAAAGTGACGGCCGAAACGGGTTTAGATGCCATGACTCATGCCGTTGAAGCCTTTATTAGTGATTTGGCAGGCACAGAGTCCGATTTGTATGCCCGTTCTGCCATTAAAATGATTTTTGAAAATCTGCGTGTGACTTACAAAGAGCCCAAAAATCTCATCGCTCGTGAGGCAATGGCTTTGGCTTCACATTATGCAGGGTTAGCGTTGAATCAAGCAGGTTTGGGCTATGTTCATGCTATTGCTCACCAAATAGGAGGGCATTATGGTTTGCCGCATGGTTTAAGCAATGCCATTGTCATGCCTTATGTCTTGGAGTTTTCTCGTCCCGAAATTAATCCACGTTTAGCCGAGTTAGCGCGTTTTTCAAAATTAGTAACTCAAGAAACCTCCACCGCAATTGCCGCCCAAGCGTTTATGGATGAACTTAAATCATTAATGCGTGATGTGAATATTAAGTCAGTTGTGCCAAACATGAATGCGCGTGATTTTGATGACATGATGCAAGGGGCGTTTAAGGAAGCGCATGGTACCTACGCCGTACCTAAATATATGACGGAAGAAGACTGCAAGCAGATTTTGTATGTGATTTCGCAGCAAAAGTAATATGATGGTTAGGTAGAAAAGGCTTCGACTGCACTCAGTCAGCATAAAATTGCTGCCTGAATGGAGTCGAAGGAGTCTTTAACTTACATATTTGACTGGCAATAATTTTGAATGCCAATTTTTTGAATCAGTTCGAGTTGGGTTTCAATCCAATCAATATGTTCTTCTTCGCTTTCTAAAATAGCGACGAATAACTCGCGTGAGCCATAATCACCCACTTGTTCGCAATGCGTAATGGCTTCTTTGAGGTCAGGGTGCGCAATGAGTTCAAGTTTTAAATCGCCTTGCAAAATTTCCTCGACATTTTCACCAATAAACAATTTATTGAGGTGCTGTAGATTCGGTAAGCCTTCTAAAAATAAAATACGGTCAATGAGTTTATCAGCATGTTTCATTTCGTCGATAGATTCCATGTATTCATGCTGACCCAATTTGGCAAAGCCCCAACTTTTTAACATCCGTGCATGTAAAAAATATTGGTTAATTGCCGTTAATTCATTAATTAATGCTTTATTGAGGAAAGCAATCACCTGTACATCGCCTTTCATGTCAAGAAACTCCAGTTTGTTTTGTCTGTGCTGAGCGTAGTTGAAAAGTATAGAAGTGTAGATGTTTTTTTGTTAGCAATAATGAAACGCAGCGGAAGGACATAAGCTGATAGAAGCATATATCCCATAGGCGAAGTCTTATTTTAGTTAGGCAACACGGGCGATGTTGGTTGCCAATTCGCTGAGTGTTTGATTGATTAATGCGCGTGCTTCTGGCACACAACGACCACAAGTAGTACCGACTTGATGACAATCACGAATTTCACGATAAGAGCAGCAACCACTTTGCACAGAGGCTTTAATTTGCGTATCGCTGACGGCATGACAGACACAAATGTACATGATCGATTCCTAATGTAAACACTAATGAGAATGATTATTAATAAATTGTGGTTGATTGTCAAGCGATTTGAGTGGGGGAGAGGGTAATCTAATTAACCGCCTTTCGTGATTGGTTTTATCAGTTTGATTTTAAGGATGATGCTTGCAAAAATGGTGCAAGATGCTAATGCAGGTAAGCTAGATGCGTTGGCTAGTCGTGCGCGTGAGCATCGCCGTGCGGGTCGGATGACTGAAATTTGAAGCATTATGCTTCCCCTTATTTTTGGGACTTGTTTCATGCCTTGTCTAACGAAGTGCAAGTGCTCGCTAGAAAGAATTACGCGTTACTTAAACAAAATCCACGTCATCCTTCGCTTCATTTTAAGAAAGTAAAATCGCCTTATTGGTCGGTAATAGTGGATTTGGATTATTGTGCGTTCGCGATTCACGTTACACCAAGCGAATATGATTGGATTTGGATAGATAACCATACTGAGTATGACAAGCTGACTAAATAACGTTAGTTTCGTGTGCCTAAGGTTAATGATATGATTTTGCAGGAGTGGTTAATAGGGAATACAACATGACCCTCAAAGATATTACCAATACGCTCACATTTACCTTTGATTTTTTTAATCAGAGTGAAGCCGTTGCAATTCCTTCTGGTGATATTACTGCCGAAGAAGATATCATGGGTTCTTATGTTGCCGCCGCTTATCTTGAGTCGGGCGCAGCATTAGATTTACTCTTAATGATAGGCAAAACATACGAATCAGCCATCACAATAGGCATACGTTGTCCCGTTGGCAATATAGAGGGATTGTATCCCGTTGACCCGAATGATTTGCCGTGGCAAATGTGGCCTAATGAAATTTTGCCAAAAGACTATCCATGCTTTCCATTAGCAGAACAAGCATTTGCGTTAGCCAAGCAAATTATTGACTATGATGAAAATATTAATGAATACCTGCGAACAGGCTGTATTCAATCATTTAAACAACGCAATTTAGCAAAAGCATTTTCACTTGGTTTACCAGATAGTGCATGGCCTTATCATTATGTTATAACCGCCCTACAGTTTTTCTCATTAGATATTAATAGCTTGCAAGCATATTTGCCGTCATTTTTACCCGATATGTATTATGAGGCGGGTGGATCTTTTCGAGGAGTCAATCCTCTATTTGTATTATTAGCTGTTCAATCAAATGCGATTATTCACGGTATAACTTGGAATGAGTGGATATTCGCTAATGACTTGATTGATAAAACGATTGAGACGGATTTTAAAAACTTAGCAGCATTGATTGAACACGCCACAGCGAATGAACATTATGATTTAATGAGTCTAACGATAGATTGGGATTACTGGGCTGTCGAGCTTCTTCCGTGTCAACAAGCCGCGAGAGATATATTGACTCGTTTAGGGTGGCCAATGACTCAAATAATTCCGATTTACACCGCTCGCCAAGTAATTGGTTTTGATGAGGTTTGCCACCTCCAACAATCTGACATATAATCACTCCGCCGACATCGTTGTTATAGTAATGCGCTTTATGCGTGTTACGAACTTAAAGCCGACGCTATGAACCGTCGGCTTTTTGTTGTCTAAAATTTGCCGTCATCCCCCGATTGCCACCGTTACACAATCCTCTATTCAATTGTTTATTGATTTGATAGCATCAAACGGTATTTTTCACCGCACAAGAACTCAGACATGGCATTTATCTGTAATGATTGTGGTAATAAATCCACCAGAAAATTTCCCAACGGTAAATGCCCTGCCTGTGATTCATTCAATATCAAAAGCACGCACAGCGTCCAAGATACCAAACGTGCCATTCGCGAAAAAGAACCCAAAACTCTGATAGAACTGGTGATTATGTGTATGGTGTGGGGCTTATTGGGTTATGGCGTATGGGATCAATATTTACGCAAAGAGCCTGCAAAAGAAAATACACATGCCGTTGAAGCCAAAGCGTTAAGCCCAGAGCAAAGTAAAAATAGTCCTGCTCTTGATTATTAATCAATTAGGTCTTACGTCGCTCATCAAAATGCATACGCCCTGAGTTATTGAATCTGACTCGCCTGCTCACAACTCGCTGAATAAACACCAATTTCTTTGACACTTGTGCCATTAAAAGTAAAACGCAGGCAACCATATTGCCTGTTAAAAAATAACTTATAACCATTATCAATCGCCGCCTGACCATAACGAGCGAGAATATCAGCTTTCGATTTCTCCATCATGTTGTCAGTCACTTTGCCTTTAAAGTCTTGTCGTACTTCAATAAAGTCTTTGCCTGTGTACATAAAAAAATCATGATTTAGAAAAAACACACCGCCACCATAATTATAAACTTCACCATCTTCGGTATCGCCCGTTGCACAGGGTAAATACTGCTTCACTTGCGCTTGGCTAACCGTGGGAGCAAGACCATTTAATGTCCCTTGATTGAGGTCTAAGACGAGGTTATTGCAACCGCCAAAGGTGCTAGGGTCTGGACTTTTATTTTCATAGGTAGGTAAGCGCAAAGCTGCGACTCTAGGATTTTTTTCGGCAGAGGTGTTTTTTAACGATAACGACTCATAAATGCTAGTACCTTGAGGATTGCGATCACGTTCGGCAATCATTTCTTCGGTGGTCATGGCTTTTTTAGCTTTGGTGTCGATACGCAATGAGTCAAGAATGGCACTACTGGAACTGGCTTGATTGGTGTATTTATCACGACGACTTTCAGCCAATGCGACAAATGCACCTTGAGGATATTGTTTGAGATAGGCGGCATAATCGTTGGCATCGGTGGAAGTTTTTATCTCATCCCAAAATTGTTTATCAGGATTAGCCGTGATGCTTGTAGGCGGTTGATTGACGACGACAACACACGGTTGACCGACAGGGCAGGGCACAAAAACAAAGGACTCTTTGCCTGTGTCGTTCATCCATGCAGGGACTTGTAACTTTCCTGCCGCACGCGCTACTTGTAAGGCTTTGGTTTTGACGGCGGGGAAAAACGCATCTGAAGAATAGCCTTGGGTATTTTTATGACGATTTAATTCGTCGATGGCAATTCGGGTAAAGACACCATTTCGGGCATCGGTGTCCGTCGGTAACTTATCTAAGGAAGTGCTGCCGTTTGAAGTGGCATAAATCACCTCGACTTGTTTCGATAAGGGTTGGCTTGGGGTCGATTCTTCCACCACATCCGCGCCTTTATTCACCACTTCATTACGACAGGCATCAATTAAAAATAACAGTGAGCCTGTATCGGGGTCGATTTTATTACTCAAGGTTTCGGAGATGTTTTTTAGGGCAATGGCAGACTCTTTAATTGCTTGTTTATTATTGCGGGTGACTGTGGGGGTGTTACTTGGGATTAAATAACCGTCCATGCTGCCGTTATCGTTGGGAATCGCTGCGCCATGTCCCGAATAAAAAAATAACACGTTATCGTTGGCTTGCAAGCGATTGGCAAATTGGTTTAGCGCGTCGGTGAAGCGTTGGCTGTTGACTTCACCTTGTGCGTCACGAACCACTAACGTCGTTTCAAAACCCATATCACTCAGCGTTTTGGCCATATCTTCGGCATCATTGCGCGAGTTTTGCAGACGACTCCAATAGCTGTAGTCTTTAATGCCAACGACAAGGGCTTTAGGACTGGCATAACTGGCGGACACCCAAATCGTTTGGCTGAAAAAAACGATTGCCCATGACATTTTTACCAAAAAACGCGACATCATCTATCCCCTAAATGGTTGCAGCCTTATAAGCCTGTAGCATAGGGAATGTCCAGTTTATACCATTGATTTTTTTTCACAGTATTGACTGTACCGTACAAGCGTTTATCGGTTTTAGATGTCGAAAGCGCTTGAGCGTTGGCGTAAATATCAGTCCAGTTAATATCACTCGCATTCGGGCAAGTATCTAATTGACTGATGTTGAATTGTGGCGGTGTGCTCGGCAGTTGTGTTTGTAAATCTTGCCATTCTTCATTGCCTTCACCGACATCTGCACCGCGTGTGTCATTGTTGACCTGACAAGGCAAAACATAAACCTGTAACGATTCACGGGGAGTAGTCGGTTTGATGCGAATAACATCAACACGTTTTTCGCTTGGAATCGGAAACAAAGCCACGCCATGTGTGCCGCCATCTTTGGGCTTACCAACCATAAAGGTATCGCGTAATTGCACAGGCTTACCTTCGTCTTGTACACCAACGGCTACTAAGCCTGTTTCCGTTAATAAAATCGACAGTTTCACTTGTGTATATTCGGTGCTTTGACCATTAGAGGATTTTTTCCATAATTGTGGTTGGGTTAAATCGGCTTCACCCGCAGGCATCCGTGGCGGTTTAACCCATGCGCCAATCGCCATGCCAAAAGCATTTTGTGCACTATTGGCTGGATTGTTGTTTGTACTTTGATTAGTTGTCGTGTTGCTATCTTGAAAATTATTGGTACAGCCTTCGCCACAATTGGCTACGAGTGGATTCGTGGCAGGAATCCCTGTTTTTTGCCCAAACCACGTATAAAACTTACCCACCATGTTATCTAAAAAAGGTTTAGCAACGAGGCCAAGAATCATTAACGGTAAGCCTTTATCACCATTACTTTCCGTTGTATTGTCTGTGGCGTAAGTGTTGGGTGCGATGAGTAATGTAGCAACGAGTAGGGCGGGCAGTTTGTTCATGTTATATGGTCTAGCGCAAGAAAAGTGATTAATTTGATTTATTATAATGATTTAGAGGGAATGTCAATTTTTCTAAATAACTGTAGGGGCGAATTTATTCGCCAGATTGAAGAAAATGGGGCGAATAAATTCACCCCTACCACTTAAAAATCCCGATTAATTAAAATACTTCCCCACACTAAGTCACGATCACCATTACCCGAACGCAACTCTGAGCTTTGATAACGCCAGACCCAACTTAAACGACTATGTGGGCTGATTTGTTTGGTTACGCCTAACCATGCTTCACCTAAGACTGGACGTACCTCTCTTGAGGTATAGCTTAATTCACTGTCACGGAATTGACCCTGCAAAAAAGCGTTGTAAGCACGAGCGCGTATTTTTGCACCTGCCCACAAATAAAACTCTGATGAACCAGTCGCACTCTTATTTAATAATCCTGTGGTTGGTTGCGAAAAGTACTCGGCTCGGTCAGGTGCAAAGCTCCACCACGGGGTATTAATACGACCCCAGCGCGCAGAAATAGCACTATTGGCTTCAGTTAAAAAGCCAACGCTGCCTTCGTTCGAGTATTTGACTTCGAGATGATGTTCGCCATCTCTGACCAACCATAGGCGTTGATGAGCATAGGTATAGCGTAATGTTGGTTCACCACCCTGAGAAATTTGATGCCTCCAGCCTTGTGGTGGGTCAGATTCGGTGAGGGTATGAATCTGCTTTTGCATAGTTTCAGCAATACGTGTTCCTAAAACCCCCGCCGTTAGCGTACTTTGAATCGCGGTTTGGCCATCGTCTTGTAAGTTGACGCGAGAGTTAGCTAAAAAGACCAAACTGGCATAAGGACGGTCATCTCGATTAACATCGGCACGCGTTAAATCTTCTGGCGCAAAAGCCGCTAAACCGACTTGCAAGCTGTGTAAGGTGAGGCTGTTGTCTTCATCATGTATACCGAACCAATGATTCACTTGACTCAAGGCGGGGTCTAACGAAATAGGCCAGTTTTGCGCGCGTGTCCCTGCAAAGGTCATCGCTAGGCCACCAGTGTAATCACGATCCTGTTTTTTAGGCGTGAATAAATCATTATCCATATGCAGCGACCAACCACTGTTTTCAGGCTCTCCTGTGTTTGTCGGTATGTTATTGTTGTTGTCGGCATAAGCTGAAGTAGCTAAGAGCGTTAATGACAGTATTGCCGCCGCAACAGATGAGGTCTGTTGTCGGCTGAACATGATTTCTCTCCAAAAAGACGCACGGTTTGATGGTGCTACGATAATGGGTTTAGCTTAGTCTGATGAAAGTGTACTGATAAGTACACAAAAAGTGTACGCCCTGTTGCAATAAAGAGAACACTCAATTCAGCTGGTGATGCAGAGGATGATGTATTGTCTAATGACAAGTGAAAAAGAAGAATGGTTGTTTAGTGGAATTTATTGTTGTGTCAAATGAACATGTTCGCCGTGCAAATGGCATTAAAAACAATAATGGGTTTGTCCTTGATAACGCTTATCTACAGACGATAATCGTTAAAAAGGACTCACTGAATTAAAAATCTCGATTTAATAAAACGCTGCCCCAAACCAAATCACGATCGCCATTGCCGCGACGCAGCTCTGAGCTTTGATAGCGAATAATCCAACTCAAACGGGTATGCGGCGTGACTTGTTTTGTCACTCCTAGCCATGCTTCCGCTAAGACGGGACGCACTTCTAGCCAGTCATAACGCAGTTCACTCTCACGAAATTGGCCTTGTAAAAAAGCATTGTAGGCACGGGCGCGCAATTTTGCACCTGTCCAAATATAAAACTCCGATGTCCCTAGAAGACTTGCTTTTAATAAACCTGCGCTCGGTTGTGAAAAATATTCGGCACGGTCGGGCGCAAAACTCCACCACGGCGTTTTAATCAAGCCCCAACGTGCAGAAATAGAGGTATTGGCTTCGGTTAAAAAGCCAAGGCTACCTTCATTGGAGTATTTGACTTCAAATCGAAAGCGGTCATCTGTACTGATCAATAAATGCTGAGAAGCATAGGTGTAACGCAAAGTAGGTTCGCCACCATTGGCAATTTGATGTTTCCAACCTTTAGGAGCATCGGATTTAGTGAGTTTATGAATTTCTGTTTGCAGGGTTTTGGCAATATGCGTACCTAATATGCCTACGGTGAGGGTACTTTGAATCGCCGTTCGACCACTGTCTTCTAAGCTTTGCCGAGAGTTGGCTAAATAGACCAAACTGGCATAAGGGCGGTCATCGACATTCACATCGGAGCGTTTTAAATCTTGCGGTGCAAAGGCGGCAAGACCAACTTGTAAACTGTGTAAGGTCGGACGACTATCAATATCCGTTACCTTTAACCAGCGATTAAATTTTTTCAGCGTCGAATCTAAAGAAATAGGCCATTGTTGTACGCGTTTACCTGCAAAGGTGACGGCCAGACCACCTGTATAGTCACGGTCGTGGTTTTTGGGCGTGAGTAGGTCATTATCCATTTGTAACGACCAACCGCTATCGTAGGGTTCACCTGCGAGCGATGGAATAATGGCATCTTTGGCATGGGTGAAACGGGCTACCAGTGCAAGTGCGATTAATGTCGCCGCAACAGATAATGGCCGTTGTCGGCTAAACATAAGGCTTCTCCACAGAACACAATCGTATTTGATCATGTCTTAGCGGTCAGCATAGTCTTATCAGTAAGGACTAGCAAACAATGATCATCATACAATCGGTGATGTTAGGTCATTGTGTATGATGAACATTGTTGTCTGGGGTCAATGTAGGAAGACAAAATCAGGCCATTTTTAGATCAGCAACATGATTTAGTGGCAGTACATCTCGTTGCCATAAGGTCAATGCAGAACGATTATCATGTTTCCACGGATGATAAGCAGGTAAAAACCATGCCAAATAAGCAGGTTCTGCGCCTCGAAGTAAGCCTTGATGACGATCAAACAAAAAGCGAATATTGGCACGAGAAATCATGAGATTAGACGGCATTGATATGTCACGCAGTTTGCAAGTTTGGCTCAATAAGTCATGCTGATTTTGCCAAAAAACACTGAGCATTTTTTGCGTCATTTTAAACAACGCTTTGCTTCGCATCGTCAATGTGCCGCCTAACTGTTGATAAAGATCATAACATACCGCCTTGTGTTCAATTTCCTCGGCAGCATGCCATAACCAAAAGGCACGAAATTCCGCATGCCAGCCTGATAAACGCTGGCTATGAGCTAAAATTTGGTCGCCCAAAACATGAGTTAAGTGTTCCAAAGCAATGGTGTATGCTAAGCGTTCCATGGGGGTTGATGTTTCCCACACCTCATCCAACACCTGTTGGACACGCGTCTGAATGTTTTTAATGTCGTAACCTTCGTGCGTTAACTGATTGTTATATAAAAGATGTTGCCGAGAATGAATCGCTTCTTGCGCGACAAATCGCTTCAATTCATCTTCTAAAATGGGGTTGTTAACTTGGCCATCAAACTGCCGAATAGCACGGATAAAAAAATCCTCCCCCAAAGGCAAAGCCAGTGAAGCGCCATTCATATAAGCACTATAAAACATGTTTTGGCAGCACCAATCCTGTGTGTTTGCCTTGGTAAAATCAAAACTCATCTTGCGTGGAATAATGGGCACAGCAATATTTTTCATGACAAAACGCTCCAGAAAATAGGGCGGAATTGATGAGCGTCTTAACAGTGAAATGTTTGGCTCAGCAATCGACCGAGCCAGTATGCGATCTTGGCACTGGCAAGGTAATCCTTTAACATGCCAGTATGGTATTCATTTAGGCCAATTATGGCCAAAAGGTATATATGTCTTCACTTTATGTTTCCGCAGATTATGTCAGTGCTTTGTTAGAACACGCTGAAAAAAAAGGCCTAGTGTTAACTAATGTGCTGACCGCTGATACGATGCCAACCGTGTTGACGGGTTTAGTGCCGTGGCCAGTCATGGCAGCGGTTATACAGGCGTGTATTGGGCAACAAGATGAAGCTCTTGCAGGTTTGGAGTTTGGTTTGACATTAGCTATTACCCATCATGGCTTATTAGGCTATGCAGCAAGAAGTGCTCATACGCCACTTGAAGCCTTATTGTTAGATGAAAAATATTTAGCAACGCGGACAAATGCCATGCGTTTTCGAGTCATGGGAGATAAAAATAACATTACGCTCCATTTAGAGTCGGCTTTGACTCCTGAGATGATAGGGTGGCGTTTTCTACATTTAGCGACACTGGGTTCAATGGCGCGTATGTGCAGGGATTTGTTTCAACGCCAGATTTTAACCGCAACCTTTACCGTTCCTTTTGCTGTCGATACCTTGGCGAGTTACAACGATGAATTACTTGCGGGTATTCATTGGCGCACAGAACCAAAAGTGTTTTCGATGACAGTCGCCGTGAGTCTGTTGTCGGCTATTTTGCCTACAGGCGATGCAACTCTTAAACAGTTATTGATTGGTCAGTGCGAAGCAGCCATGCCAGCAGCACATCGACTGGATGATACAGTGGCGATGGTGCGTCATTTACTGCGTCATCAATTGGTTGAGCCGCCGCACGTTAGTCAGTTGGGACGACAACTTAACCTCTCCGAACGGACACTGAAACGGCATTTGCAGCAAGCAGGAACATCATATCGTGAGATATTAAGAGACTTAAGAGTACAAGCAGCGACACATTATCTACAGACTACGGATTGGTCTATCGACAAGATCGCTTCTCGCTTAGGTTATGATAGTCCATCAACATTCAAAAATTTATTTCGCCGTTGGACGGGTAAGACGTTGGGTGAAGTTAGAACGAGTAGCAAGTAGGCTTGAGCTCATTTTAATGTTGCCATTCTTGTGGCGAATATGAGTTAGGCATTTAGTTTTTTTAACCGTCTAAAATGCACTAACGCCAATATAACTGCTAAAAACTGTAAGCCAGAACAGACAAAAAACGTCACGCCCATACGCCAATCATCTTTGGGTAAATGACCCACTTTGGCTAATAAAAATGTCCCAATTAACGGTGCAATAATAATCATAATACTGTTAATGGCGTTTAACGAACCTTGCGTCAGTCCTTGCTCACGCTCACTGGCGGCTTTAGAAATAATGGTTTGTAGGGCAGGGCCAGCGGCAAAAGACAGAAAATTCGCCAAGATAAAAAAGTACAAGAGATTGCTATTGGTGGTCAGACCATAACAAATATAAATAATCGCCGATGAAGCCATGCCCATTATTGCCAGTCGCTTTTCGCCAAATTGTTTCAGCAAGCGCCCCATCAACACCCCTTGGACAATGGCGGAGGTTAAACCGACAAAAAATAACGCCATGCCGTTTTGTTGCGGATTCCAGTTAAAGCGAAACTCGGTATATAACACCCACGTATTTTGCAAAATAAATTGCGCCAACACGGTACAAGCAAAGACGAATACTAAACCACCAACGCCTTTTAATTGCATCAAATGCGACAGTGCGCCAAAGGGATTAGCACGTTTAAATGTCACTGCTTCTCGACGCTCAACAGGTAAAGACTCAGGTAAGACAAAATAGCCATACAGCCAATTCAGCAATGACAAAGCGGCGGCGACCATAAAGGGCAAACGTAAATCTATTGCGCCCAACATACCACCCAGCATCGGGCCAAAAATAAAACCAACACCAAACGCCGCACCTACAGCACCAAAGGCTTTGCCTCGTTCGTCATGTGTTGTGATATCAGCAACATAGGCATTAGCCACCGAAAAGCTTGCGCCTGTTGCACCACTGACTAAGCGCGTCAATAACAGCAACACTAAAGAATGGGTAAACGCGGTGACGATATAGCTAATTCCTAAGCCAAAAATGGATAACAACAAGACAGGACGACGGCCATAACGGTCGCTGAGCGCGCCTAATAAGGGCGTACAGAAAAACTGCATAATGCCATAGGTGGTGGCTAATGCGCCGTACCAATAGGCTTGTAAGTCGGGAGAGGTGGTCATTTCGCCAATTAATGACGGCAAGACAGGAATCATCAAACCAATGCCAATGACATCTAAAAAGACGGTGACTAATATAAAGCGCAAACTGGCTTTGGATGCGGACATAAAAATAACCTGATTAAAGTGGTTCGGCTTTATTGGCGACCAGCGTTTCTTTAAACGCTTTTGGCGTTTGCCCTTTACAGCGTTTAAAGGCATGTAAAAAATTGGATACTTCTGAATAGCCTAACCGTACCGAAATTTGTTCAACAGTGATACCGCGTAAGCTTAATAATTCTTCTGCTAAAGCCATACGGACTTCATCCACCAGCAAACGGTACGATACCCCTTCGGCCAACAAATGCCGCCTTAATGTTCGTGAGCTCATACACAGTCGTGCGGCGACCACTTCCATATCGGGAATATGTTGTGGTTGAGTCAGCAAAATGTCGCGTACTTTGGCAGCCACGCCAGAGCGTTGTTGGCGACGAGTGAGCAATGCCTTACATTGACTTTCGCACATCTGAACAATGGCTGGATTACTTTGTGGAATCGTTAAATCTAATAGTTGACCTGCGAATTTTACCGAGTTTTCAGCTTGGTTAAATAGGGGTGTTAAGCCAAAGCGTTGTTGATACGGCGAGATGTCGGCGGGTGCAGCATGCGTAAAAGTTACTTCCAGCAGAGGGGGCTTCGTATTAAACAAATCTTCCACCATTGTCATGATGGCAGACATATCTCGATCCACTAAAAATTGACGACACAAAGTAGGAATAGCACTGCCGTCAAGCAGGAGTCGCGCTGCTTCAAGTGACTCTTCAAGCTGAACTTGGTGAAAGGCAAACGTTAAATCGACATAGCGTAAGCCTAAATGAATTGCTTCTCGTAGCGTTGGGCTACTAATCAAGGCAAAGCCCCAAATGCCATAACTACTGAGATGGTAACGCTTGCCCGCTTCTAACCCAAAGTCATGACGATAATACCCTTGTGCTTGAATAAGATTGGCAATCAAGCACAGTTCTTGTTGTGCGGAGACTTCGGCATTATTGTCATTGAGTTGATGAATGGTGATGCCTGTCGTCCGTAAACAATCGGCTAAACGAATGCCTACATCTTGCGCTAATTGGGTTAGCAATTGCACGCTACTAATACTTCGTTGTTGAGGCCATGTTGCCATAATTGGTATTGTCCGAAATTCACAATTCACTGTCCGAATGTACCATAAAAAATCATTTGTTGGCGAGCTAGGATATAATCACGCAATTAAGATTTAAACTGACGAGACGAAACATCTATGAGCATACAACATACTGACATCGCAATTATTGGTTCAGGTTTTGGGGGTATTGGTATTGCCATCCAACTGCAACACGCAGGTATGCACAATATTGTTTTACTTGAAAAAGCCAGCGATGTCGGCGGCTGCTGGCGTGATAACAGTTACCCCAGTGCAGCCTGTGATGTGCCGTCGCATTTATATTCTTTTTCCTTTGAGCCAAAGTTTGATTGGTCGCGGAAGTTTGCGCCTCAACGCGAGATTTACGCTTATATTCGTCATTGTGCCGAAAAATACAACATCTTGCCGAAAGTACAGTTTAATACTGAAGTCACTGCCGCCCGTTTTGACGAACAGCAAGGCGTATGGTTTATTACCACTAATATGGGTAAAATCATTTCGGCACGGATATTAATTAGTGCCTGTGGTCAACTAAATCGTCCTGCTTATCCGCGTTTAAAAGGTATTGAAAGCTTCAAAGGTGAAGTGTTTCATTCGGCATTGTGGAATCATAACTACGATTTAAACAATAAAACGGTGGCGGTGGTTGGTACAGGGGCAAGCGCGATTCAATTTGTCCCTGAGATTGGCAAAAAAGTTAAAAAGCTGTCTTTGTTTCAACGTTCTGCCCCCTATGTTATTCCGAAGCCCGACCGCAGTTATGGCTCATGGGAACACGCTTTATATGAAAAACTGCCAGCTTTACAAACCCTAAGTCGTGCCGCGATGTACACCCACCATGAAAGTCGTGCGTTGGCGATGACTGTTTTTAAGTCGGCCTTAAAACCGTTTGAATGGCAATTTCAGCGTCATCTCCACAAAGCGATTAAAGATCCTGTGTTACGCGCCAAACTAACCCCTGATTATCCTTTAGGTTGTAAGCGTATTTTGATTTCTAATGAATATTACGAAACCTTAGCGCGCTCTAATGTCGATGTTGTGACTGATAATATTGCTGAAGTGACACCAACAGGCATTCGTACCAAAGACGGCCAAAATTACCCAGTTGATGCCATTATTTACGGCACAGGTTTTCAAGCGACAGACTTTTTAGCCCCGATGAAAATTACAGGACGTGGTGGTGTCGATTTAAACCAAGTTTGGCGAGATGGTGCAGAGGCTTATTTAGGCATGACGGTGAGTGGTTTCCCTAATTTATTCTTGTTGTATGGCCCAAATACGAACCTAGGCCATAATTCGATTGTCTATATGTTGGAAAGCCAATTTAGCTATATTCTGGATGCGGTAAAAACCTTGCAACAACGTGATTTACGTTTTGTTGATGTGCGTGGTCAAGTGCAAGGCGTTTATAATCGTTGGGTACAAAAGCAAATCAAAAACACGATTTGGGATGCGGGTTGCACCAGCTGGTATAAAACGGCATCAGGTAAAAATACCAATAATTGGCCGGGTTTTACCTTAGTGTATCGTTATAAAACCCGTCATTTTGATAGCCAAGATTATGAGTTGGCCGTTAAGTCAGCTCAGGCGGTGTCGCCGTTGCAGGTGGTTGCTGCTTAAACGGTTACGATGGGTTCAATCTGTTTTTCATCGTTAAATGGCTGTGCCGAGTAAGGAGTAATGACTTGGCATGGCAAGTCTTGCTCCCACGGTGGATTACTGCCGAGTTCATGGCACAAATGGTCGATGACTAAACGCACTTTTTTGGAAATATAGCGCGTGGGTGGATAAACAGCATAAATCGGTATCGGTGCTAACTCAATATGGGGCATGGCATTAATCAGTTGGCCATTGCGTAATGCTTCGGCAACAATAAATAACGGCATCACGGATAAGCCTAAGCCTGCAATGGCGGCATCACGTCCCATTTCACCATTATTAGAGGTAAAACGACTGTGAATATTGTGGCTACGATTTTGGTCGTTTTGCGGTAAAAACCCCCATAGTTGGCTGTTAGAAATGTTGCTATAGCCAATAAACTCATGGACGAACAAATCATCAAACAAAGCTGTCGTATCTTTACGCTCGGCATAACTTGGGCTACAGACGACCACACGCCGACACAAACCCAATGGTCGTGCTTTCAACGATAAACCAGGATCGTTACTAATACGAATCGCTAAATCATAACGCTCTTGAATAATATCTTCGACGCGGTCGTCTAAATGAATATCAACGTCTAAACGCGGATGTTTAGCAATAAAGGGAAATAGTAACTTGCCTAAGTACATTGTCCCAAAAGTCACGGGTGCGGCGATACGTAACGAGCCACAGAGGTTTTCGTTACGCTCAGTGATTTCTTCTGCTGCCGCTTCGAGTTCTTGCAAAATGGCCGACGCACGGGCATGAAAGGCTTGGCCATGAGCGGTGGCGGTGACTCCTCGTGTGGAGCGGTGGAGTAGGGCGACACCAAGCATTTCTTCTAGTCGTTTGAGGCGCTTACTGACGATAGATTTAGATAAGCCGATACGTTCGGCGGCTTGGGTCAGGCTGCCACAGTCAACAATGGCTAAAAAGGTGGCGATGTCGTGGATGTTGAAGGAGTTCACGGCGTAATCCTAAGACTAAGAGTTATTTTGCCCCCATAATAAAACACCCCGCAGAAGCGGGGTGTTTTATTTATGTTTACTCGTTATCCAAGAACGAACGCAGATGCTCCGAACGGGACGGATGACGCAACTTACGCAAGGCTTTGGCTTCAATTTGACGAATACGCTCACGCGTCACATCAAACTGTTTACCCACTTCTTCCAGCGTATGGTCGGTATTCATATCAATACCAAAACGCATTCTTAGCACTTTCGCTTCACGCGGTGTTAAGTTGGCTAACACTTCACGGGTTGCCTCACGCAAGCCTTCAGCGGTAGCCGCATCAACTGGTGAAGTAATCGTCGTGTCTTCAATGAAGTCGCCTAAATGGGAGTCTTCATCGTCGCCAATTGGGGTTTCCATCGAAATCGGCTCTTTAGCGATTTTTAATACCTTGCGAACTTTGTCCTCAGGCATTTCTAAACGCACACCCAATTCTTCAGGCGACGGCTCACGACCCATTTCTTGCAACATTTGACGAGAAACACGATTAATTTTGTTAATCGTTTCAATCATATGGACAGGAATACGAATAGTACGCGCTTGGTCAGCAATCGAACGGGTAATCGCTTGACGAATCCACCATGTCGCATAAGTCGAGAACTTATAACCACGACGATATTCGAATTTGTCCACCGCTTTCATCAAGCCAATGTTGCCTTCTTGAATCAAGTCGAGGAATTGCAAACCACGGTTGGTGTATTTTTTCGCAATCGAAATCACCAAACGTAAGTTGGCTTCAACCATTTCTTTCTTTGCACGACGGGCTTTAGCTTCACCAATCGACATCCGACGGTTAATTTCTTTGATTTCAATAATCGACAAGCCCGTTTCGTCTTGCAGAGCAATCAGTTTCTTTTGGGCGCGTAAAATATCATCACGGTACTGCTTGAAGCCTGCGCTCCATGCTTTATCAGCAGCAATATGACTATCAACCCAGTCTAAATTGACTTCATGGCCGGGAAAGTCCTTGATAAAGACTTTACGATCCATTTTGGCACGGCGAATACACAACACCATAATCGCTTTTTCTTGCGCCCGAACCGCATCTTGACCCGCACGAAGCTCTAAACCCAAGGCATCAAATAACCGTGGCGTGAGTTTGAACATCATAAACAGGTGGGCTAATTGCCCTAACGACTCTTGGCCTTCTGGACTGATACGGCCATGTTTGCTGAGGACAGCAATGGTTGCTTGGTATTGTTCAGCCAGCTCGGTGAAGCGTACTCTGGCTAACTCAGGATCTGGGCCTGCTTCAACTTCGTCTTCTTCTTCCGTTGCGCCTTCGGCAACTTCTTCGCTGTCGAGGTCAATTTCAGCAACTTTAGCACCATCTTCGGCAGCGAGAGGCAATTCGATTTCTTCAACCACTTCGGGAATGCTAGTGTCTTCTAGGTCTAAATAACCGACTAAAATATCGGCTAAACGACGTTCGCCTGCATTAACACGGGCATAGTCGGCCAATACGCTTGGAACAGTCGTTGGCCAATGTGCCATCGCATTTAACACATCACGAATACCTTCTTCGATGCGTTTAGCAATGGCGATTTCACCTTCACGGGTCAACAACTCAACCGTACCCATTTCGCGCATGTACATACGGACAGGGTCAGTCGTGCGACCGGGTTCGGTTTCGACAGAGGTTAATACGGCTACGGCTTCTTCGGCGGCAACTTCATCATCTTGTGCGTCGGGTGTTTCTTCTAGTAATAAATCGTCGGCTTCAGGCGCGCGCTCATGGACAGGAATACCCAAATCGTTGAGCATTTGAATAATGTCTTCAATTTGCTCCGTTTCAGTGATAGATTCGGGTAAATGGTCGTTGAGTTCGACATAGGTCAGGTAGCCTTGCTCTTTACCGCGAGCGATAAGGGCTGCGACTTGCGAAGTGGTTTTTGTCAGATGTTCAGAAGGCGTGCGCTCGTTAGTCATGCGAAGGTCTCGGTGATGCAAGCAAGACTTATTAGTATAGCATGCTCTGTCAATAAGGGGAAAAATGCAGCGACATTCACTCAGGTTTTTTTCTCAGTAGGGTGGCTAAAGCTCGTAATTCTTTCTTAAGTTGCACTTGTGCGGCAAATTCGGTGGTTTCTTGCAGTTGTTTGTTTAAACTTTCTATCCGTAATTGATTCAAAATGTCCGTTAGCTCACCTTCTACATTTAGCGCAGGGCTAAATGTCGCATCTTCGGCCAAGGCTTTTAAGTGCGCGCCTTCGGCTGTCCCTTCCCATGTTCCTAAAATAGCAATAATCGTGCAGTCAGGTTGTTGCTGACAAAAGTCGATGACATCTAACAGTAACGCCGATTCCGTTGGTAATTGTCTGAGTAGTAAGGCAGTGTCTAGGGTGGCGGCGGCAGTTGATTTTTGCAGTAACAGTTGAATGGCTTTGTCGCTTAACGAGGAACGTCCTGCAATGCTTTGTGGCCGACGGTTATGGACTTCATATTGACGGCGAACAGGCCGAGTGACTAAGACGGCTGTTTCTTCTGGATTCGGTGTGGGTGTGTGAATGATCTCAGGTGCGCTAGGTAACGCTGTTTTTAAGGTTTGGTCGTCAAGCCCTGTTAACTGACTTAAGCGTTGCCATAATAATTGCCGATACACGCCAACAGGCACTTTATCAATCAAGGGTTTCGCTAAACTCGCTAAACGGCTTTTGCCTTCTAACGAGTCTAAACGTAAATCTTCACTTAAATGATTAAACAGAAAATCCGCTAAGGGCAGTGCGCTATGAATGCGTTGGCTAAATGCTTCTTTATCTTCTTCGCGTATCAATGAGTCGGGATCTTGACCGTCGGGTAAAAATAAAAAACTGGCACTGACGCCTTCTTTCAGGGTCGGTAGGGCCGATTCTAAGGCGCGCCACGCCGCTTTACGGCCTGCATTATCACCATCAAAACAAAACACGACATCGGATACACTGCGAAATAAACGTTCAACATGCGTGGTACTGGTCGATGTGCCGAGTGTCGCGACCGCAAAAGGTAAGCCTGCTTGATGCACCGCAATGACATCTAAATAGCCTTCAACGACCATAATCCGTGTTAAAGCTTGTTTGGCTTGGCGTGACTCGTAAAAACCATACAGCTCTTCACCTTTGTGAAAAATAGGCGATTCAGGCGAGTTTAAGTATTTTGGTTTGCTGTCATCTAATACCCGCCCACCAAAGGCAATTACCCGACCACGAAAATCACGAATCGGAAAAATGACTCGTTCGCGCATAGCATCGTAATAAGAATCACGTTGTTCTTGATGAATGATGAGTCCTGCTTCTAACAGCAATGCTTGTTTTTCGGGGGTGTCGGCCAGTGCGTTAAATAAATTATCCCAACCTGAAGGCGCATAACCGACACGCCAATATTTGGCAATTTGTCCTGTTAAGCCGCGCTGTTGCAAATAATTGACGGCATTGCTGCGTGTGGGTGCGGAGCGTAATTGTTCTTCAAAAAATTGAGCGGCGGCTTCTAAAATATCATAAAGCGGCTGACGTGAGACTTGGGCTTCTTGTTGACTATTTTCAGGCAGGCTTAAACCGACTTTTTGTGCCAGATATTCCAAACCATCCATAAATTCACGATGTTCATATTGCATCACAAAGCTTAATGCGTTGCCTGATGCACCGCAGCCAAAGCAATGGTAAAACTGTTTTTCACGATTAACACTAAAAGACGGCGATTTTTCGTTATGGAAAGGGCAGCAGGCGGAATAATTTTTACCTGTTTTTTTTAGGCGAACATGACCGTTAATCAGGTCAACAAGATCAATACGGCGTAAGACTTCATCAATAAAATTTTGCGGGATGCGACCAGCCATAAAAATCAGCTATTCAGTGGTGGTTTAGGAAAAAATTTGACATCTTTGACGTGGGCAAAATCAATATCTTGTGTCCATAACGTGGCATTGTGTTGGCGTGCAGTGGCTAAAATCATGCTGTCAGCCATAGGTAGGCGATAATCAACACTCAGTTTCGCGGCCAGTAGAGAAATTTCTACGCTTAGTGGCACCGTTTGGCCTTGTTGCATGAGTGCAATGGCTTGTAAAGCAGCACTTTCATCACGTTGCTGTAGGACACGCTTAAATACTTCGTAAAGACTGACGACAGGCACCAGTAATTCGGCTGTATTTTCAATGATTGGTGCAAACACTTCGGCATTTTTACCATCGGCAAAATACTCCAACCAGCCACACGAATCGACAATATTCATACCTGATCATTCTCTCGATCTATGGTGGTATCAATGCCTTTTAAGAAGCCGCGCATACTGGCTAACGAGCGCATCGGGATTAGCTCAATGCGATTATCGTACAAAATAGCTTGAATTTTTTGCCCTGCAATCAATTGTAGGCTTTCGCGAATTTCTTTCGGGATAACGACTTGAAATTTGGGGGAGACAGTGACAGTTTCCATGTAACAACCTCATAAACAATGAGTGAGTATTACAAGCAGTGTATCGATAAGTAAATAGTATGACAACAGAGGAAATCAGCCCAGTTTGGCTTTTACCAATTTAGACACTTCAGCACCATCGGCGCGACCTGCAATTTGTGGGCGTAACAGATTCATCACTTTACCCATATCACGGGCAGTGCTAGCACCAATTTCAGCAATGGCAGCATTAATGAGCGCATCGACTTCATCGGCAGAGAACGGCGTAGGCAGAAACACGTCCAAAACGGCAATTTCAGCCCGTTCAATAGACGCTAAATCTTCACGATTAGCAGAGGCATAAGCAGCAACGGATTCGCGTCGCTGCTTAATCAACTTTTCAAGGACGGCCAACGAACGCGCTTCATCGAGTTCAATGCGTTCATCGACTTCGATTTGTTTAAAAGCCGCCAAGGCCATACGAATAACACCTAAACGCGCGCTGTCTTTGGCACGCATAGCATCTTTCATGGCTTCAGTGAGTTGGGCTTTTAAGGTTGACATCGGGAGTCCTTGTTCAGTTTAGGGCGTGATACCAAGACGGCACAAGCCCTGAAAAACGATTAGTACATACGAACCGTTTTAACGGATTCGCGTGCTAATTTTTTAGCATAACGCTTAACAGCAGCCGCTTTTTTGCGCTTGCGTTCTTGCGTTGGTTTTTCGTAGAAGTCGCGTTTACGGACATCCGCCAACACACCAGCTTTTTCACAAGAACGTTTGAAACGACGTAATGCAACGTCAAATGGCTCGCCTTCTTTCATTTTCACTTGGGGCATGAATCATCACCTTTATCAATACAAATAACCGCCCCAATTGGGCAGGGATACGACGGGCTTGCGCAAAATACTATTTTAACTTGACTTTTGGGAGCATAAAACCATGAGAATGGTTTTATGAGGACAAATGTTAAGTTACCGCGAAAGCCCAAATACAATGAGGCGGTAATTCTACGCAAATATGGCCTTGACAGCAAGCAGCGCGTACAATCTATGCACAGAAAGATTCCTTTGCTGAGGCTTATCGTCATCAGCAAAGCTCATTAAGTGAGAGTTTTATGCGTGTATTGGGTATTGAAACGTCATGTGACGAAACGGGTGTTGCCGTTTATGATAGTGATAAAGGCTTATTAGCTCATCGTTTGTACAGTCAAATAGATCTTCATGCCGATTATGGCGGTGTCGTTCCTGAGTTGGCCTCGCGTGACCATGTCCGTAAACTGATTCCTTTAATTAAAGAAGTATTAGCGGCGGCCAATAGCTCCGCGCAAGAGATTAACGGGATTGCATATACCTCAGGGCCGGGTTTGGCAGGTGCATTAATGGTCGGTGCGATGACGGGACGGAGTTTGGCCTATGCGTGGAACGTCCCTGCGATTGGTGTCCATCACATGGAGGGGCATTTATTAGCCCCGTTGTTAGAAGTCAATAAGCCTGAATTTCCGTTTATTGCTTTGTTGGTGTCGGGTGGTCATACCCAATTATTGCGTGTGGATGGCATTGGCCAATATGAGTTATTGGGCGAGTCGGTGGATGATGCCGCTGGTGAAGCCTTTGATAAGGTCGCGAAGATGTTGAATTTGGATTACCCCGGAGGGCCAAATGTTGCAAAATTGGCTTTGCAAGGTAATGCAGAAGCGTTTAAGTTTCCGCGTCCGATGTTGGATAGACCGGGTTTGGATTTTTCGTTTAGTGGTCTCAAAACATCTGTATTAACCGCGTATAAGCAAACGGCAGATTATCCTGAAAAATTAGCCGATATTGCGGCTAGTTTTGAAGCAGCGGTCGTCGATACGTTATTACGTAAATGTGAACGGGCATTAAAAGAAACGGGTTTAAAACGCTTGGTGATGGCGGGCGGTGTCAGTGCCAATGTCAAATTACGCGCCGATTTAGAAGCGATGGCGCAACGTAAGCGTTGGCAGGTATTTTATCCCTCTCATGCTTTTTGTACTGATAACGGTGCAATGATTGCCTACGCAGGCTGTCAGCGTTTGCTCGGTGGACAGCAAGAAAATTTGGCGGTGACGGTTAAAGCACGCTGGCCAATGGTGGACTTGCCTGCGGTATAGTTTTTGGGTGTGAATTTCAGCATATTAGGAGTAGTGGTTTATGAAACGTTATTGGGTGTGGATGTTGTTGCCGTTCTGTTTGTGGAGTTGTAGCACTGAGCGAACATTAACGGTGAAAAAACCTATTCCGAGTGCTGTGCCGCCTGTGAAAGCACGGGTGATGCAAGTCGGTGAGCCAACGACAACGTCAGAAATTAAGGTCTATGGTTATATTCCTGATAGTTTTGAAAATTCCGCGTGGCAGTTTATGCAGGTCAATGGTCATCGTTTAGCGACAGGTGACTTAGCCCCTGTGATTCGTTTTACTTACGGTCAATTATCAGGGACGACGGGCTGTAATGTTTATAATGCCCGTTATCGCCGTGATGGTTTGTGGTTGAATGTCTTTGCGCTAAAAATGGGTACTCAGCCCTGTGATTCATTGTTAGAACAACAAATGTTGATTAACACGGCGATCAGTCAAGTACGCAGCGTGCGTATTATTCAATCTAATAATTATTTGGCGTTACTCGATGCCAACAATAAGCTGTTGGCCGAGCTGAAGCCTGTTAAGGTGAAAGAGGGGAGTTAGGGTTTTAAGAAAATGTTTTCCATGTGGCGGATTGAAAAATCAATCAATGACGGGACGTTTGTCCACAAAGAAGTGAGTTCTTTAAATAAAGGTTAGTTAGCAATCATATGAACATCACCCGATTAAACGCTTTTATCACCCAACACATCAAAAAGATCGAAATGACTGGCGTGTTAATGCGGATTTTTAGTTTTTCTTTGGTCAGTTGGTATGGTGCGGATAGTCCTTTTTTGTTTGTTTGGATATTTAATACCATCGACGCAATTATGCTGTCGTGGTGTTCTTTTCTAAAGCGCGATAATGCGTATATCACGCTCAATATGTTTTGGATTTTAGTGGGTGTCGTTGGGATTTTGCGTGCTAGTGGTGTACTGCATTAACGTAGTAATACTTCAGTACAGAGCGCATCTAAAGACGGGGTTTCGACCTGTTGCTTTTTAGCCAGATGTTTCATCTCAAGATAAAGTTCTTGAATTTCATCACTCGCATGGTTCGCATGTCCTGCCAAAATACCTTGCATATAGTGCATTTGAAATGCAGTCATTAAACTGAAGGCGATGATTGCGCTAGGCATCAATGACACCAGTTTCATATTGAGTGGCGTAATGCTGCCCGCTGCATTGACCAAATCAAAGCACTCTTGCATGGCTTGAGCGACGGTATTGGCTTCTAACCAAGACAGAGTTAATGCTTGTTGTGCGTGGAGTTTTTGACTGCCAATGGCCATCACTGGCAACATCAAGGCGGCGTGAGTTTTTAACCAAGCAGGCATGTCATCATGGAAGGTGCTAGGAATTTTTGCTTTGTTAAAAATCTTCATTAATTTAATGGCGGAGGCATGACGTTTAGCATGACCGCCAATCGTGGTAATCTGCAATAACGACAAGCTGCGAGGCAAAACACTGTAATGGACAACGCCGTTTTTTAGCTCACCTAAGGCCGCAGGAAAAGCCCACAATAAACGGCCTTTTAACGGGTGTCGCCATTGGTCATCATTGGTCACACAATTAAACATAAAAACGATATTGTGACTGGGGTGAGCAATTAAGTCGGGCATTAACGCGTCAATTTGATGGCGTTGCACGGTAACAAGCACAAAGTCGGCAGTCATGTCGGGCGTTAAACGGGGATAAGCCGTGACATCTTGATATTCAATTCGACTTTTGCCGTGTGTTTGCATCCGTAAACCATGTGCTTGGATGTTGGCTAGACGTTCGCCTCGGGCAATCACTGTCACTTCATGACCTGCTTTGACTAAACGAGAAGCGATAATTGTGCCTATACAACCCGCACCCACAACGACAATACGCATAATAGATTCCATCAAATAAACCAAATTCTTATTGTTAATCATTAACAGGTTGCTGAAAAAACGCTATGGCTGGAATGCCCAGCCCACTTTGCCATTAGGTCATTTGTGATGAGCCGTCACAACGAAAAGACTAATCGGCCTCCGTCGGTTCACTTTTTTTATCACCAAATTTGCGTTCTTCACCTTTCAATAACGCCTTAATATTGTTTTTATGACGTGCAATCAATAACACACTCATACCCATAACACCTAACATATACGATGGTACAAGAGTCCAAGCAACGACAGGTGCGACGGTAAACGCAATAATTGAACCTAAAGAAGAAATTCTAAATGCTGCAAAGACTGCCAACCAAATACCGATGACCGCCAAGCCTAATGGCCAATGTAAAGCCAGTAATACGCCTAATGCCGTTGCAACACCTTTGCCGCCTTCAAACTTAAAAAACACAGGGTATAAATGCCCTAAGAACGCGGCTAAACCAATCGCACTAATGAGGTCGGGTGTGACGTTTAAGTGTTGTGCCAATAACACTAAAGGCACACCTTTAAACATATCGCCTGCTAAGGTGAGTAACGCCGCTTTTTTACCGCCGATGCGTAAGACATTGGTTGCACCGGGGTTTTGTGAACCTTGCGTGCGAGGGTCGGGTAAATTTAACGCTTTACAAACAACAATCGCTGAACAGATAGAACCGAGTAAATAGGCACTAATCACTAAAATGAGGGCTAAAATATCAGGCATTTGTGGTATTCGCTAAAACAAGTCGATGGGGTAGAGTCTATAATATCGGCCTGATGTTAACGCAAGGTGATAGTGAGCACGATGGATATTTTATACATTCGTAATTTAAAGGTGGATGCGGTGGTGGGTATTTTCTCTTGGGAAAAACGTATCCGCCAGCCATTGCACTTGGATTTAGAGATCGCAATTGATATTCGTAAGGCCGCAGCCACGGACGATATTCAGTATGCGCTGGACTATAAAACGGTATCGACTCGCCTCACGCAATTTATTAGTCAAAGTGAGTGGCATTTAATTGAAACACTGGCTGAAAAAATAGCCGTGTTATTGATGGAAGAATTTGGTGTGACGTGGTTACGTCTAAAGTTATCCAAGCCAGCCGCACTGCCAGCCGCCGATAGTGTTGGTTTGATGATTGAACGTGGTGATAAAAATGCGCCGTGTTTGTTTATGGAGTGATTAAGACTTTCACTTCATCCCTGCATATGCATTCCCCCCATCAACTGCAATAATCTGCCCCGTAATATACAGGGCATTATTGCCGTAACGCCGCAAATGTGAGCCAGCTCTACTTTTTAAAATGCAAAAAGAGACTCACTTCATGCTTCATCTAAAAACACATCCAAAACGTTGAACTTCAGCATACACTGGTACAGTGCCGCTGCTTTTCCGAAATTTCGTGGTGATTCGATTTTTAGTCCAATCTAGCAGCCAGTAAATAAAATAAATAGATCAACGGGGTATCTCATCATGGCAACAATTCTTGGTACAAATAATAGCGAAACCTTATCAGGCACTGCCAATGCTGACTTATTACAGGGTTTGGCAGGAAACGATACCTTAAATGCGGCTGTGGGTGATGATACCTTGGACGGTGGAATGGGTAATGACTCCTTGGTCGGAGGTGTGGGTTCGGATAGTTACCTTTTAAATTTGGGTGATGGCGCGGATATTGTCGATGACTACAACAACACAGGCGTTGCTGAAACGAATGTCATTAAGTTAGGAGTGGGTTTAAGTTTAGCTAATATGTCTATTTCGCAAGAGGGAAATGGCAATATGGTTCTTCGTTTTGCTAATTCACCAACAGACAGTATCACTCTGAAATATCATTTTTATTATGGTGCTGACCGAAATATATCTAAAGTCATATTTGCGGATAATTCCGAATTAGATATTTCCGCTACGGCAACCAGTTATACCTTAAATCGTGTCGGCACAGTCGGTAATGATGCCATCTACAGTTCATACAAAGGAGTAGATAGCCTAAAAGGAGGAGGTGGTGATGATAGTTTAGCGGGCGATGATGGCAATGATAAAATTTGGGGAGAAGAGGGAAATGACGTGCTATGGGGCGATGCAGGAAATGACATGCTCTTTGGCGGATTAGGTAATGACAGCTTAAACGGTGGTGTTGGCTCAGATACCTATATGTTTAATAAAGGTGATGGTGCAGAGAGTATTGATGACTATAACAACAGTGGCGTTGTTGAAACCAATGTCATTCAACTAGGTGCTGGTTTTTCTGCGACAGACTTGCGTATTTCTATGGAAGGAAATGGCAATATGGTGATTCGATTTAATAATTCCCCAACCGATAGCATTACGATTGCATATCATTATTACTATGACCCTAAGCGTAATATGTCCAAAGTGATATTTGCCGATAACTCAGAATTGGATGTCTCATCAAAATCAACGGCATATACTTTAAACTCTACGGCAACCGTTAGCGGCGGCACGATTGACTCAAATTATATTGGTACAGATGTAATGATGGGCGATAGTGGTAATGATACGTTTTATAGTAATGCCGGAAATGATCTCCTAAAAGGCAATAATGGTCATGATTATTTAAATGGCGAAAATGGAAATGACGAGCTTTGGGGAGGACAAGGTAATGACACCTTAAGAGGTGGAGAGGGTGATGATGTTTTAAATGGTGAGGCCGATAACGATGAGATGTCAGGGCAGAACGGAAACGATACCCTGAATGGTGGCAGCGGCAATGACACCTTATATGGTGGAGATGGTAATGATACGCTTATTGGCGGTACAGGCATTGATGTCTTAGATGGTGGTGCGGGTGATGACTCTTATTATATAGATAGTGTCAATGATCGCATCAGTGATAATGCAGGAGTTGATACGGTATATATTGGATCATCCGTAGATAATTATGCCACATACGGCTACGAAAATGTCATTTATCAATCAGATGAAACATTACGACTTCCCTATTTTATTGACTCATTACACAGCAGAACAAGTTGGTCAGCTACATTAACGACAACTGCAAGTGTTAGTTTTAGTTTTGTTGAGTCCTCAACTATTGAGGGGTTTAGAATTTATACAGATACTGAAAAAGCCTTTGTACGCTCAAGACTGGATGATTATGCTCAAATATCGGGCTTGGTTTTTAACGAAGTGACAGATGTTGAGTCTGTACAGATGCGTTTTTTTATTAATATGATGGATAGTGGAACGGCAGGCTACGCGTATTATCCAGAGGGTGGGGATGTTCATCTGAGCACTGACTACACTACAGTTAATCATCTTGTATTGCATGAAATTGGTCATGCTTTGGGTTTAAAACACCCACATGATGTGGTTGATACTGGTAGTGTGTTAGTTGCTAGTGAAGATAACATGGCGAATACGCAAATGTCTTACCATGGTGATTGGCCGTCTGATCTGAAGTTGTTTGATATTGCATCTATTCAATATCTGTATGGCGTCAACCACAGTGCCCGAGCAGGTAATGACGTTTACACCCAAAATGACCGTTATATTTGGGATGGTGCGGGTATTGACACATTATCATTAACGACAGCGATGCAAGGTGTCGTCGCTGATTTACGAGATGGTGCATGGGATTATGTTGGACTGAAATCAGAAAGTATTTTAGCGGATGGTCAATTTTATATCGGCGTAGGTACAGACATTGAAAATGCGGTAGGCAGTCAATGGAACGATACCTTGTTGGGTAATGAGCTAGATAATCTGATCAACGGTGGTTTGGGCAACGACATTTTAGATGGTCGCTTAGGTAACGACACGAATGTATGCAATGGTTTATGGCAAAGCTATACCGTCATAGGTAATTCTATCGCTGCAACTGTGATTGGTGGAGAAGGCACAGATACGTTGTCCAACATTGAAAATATTTGTTTTAATGATGTCACCGTGAGCATTGTAGATGCTGTCAACGACAACCCCATAGGCGTGAACGACACAAATAGCAGCGATGCAATTATTGAAGCTTCACCTATTGTAATAGGCGATTCAACTGCGTCTGGAAATGTGCTAGATAACGATACCGATGCGGATAGCACGTTAGGGCTTGGTGAAACCAAAACAGTAAATACTGTCGCAGGACAACTTGCAAATGTAGGCGTATCAATCACAGGCACTTATGGATCGGTTGTAATTAATGCTAACGGCACTTACACCTACACCTTAAATAACAATGATGCAGACACAGAAGCCCTAAGTACAGGACAAAGTGTCAGTGACAATTTTAGCTACAGTATCATTGACGCTCATGGCACAACTGGCACAGCCACTTTAAGTATTAGTATTGTAGGGGCGACCGACCAGATGTTGGTAGAGTCAGCGGTCAGTTATACATTGCCAGCAAATGGACAAGACTTAAAGCTGATAGGAGTGGACAATATCAATGGCACGGGTAATAGTCTAAATAACATTATTACGGGCAACAGCGGTAACAATGTATTAGACGGTGGCTTGGGTGCAGATACCTTAGATGGCGGCTTAGGTACAGATACGCTGCTGGGAGGTGAGGGTAACGATATTTATATTGTAGATAGCACCACAGATACCATTTCTGATTCGACGGGAGTGGATACGGTTCAGTCTAGCGTCACCTATAATTTAATGAGTTACACCGTGCTAGAAAATCTAACACTAACAGGCAGTGCAGCGATTAATGGCACAGGGAACAGTCTGAACAATGTGATGATTGGAAACAGTGGTAATAATGTGTTTGATGGACGTGCAGGCATAGATACGCTGATGGGGGGTGACGGCAACGATATTTATAATGTTGATAGCACGGTGGATACGATTTCTGATTCGATGGGAATAGACACGGTTCAGTCCAGCGTTACCTATAGCTTAGTGAGTCATACCGACCTTGAAAATCTGACACTCACGGGTAGTGTCGCCATTAACGGCACAGGGAATCATTTAGATAACAGTATCGTGGGTAATAGCGGAAACAATATGTTGGAGGCTGGCTTAGGCGCAGATACCTTAACGGGTGGCTTAGGTACAGATACGCTGCTGGGAGGTGAGGGCAACGACGTATATATTGTTGATAGCACCACGGATACGATTTCTGATGTGATGGGAGTGGACACGGTTCAGTCCAGTGTCACCTATAATTTAATGAGTTACACCGTGCTAGAAAATCTAACACTAACAGGCAGTGCAGCCATTAATGGCACAGGTAACAGTCTGAACAATGTGATGATTGGCAACAGTGGTAATAATGTGTTTGATGGACGTGCAGGCATAGATACGCTGATGGGGGGTGAGGGCAACGATATTTATAATGTTGATAGCACGGTGGATACGATTTCTGATTCGATGGGAATAGACACGGTTCAGTCCAGCGTTACCTATAGCTTAGTGAGTCATACCGACCTTGAAAATCTGACACTCACGGGTAGTGTAGCCATTAACGGCACAGGGAATCATTTAGATAACAGTATTGTGGGTAATAGCGGAAACAATATGTTAGAGGCTGGCTTAGGCGCAGATACCTTAACGGGTGGCTTAGGTACAGATACGCTGCTGGGAGGTGAGGGTAACGACGTATATATTGTTGATACCACCACGGACACCATTTCTGACTCAACGGGAGTGGACACGGTTCAGTCCAGTGTCACCTATAGTTTAGTGAGTTATACCGACCTTGAAAATCTGACACTGACAGGCAGTGCAGCCATTAATGGCACAGGGAATAATCTGAACAATGTCATGATTGGCAACAATGGCAATAATGTGTTTGAGGGAGGCTTGGGTACAGATACGCTGATGGGAGGGGCGGGTAATGATATTTATATTGTTGATAGCACCACGGACACCATTTCTGATTCGACGGGAGTGGACACGGTTCAATCTAGTGTCACCTATAGTCTGATTAATTACACAGTGCTAGAGAATCTGACATTGACAGGCAGCGCAGCCATTAATGGCACAGGTAACAGTCTGAACAATGTCATGATTGGCAACAGTGGTAATAATGTGTTTGATGGACGTGCAGGCATAGATACGCTGATGGGGGGTGAGGGCAACGATATTTATAATGTTGATAGCACGGTGGATACGATTTCTGATTCGATGGGAATAGACACCGTTCAGTCTAGCGTTACTTATAGTTTAGTGAGCCATACCGACCTTGAGAATCTGACACTGACAGGCAGTGCAACTATTAACGGTACAGGGAATCATTTAAATAACAGTATTGTGGGCAATAGTGGTAACAATATCCTGATGGGTGGCGCAGGGAATGATTACTTGGTTGGCGGCTTAGGCAATGACACATACAGTTTTGGCCGAGGAGATGGCCAAGATACAGTCGTGGACACATCAGGAACTACAGATGTTTTAAGTTTCTTGTCGGGCGTTGCCCGAGATCAATTGTGGTTTAAGCACGTTGGCAATCACTTAGAAGTCAGCATTGTTGGCACAACAGATAAAATGACGGTTAACAACTGGTATGTCGGCGGCACGGTTAATCAAGTTGAGGAAGTACGCACAGCCAGTGGCAATGTGTTGATTTCTAGCCAAGTAGAAAGTTTAGTCGCTGCGATGGCCAGTTTTACTCCACCGTCTGTAGGCACAACCACTTTAGATAGTGGCACGTATGCCAGTGTGTTGTCAGCAATCACAACAAGCTGGAGCAGTTAATCGTTCAGTGAGTCTAGGTCTAATAGGCAATTAAAGAAAGCCAAACAGATGAGTCTATAACCTAAGTACGGGAGCTGTGCAAACAGCTCCCGTTATTTTTTGGTGAGTTTTTTGCGATAAACCCTAAAGCTATCATAAAACTGCAACTCAACTTACACAAATGCCAACTAGCATCTTCTCAGTTTTGAGGCAAATAGCCTCACCTAATGCATTCATTTTTTGGCAAGGGTTGAGAGGGTAATCATGAGCAATATAACGATTGGTGGAATCACAGTTTTTAACGAAGCCGACAGCACCTTACAGGGCAGCACCACAACACCCGTAGCCACTAATGATGTGGTCATGGTGCGTTTAGGTTCAGTTCAGGGCAGCAGTGCAGGCGCAGAAGGCGTAGCTTTTGAAAACGGCAAAATTTACGCTACCAACGTCAACGGCGATACAATTAATATTCATGCTGTTGCTGCTGATGGTTCATTGAGCAACTTAGCACCTATTAGCTTAGCCGGCTTAACAGAATACAGAACAGGTGGCGTTAATTCGGTTGCGATTAGCAATGGTACTATTGCTGTAGCTTACGATAACGTCACGGCAGGCAATAGCGGTTATGTTGCGCTATTTAATGTGGCTGACAACACACTCATTAAAACTATTCAAGTGGGTATTTTACCCGATCAAGTCACTTTTACCGCCGATGGTAATAAACTGTTGGTTGCCAACGAAGGCGAGGCAATTAGCAGCACTAACAATCCTGTAGGTTCAATTTCTATTATTGATATGTCTAGCGGTGCAGTAAACGCCACTGTTAGCAACACCATCTCTTTTGACTCCTTGAACGGTTCAGAAACAGCACTTAAAGCACAGGGCCTAGCTTTATTCAATGGACAATCGGCTGCGGCTGATATTGAGCCAGAGTACATCACGGTTTCTGCTGATGGCACACGCGCTTATGTGACCTTGCAAGAAGTGAATGCAGTTGCTGTAATTGATTTGACCAATGCAACAGCGGATCGCCCCATGTCGATTTTACCGCTAGGCACAGTAGATCGTAATTTAGCTGGCAATAAACTTGATGCTAGTGACCAAGATGGCCCATCTGCTGGAAAATTACTTAACCTACAAAACTACGATGTCGCTAGCTTACTTCAGCCTGATGCCATTGCCTCCTTCACTGTTGCGGGTATGACTTACTTTATCACCGCTAACGAAGGTGATTCGCGTGTGGGTACGGGTATTACTGACTCGGTGCGTTTAAGTGCTGGCAGTTATGTGCTTGATGCAACTGCATATCCCAATGCGGCGGCTTTAAAGGCCAATGCTCAGTTAGGTCGCCTTAATGTCTTGACTAACGTAGGTGATACAGATGCTGATGGTGACTATGACCAAATCTATACCTTAGGCGGTCGTAGTATTACCATTTTCCGCCAAGAAACGGATGGCTCCATCACTAAAGTTCGTGAAACGGGCGGAGAGTTTGAAGCAATTACCAGTGCGCTTGGTACGAGCTTCAACTCCAACCAAAGTACCGCATCAAGCTCTTTTGACACGCGTTCCGATGATAAAGGCCCAGAGCCAGAAGGTGTTTCTATCGGCGAAATCAATGGCCGTACTTATGCCTTTGTCGGTCTTGAGCGTGTGGGTGGCTTTATGGTCTATGACGTAACTGACCCTGCTAACGCCAGTTTTGTCGGCTACAAAGCACAAACTGGGGCTGATCTTGGTCCTGAAGTGCAAAAGTTTGTGGCTGCTACAGACAACCTAACAGGTCAAGCGTTGTTAATCTCAGGTAACGAAATCAGTAACACGGTAACTTTGTATTCAATACAAACTCAAAGCGAAGGCAATGACACGATCATTGGTGGTAGCAGTGCCGAATCGTGGAGTGGTCGTGGCGGCGATGATTCTATTCGCGGTAATGGTGGCAACGACACGATAGACGGTGGCACAGGCGTTGATACAACCGTATTCTCAGGCAATGCGTCAGCTTCAACGATTAGCCGTGTCGGTAGCACCTTTACCGTCACAGGCGCAGACGGTACAGACAGCATCACCAATGTCGAGCACTTCCAATTTGCCGATAGCAGTGTAGATGCTTCGACTATTAACACCGCTGCCGCGTTAACAGGCACACCAGCTACATTAACCAATGGCACCGAAGACACTGCTTACATGGTCACAGCGGCTGACTTATTAGCAGGTTTTAGCGATGCCAACAGCGATACCTTATCGGTTGCCAATCTAGCCACAGCCAGTGGTTCAGTCGTTAATAACGGCGATGGCACTTACACCATCACCCCAACCCGCGACTTTAATGGCACATTGAATTTGTCTTATAACGTCGTTGATGGTCATGGTGGTTCAACTGCTGCAACGCAAAGTGTGGTGGTTAATTCTGCTTATGATGCCCCAGTAACAACAGGTGTTTCTTCTTCTACGAATCCTTTTGTTTTACCACTTGAACCGAATGTTCATGTCACCGCGATTATCACCACGGGTGATACCTTGACAGGCAGCACCTCGGGTGTATTTGGCGGCATACCAGATGGCATTGGCGCGTTTGATAACGGCGATGGCACATTTACCGTATTGGTTAACCACGAAATCAATAGTGCTCAAGGTGTAACACGCGACCACGGTTCGATTGGCTCTTATATTGACCAAATCATCATCAACAAATCGACCTTACAAGTGGTAAGTGGCGATGATGCCATGAAAACCTTGAACGTTTGGAACGACAGCACCAACAGTTACGAGACTGGAACAACCGCTTTTAGCCGCTTCTGTTCGGGTGATTTAGCAGAAGCCACCGCGTTTTATGATTCTGTCAGTGGTTTAGGGACAAATGCGCGTATTTATCTAACGGGCGAAGAAAGTGGTGTTGAAGGTCGTGGTGTTGCTACGGTCGTTAGTGGAGCAAATGCAGGTCAAGCCTATGAGTTACCATTCGTGGGTAACCTCTCGTTTGAAAACTTAACGGCAAATCCGTATGCCCAAGTCAAAACTATTGTTGCCGCTACTGACGATGGTACCAATGGCCAAGTCTATATTTATGTCGGCGACAAGCAAGCCACAGGGACAGACATTGACAAAGCAGGTCTGAGTGGTGGCAAACTCTACGGCATCAAAGTTGCAAACATTACTGATGAAAGCAACGGCACGATAGTCACGGGTAGCTTTAGCCTCGAAGAAATTGCTGATGCGTCCAACAAAACAGGTGCACAAATTGACACGGCCAGCGAAGCTCAAGGTGTTACCAGCTTCTTACGTCCAGAAGACAGTGCATGGGATCCGAGCAATCCTAATGTCTTGTATTTCACCACTACTAACAACTTCACCAGTCCATCACGTGTGTATAAAGCCACCTTTAGTAATGTGACGCAACCCGAATTGGGCGGCACCATCGAAGCCGTGTTGGATGGCACCGAAGGCCATAAGATGTTTGATAATATGTCCGTGGCCAATGGCAAACTGATTTTACAAGAAGACCCAGGTAGCCAAGATTATCTGTCGCGTGTGTGGGAATATGACATTGCCACTGACAAGCTAAATCCCATACTGACCTTTGATCCTGCCAAGTTTACGCCAGCGGTAGCAGGTTTTATTACTAAAGACGAAGAAAGCTCAGGTGTGATTGATGTGACGGGCTTGTTAGGCGGCGGTAATAGCCGTGCCTATCTGTTGGATGCACAAGTTCATGCGGCAACGGGTAATCCTGCGACCGTAGAACAAGGTCAATTGCTGTTATTAACAATAGATAATCCTACCACTGAAGGCACAGCCGCGAACGATGTATTGCTAGGCAGTGTATTGGCCGAAACCTTTAATGGTTATGCGGGTGATGACACTATTCTAGCGGGTTCGGGAAACGATAGCGTCAATGCGGGTGATAACGACGACTCCATCACGGGTGGTGCAGGCAACGACATGATAGACGGTGGCACAGGCGTTGATACAGCCGTGTTCTCAGGCAATGCGTCGGCTTCAACCATTAGCCGTATCGGTAGCACCTTCACCGTCACAGGTACAAATGGCACAGACAGCATTACCAATGTCGAGCACTTCCAGTTTGCCGATAGCGTTGTCGATGCTTCAACGATCAACACGGCCGCTGCGCTAACGGGTAGCCAAGCGACATTGGCCAATGGCACCGAAGACGTCGCTTACATGGTAACAGCAGCTGAATTGTTAGCAGGTTTTACCGATGCCAATAACGACAGCCTGAGCATTTCCATGCTGACGAGCTCTGCTGGCACAGTTGTTGATAATGGCAATGGTACTTTTACCATCGCGCATACTACCAATGTAAATGGTGCAGTCACGCTTAACTACAATGTGATTGATGGTAATGGTGGCTCAACAGCCGCTACGATTGGCTACACCCTCAATGCCGTTGAAGACATCTACACCTTACAGTTCTTGCATCTGTCGGATGGTGAAGCAGGTCTCTTGGCTTCTAGTACCGCTAAAAACCTAGCTGCGATGGTTGATGCTTTTGAAGATCAATACAGCAACTCAATCACCTTGTCAGGCGGCGATACGTATTTACCAGGCCCCTTCTTGGCAGGTGGTACTGACCCTTCTTTAGCAGCTGTCATTAATGCCACTACAGGCTCTACCATTAGTGGCAGTCCCGCACCTGGTATAGTAGATACCGCCATTCACAACATTATTGGCGTTCAAGCATCGGGTATTGGTAACCATGAATGGGATTTAGGTTCCAATGTTTACGCATCAACCTTAGCAGCAGGTAGCGGTTGGGTGGGCGCGCAATATGCCTCTATCTCCGCCAACTTAGTCTTAGCACCCGCAGGTTTTACCGCTGACCCACTTAATTCACGTTATACCAATACCGTCGGAACAGGCAGCTTAGCGAATGAAGAAGCATCTGACCTAAAAGGACGTATTGCACCGTCTGCAGTCATTAATGAAGGCGGACAAACAATCGGCTTGGTCGGCGTCACCACGCAGATTTTAGAGTCTATTTCTTCACCAACAGGTGCCGAAATTTTAGGCTTCCCGTTTGGTGCAGGGGCGAATGGCGAAGTTGACAACATGGCCTTGCTGGCAGCTCAGTTGCAACCTGTCATTGACGACTTAATCGCACAAGGGGTTAACAAGATTGTCTTGTTGTCACATTTACAACAAATCACCAATGAAATAGCCCTTGCTCCTTTATTACAAGGGGTTGATGTTATTTTATCTGCAGGCTCAAACACCCGTCTAGGCGATGCCGATGATGTTGCCGTGTCCTTCCCGGGACATGCAGCCAACTTTGCCAATACCTATCCCATCGTCACCGCAGGTGCAGACGGCAAAACGACCTTAATTATCAACACCGATAATGAATATACCTACCTAGGCCGCTTAGTTGTTGACTTTGATGAGAGCGGTGAAATTGTTCTTAGCAGCGTCACGAATAACGTCGCTGTCAACGGTGCTTATGCTTCCACAGCAGAAAATGTTGCAGAAGCGTGGGGTACAACAGTCGGTAACTTGGAAGCCACCGCATTTGCAAATGGCACCAAAGGCGACCTCGTGCGTGACCTGACGGATGCCGTACAAACGGTGATTGAGAGTAAGGATGGCAACGTTTACGGCTACAGCAATGTTTACTTGGAAGGCGAACGCATTCAAGTGCGTAATCAAGAAACGAACCTAGGTAATCTATCAGCGGATGCCAATGCGCATGCCGCACGTACCGCACTCGGTGTAGCCAACACAGAAGCGATCATCTCCATTAAAAATGGCGGGGGTATTCGCGCCCAAATTGGCACCATCGTCAATAACACAGATGGTACAGTAACGAAAGTTGCACCAGAAGTAGACGGTGAAGTCAGCCAACTCGACGTAGAAAATGCCTTGCGCTTTGATAACAAGCTCATGACTTTTGAAACGACGGCTCAAGGTTTGCTCAATATCCTTAACTCGCCGAATGCCTTAAACCCGAACAACGGTGGCTTTATTCAAATTGGCGGCGTTGCGTTCTCCTACGACCCCACCAAGGCAGTAGGTAGCCGTGTCCAAGATGTCGTACTCGTGGATGCCAATGGCAATAAATCGGCTATCATTGCCGATAATGGCGTGGTTAATCCGAATGCCCCAGCACTGATTCGCGGTATTGTCCTGAACTTTACGGCGAACGGAGGTGACGGCTACTCGTTCAAAACAAATGCCGATAACTTCCGTTATGTCAAAGTGGATGGCACCTTGTCAGATGTTGTACCTGAGGGACTCAATTTCACCGCAGATGCAACAATCATCACCTATGCAGGTGCAGCCACCAATTTATTAGGCGAGCAACAAGCATTTGCGAACTACATGACGGCGAATCATGGTACGCAAGGAACAGCCTTTAACCAAGCAGATACCGTTCAAGCGTTGGATACCCGCATTCAAAATCAGGCTGTTCGCAGCGACACGGTGTTAACAGGAAGCGTTATCACAGGCACCATTAATGCAGATACTCTGACGGGATTTGCGGTTAATGACACGATTACTGGTTTGGATGGCAACGATACATTAGACGGCAAGGCAGGTGCAGATACGTTAGTTGGCGGCTTAGGGAATGACTCTCTCAATGGTGGTGTGGGTATTGATGAGATGATAGGCGGATTGGGCAACGACATTTACACGGTTGACAATGTGGGTGATGTGGTCA
>Ga0209599_10000176_pt1 | contig 44202 bp, 47 predicted proteins | sample Shrwel_input2_FT_FD_187534 | JGI IMG/M metagenome (GOLD analysis project Ga0209599, IMG submission 187534) | Subsurface microbial communities from deep shales in Ohio, USA - Utica-3 well 1 S input2 FT (SPAdes) (version 2) ...
ATTGCAAACCCATTCTCATTAAGCATAGCCCCACAGATAGTTACAATGATGGATGGCGATATCAATGATGAGGCTTCCATTATGGAACCTTATAAGAAGATTTTCCAGAAAGCGTGCATAAAGTTCGGTGGTGGGAAACCAGGAAATATTAGTAAAACATGCAACAAGGATCTGACTTTACAAGCTCTTGCTGAATTCTACTTTGATCCAGCTAAAGGTAAAATGGATCCTAAAGCTATAACTAAATGGCTAGACGAAACCACAAAAGACCACGATCCTTCAGCAGAAGGCGAATGGGAGGTTACTGCTGCAGACATGGACGAGATTGTTATGAAGTTCGTGGATCTATTAAAAAGAACTGGTGTTACACCTGGTGGAATTAAGAAGACCGGAACATACTTGCTAACAATTGGACTTCCGATGATGAAGAGATTCTATAAGCCAGAAGACATAGAGAAGATGAAAATGATAACAAGCGGACAGCTAATGGATGTTGCTAAAGCCAAAGAACTTCTTGCTGGTGGAGCAAAAGGAGGTGAATTATCACTGGATTAATGAATATATAGATTCGTTATACAAGATAAAAATACAAAAATTATGAATAATAAACACATTAAATTATTTGAAGCTTATGTCTCTGAAACTAGTGACATTATAAATGAAGCTTATGATGATATGATGTCTAACCACGTGGATACTAACATTGATGAAGACACTATGACATATGAACTATCTGAAGAAGACGAAGATATGGATTGGCTGGATGATGAGGAATTAGGAAGTGGAGAAAAAGCAGCACTAGCTAGAGATTTCCAAATTTTATCTAAACCTCAATTAGCAGCACTTTATTTAAGAGCATTAGGTAAAGCTAAGGAGAATGATCCTGGTAAATACCTGGTAATGGTTGACGGTATTGATCAATTTGGTGAATATGACGAGGACAGCAGAGCATTTAAACTTAGCACTGCAGCTCTTGGAGATGCTATTGGACTAGATTCAATTAGAACTGTTGGACGTACGGTTAATAAATTTGTCAATCTAATTAACGGTACAGGTGAAACATCAGCGGAGGCTTTGTATCCTAAATTACTTAGAGCATACGAATTCTTCCAAAATAGACCAATTGCTCAGATAGCTAATCTAGCTGCTGAAGCTGTTGAAGACCCAGCAACTTCTACTAAGCATAGAGAAGAAGCTATAGCTGCAGGACCTAAAGCAGCGGCTCAAAGAGTAGCTCAAAAGAAAATGCAATTGGAGGTTGGATCTAAAGTTTTTGCACTTATTAATTCTTTAAGAAGAAATGAGATCTTTAGAGACATTGCTAAGGCACATAGAGCGGCAGTTAATAAAATGGCAACAGAGACTGGATTATCAGCGGAGAGAATCAATCTTGCTTATAGAACATTCTTAACTGATAAGGGAATTATGTCAGGTGCTAATTACGCTATGTAATTATACAGCAGTATATAGAAAATTATAAAGGAGGCCATCGTATTTAATATAGTAATTCGATGGCTTTTTAGTGTTTCTTTAATATCGGAAGGTGAAACCTGATAAACAGCATCGGAAAAAATATATTCACGATCCGCTTCAGTTACATATACAGGATCGTCCGGAAATTCATAGTTTTTCCCATTTACCGAGAAATCGTCAATAAGTAATATCTCATCGACAAGACAAACATCCAGTAATTTAATTCTCGTTGATCTCACCGAATAATATTCAAACAATAAGATTAATAGTAGAATAGTAAATAATACAATAGCACCAGTTACAACTGATAGCAGTAGAGACATAAGCAACGAAGATATTATTAATGCCGTTGGGTTTATATTAGGAAACCTAAATATACTGAATAATCTCCCCATCGGAACCGAGTCAAGTTTACCGTTATAATAAGATATCGAATCTTTCATGTTCATGATTTTTTTTTAATATTAATTAGAAAATGTCATGCTCCTTTATGGATAATCTTTTTGCCTGTATCTTTAATTTTCTCATTGCCTTCTGATACTTAACCCTTATATTCTCACCTGACATCGAATAAATTTTACCCATATCAGGAAATGAATGTGGATCCCCATCATATTCTCCAACCCCATGTCTCCTAAAAACTATATCTTTCTCCATAAGGGATAAGTTGTCTACAAGATCATTTAGAATTCTATTAAAATCATTCTGTAAAACAGAGTCATCCGAGCTTTTTTCACCGGATTCTATTATATCCAATAAAGTCATTGAATCGGATTCTGATGATATTGGATTACTAAATGAGCTTGGTCTGTAGTCTGCAACGGTAGCTGAAAATAATGCATCCCTTCTTAATGACTTATACTTATCCTTTTTTTCCTTGATTGAAGCAAAAGCTTCGTCGAATGTTGCATCTCTACCCTCTCGCATGGATATTTCATTTGAAGCTTCCCGCATTGCTCTTAGTACACCAATCTGGTTCATAGGTAGTCTTACTAATTTTTTTGATTCACTCATATGACTTAGCATCTCTTTCCTGATATGCCATACAGCAAATGATATGAATTTGAATCCTCTAGTAGGATCAAATTTTCCTGATGCCTCAACTAAACCTATATTTCCAGCTGCAACTAAATCTGCATAATCTTCTGGACTACTGGAATACATCTTAGCAACGGATAACACAAATCTTAAATTAGCCTTAACTAATTTATCCATAGCCTCCTTATCACCTGCAGCCGCTAGGTATCCAACTTCAGCTTCTTTTTCTGGACTCATCATGGGATATCTTTCAACCTCATTCAAGTAATCACCGGATGATCTGGTAAGCCTTGGCGTGAATTTTTCAGAAATTTTAAATTGTCTCATATTAAATTTTTAGTACTTTCTTATTAATTTTTGAGCAAAGGTAATTAGGTAATACGGATAAAAAAAATAATTTTATAATATTTTTGATATATAATTGAATCTTATATAAACAATAATATATCATACCAATGAAATACATCAGCACATACGAATCAATGTCTTATACGCAAAGAAACCAATCAATAAGTGAGGGTCTTTCATATCACATAGATAGAAATATACCGCTAATGGAAAGCGTATATAGAATAGAATCGGATTCTTGGTTATCATTGGTTAATGAAGCTAGGGTCTTATGGGAAAGCAATGTTATTGATCTAAGTGAGGATGATTTATTCTTAATAAGCACCGATGCTGGAAGTAAAGGAGTATATGAAAACGAAACGGTTTTACTTGATGTTCCATTCTATGTGGATCACGAATTATATGAAGCTGAATATAAAGGGAGAGACGTTGATCTCAATAAACCATTCAGAACCCCAGGGGGTCCAAGAAAATTCGCAGTGTACACAAAGAACGAATCAGGAAATGTAATAAAGCTGGGATTTGGTCAACCTGGAATGAGAGTTAATAATAACGATCCCAAAAAATCAAGATCATTCCAAAAAAGAATGAGATGTGATAATCCAGGACCCAGATGGAAAGCTAGATGGTGGTCATGTAATGTCGCAAGGTATAGAAAACTTTTAGGAATTAAATCTAGCAGACCGTGGTAGAACTTCCATTCAAAGAAACCCCGGTATCCGAGGAAAAAATAGATACTGTTATTCGAATATTTGACCAAGACATCGAGCCGGATGAGCTTAAATGGCATTGGGATGATGAGGATAGAGTGATATATCCAGTAAACAAAACAGATTGGATGTTTCAGTTTGACAACCAATTACCCGAAAAAATAGATAATAAAATAAAAATATCTAAAGGTGTATGGCACCGTATAATAAAAGGAACGGGTAATCTGGAGATAATAGTAGAAAAAATCAAAGATATATAGTAATAAAATAACAAAAAGAAATGGAACACTTAAAAGAATATAACGAATACCTTTTAGAGAAAAAGGGAATTAGTCCGGCAATATACAATTCATTGGAATTATTTTTTGATTCGGTTAAAAGACCGTCATATAAAGATGCCAAAGCTTTTATAGCTAAGACAAATGATGGATGGGACCTTTCGGAAGAAGATTATAAAGAGGCTAAAGCTAAATTCGAGGCATAGTATGAAATTCGTAAAATTATACGAAGATTTTAATATCGATGATTTCATGAAGAACCCAGGAACTTATTTCCATTCGGATGATTCGGAAGAAATCGAGGATGGGGACTACATAACTTCGTATAGAGGAATAGGTCAAGTTCTTGGGACAGAAGGCGATTTTTTAAGAATACAACTTATGGATGGACCAAGAAGTATTGTCAAGGTTCCATATGATATGGTAAGAAAAATAAAAAAAGCTGAGGCTGAAGAGGCTGTTAATTCCATACCAAAAACAAAGAATGAATTAAAACGAATGGACGAGGAGCTTTCAAAATATACAGAAACCATAGTAACTACCGATAATGACGATAACGAGATACTATCGGGAAGTATATCATCCTCGATAAAATATCTTGAATCCATACTGATTGATGTTATTTCATTATCAAAGAAGGATGCATATACAACATTTTATCCCGAATATTCGTTATTAGTATCAAATATTGCTGAGTTAGCGCAGCTTATATTACAGACAACAACAGATGAAGCTGAACAGAATTCAGTTGATGTTATACTTGATAAGTTTTACGAGATTTCCAATTAATCATAATTAGATATGTCAAGAACATTTTACTCTAGATACGTCAAGGGTGATAATATAATTATAGAGATATCATCATCCGATAATAAACACGTAGAGTCTTTGAAAAATTTTATAGATTCTTATGATATTGAAAATATCGAATCTTCCGTTGTTAACGAGGGTAGAATTAAAACGATTAAAATTATTGTACCTAGTGAATCCTCAATAGACTCAGAATATCTTATCGAGAAAATAATGGAATACAGCTCATGAGAAAAATATCTATCAGTAGTCTAAAAAAAATTAATCTGGATCATCTAATATTTTTAGCATTTGCTGGACCGGAAGCTTTGGATGGTTATATACACATTAGAAACATGGCTAAAGAAAAAGCTAAAGAAATAATAAGAATAAAAAAGCCGATTAAATAACTTAATCGGCTTTTTCTTTTTATATGTATAATTTATTTATGCTAATTCAATATCCCATACAAGATCTTCGAATACAAAATCTGAATCCTCATATGAATTACATGTTGATTCCCAAACTGCTTTACCTGTATTGTACATTTGAGTAAAGAAATCAGTAGTTGCTTTAGCAGCATCATCATATGCGCTACTAAGTGCTTTACCTGCATCTGATAGCATTTTCTTACCACCATTGTAAGCATTGGTAGTAAATTTAACAGATGCATCCCAACCAGCTTTGATAGTTTTAGCAAAATCTGCTGCTCCATTCTTAACGTTTTTACCAATCCAAGCCATTCCTCCAGCAACCATTGCTGCTCCGTCTTTAGAAGCCTGAACTATTGCTTTTAATGCTGGTGATAGGAAAGTAGCTACTGATTTAAAGGCATTAACTGCTAATCCCGTAAGAACATAGCCTAATGTTTTAGCTCCTGCTTTAATACCATCGATAAAAGCAGTTGCACCTTGTACTGTTGATTTAAGTACCTTAGCTGAATCCTGAGCAAATTTGGTGAAGAATGCATTAGCTTTATCTGAGACCTTCTTGTAGATAGCTGCACCTTTTATAGAAGCCCAATTCGCGATAGAAGCTAATCCTTGAATAGCTGCACCTGCCGTGTACATAACACCATCTGCAACAAATTTGGAAGCTGATGCTACAGCAGATAAAATAGCCATTGCACCGTCCAAAGCCATAACAACAGCTCCAGTTGCGGTATAAACTATGGCCTTACCAACTGCAGTTGCTGCATTTTTAATAAATGCTAAGTTGGCATCCAATAAGGTTGTACCATCTAATGCTTTTATTTGTGTAGCTGCATCTTTTTTAGGTATGCATATAACTAATGTCTTGCTACCGTATTTAACAACTGTTATAGATTGATAGATTTTAAGAAGAATCGGGTTGATTCCAGCTTTTTTAGCATCTTCAACAGTTTTTACATTATATCTTTTCACTATATCCGCATCTTGCTTAGCAGTATCTTTTATTGATTTGGAAAGTTCTAATAATTTTCTAAGTGTTTGAACTCCAACAATACCATCAGCGGTAAGTTTGTTCGTTTTCTGAAATTCTTTAACCTTAGCCTCTGTAGCTGGACCGAATGCTCCATCAGCTTCCTTAGTACTCATTCCTAGATCTTTTTGTAATTCAGTAACTCTCTTGCTCTTCTCCCCTTTTTTTAGTGGTTTGAATTCACTTGGGGTTGGACCATCCTCATCAACAGCTTTTTCCTCAACAGGTGCTAAAAGGTCCGCAATTTTTTCTGCATCAGCAGCTGGAGCGAATGGATCGAATAATAAAGGATCCTCCGCTTTTTCTTCTGATTCGTTAATAAAACCATATGATTCATATAGGTGTTCGAAATCAGAAAATGATAATAGTTTGTTTTCCATGTTTAAATATATTTTTTACTGTAAACTATATATCAAAAATAAATTGCAAATATTTTTTTATCCCGGGACAGTTTAATATATTTGCAATATGAAAAGACAAATATTATTACTTTCGGTGTTTCTATCTTGTACATTGTTATATGCACAGAATAGAACTTTCAGTCATTCGGATGCTGACATAGCTACAATGGGATTTTCAAATGATCTATCGGTATACACTTCCTATGGATCTAATAAAATATATCGTGAAAATTTTTTAGATAGCGTTGCTAATGTTAGAGTTAATTATTTTTCCAGCGTTCTTGTAGAAACTGGAAGGAGATTCTCACTATGTAGTCTAGTTGAAAATATACCTGCAAATAATCATGGGCATTCTAGATATTTTGGTAACGATAAACTATTCAAGGAACCATCCGGTTGCAGATATCCTAATCCACTTCCTTTAATAGAAAATAGGAATGTAAAGGTAAGCGCAGAAATTATGCAGCAAACATCATGGACAAAATCAAGCGAATATAAATATACCGATGCACAACTCGTAAAAATGGCCTTGCTTGCTATCGGAAATAAATTTGGTAAAGATTTTATTTTGGATGGTTATAAGGAATCAACTTCACACAGGGATGCAATAAAGAAATATGCAAAGGGTGCATATGGATCCTGTACGAAAGCTATAATTTCAAGAAAAAGAAATGAATTAGAAAATGTTTGGATTTATGAGGTAGTTATTTACAACTTAACCATTTTTTCCAAACCGTTGTAATTATCTTAAGGAAAGCAGATATTTAGTTTGATTCACCAATGCTACAATTTCATCCAAGATATTAAATATCTCGCTATCCGAATTTTCATCTAATAGAGATCTACAATCAATAGCATAGCATTTATACATAGCATCCATAAATGGTTTAAGATCACATTTTTCAGGATCGTTAAAATTCATTATTTTAACACTAAGGTTATCATCAGATAATACAGGTTTACCGTATTTACCCATTATAACTTCAGCAAGGCTATCGCTGAGTCCAAGAAATCCTTCGAATAACTTATCCAATGCTTTGTGTTGCCCGTAAGCATACGCTTGCCAGTGTAGTAATTTTATTTGTGCAGTGTTCTGCATTATCATCTTAAATATATGGCCATATTTATTTGCTTCCTCTGATGACACTTTATCTGCTGAATTCTTATTAGCAGACATTCCGGTGTCTGCTGGATTCTTAATTACGTCTCCAAATGCGCTAAGGTTTAAAATTCCGTCCATTATTTAATGTATATTTTAATTATATATCATCGGTTGGATTTATTTTATTTATTATTGATGATGTTGACAAATTAGGTATTTTGTTAAAAAATTCAACCTTGCATAAATTGGACCCAGTTATATTTTTCCCAATATATTCATCACCTATTACTATTAGATCAACATTTTTTTCAACTAGCTTATCACACATTTCAATTTCACTGGAAAAAACGACAACCTCATCAACATACCGTATTGACTCAAGTATCACTTTTCTACTATATTGGTTGTTTATAGGTCTATTACTACCCTTTAGAATTGATACCCTCTCATCCGAATCTATACCAACAATAAGTAGATCTCCTTTGGACCTTGCATATTTTAGAAGCTCTATATGTCCGGGATGTATTATATCAAAGCATCCGTTAACCCATATTATTTTCTTTCTCTCCATGTGGGAAACTTTTTATTATTATAGATCTTATATAGATATATTATTTCACTATGGGATGGCGTAATTTTTCAACGCATGAAGAGATTAATCTAAAAGAATATCTGGAAGAATGGTTATTCGAAAATCCAGATCACCTAATTTACATTGGATGTGATTCACATAATAATACATTCAATACAAATTTTGCAACAGTTATAGTGCTTCATCATTATTCCAAAGGGGGTCACGTTTTATATAATAAGGAGATAATACCAAGGGTAACTTCAGCACACGAAAGACTATGGAAAGAGGTAGAGTATAGTGTAAATGCTGCTAAAAAATTAATAGAGTGGGGAATACAATCTCCCGAATATATAGACATTGATATGAATCCTGATCCCAAATATCAGTCAAATCAAATGCTTAGAGCTGCAGTAGGATTAGTTGAATCAGAGGGAATGAAAGCAAGATATAAAACCCTTTCACCATGGTCCATATCAATAGCCGATGTTATCTGTAGATAAATATCATTATGGAGGTAGAAAAAGGCATAATAACATTCAGCTCTCAGATAGATAACGAATACACTGTTTTTATAGTGTATGGGGAAAGCGAAAGGTATTCAACATTCAGAGAAATTTTTGGGTTACTGGACAATAGCGTTGGATTTCTCGATTTCAGAAGTAGGCTTATTTTTATAGATGGCGAATGTAATGATCTAACATTAGATCACATAATAGCAATACAAGCACACGAAATATGTCATTATATACTTCAGCATAATAATTCTGATTATAGTGAAGATAGGATGGAAATAGAGGCTGATATAGCATCCATAGAAATGCTTAATTATATGGGGATGTATATTTCTGCGGATCTTATAAAGGAAAGATTGCTTGGAAGATATGGCATCTTATACTCAATGGATAGCTTAGATTTTATATTATCACCGGATAAAAAACTTATGTTTAATGAATATTTAAAAAAATTAAAAAAATAGGATAAATAATTTTTTTATATCGTGAAATATTATTATCTTTACACCATACAAATAAGACACAATGAAAACTGAAGGCCCCGTAGCTCAGCTGGATAGAGCAACTCACTTCTAATGAGTAGGTCACACGTTCGAATCGTGTCGGGGTCACAAAAAGCTCCTTTGGTGGAATTGGTAGACACGCTAGACTTAGGATCTAGTGCCGAGAGGTGTGAGAGTTCGAGTCTCTCAGGGAGTACAAAGGCTTTGATGGAGAGCCAAGAGTGGGTGATGAACCCACGTCCATCAGCAAGGTCTTGTAGCTCAGTTGGTTAGAGCACCGCACTCATAATGCGTAGGTCCCTGGTTCGAGTCCAGGCTGGACCACTAAATCCCGCCCAATAAGGGCGGGATTTTTTATTAAAAATAATTTAATATGATATCAATTTATTTAGACGATTTTAGAACGCCCACAGAACACCCTAATAATGGTGAATGGGTTATAGTAAGAAATTACGGGGAGTTCGTTAATAAGATATTGGAGATTGGTCTGGATAGCATAGATATTCTTTCGCTGGACCATGACTTGGATCCTTCAGCAACATCGCACTATTTTGAATATGTTAAAAAAAATTACTCAATAGATTATTCACAAATATTAGAACCTACAGGAATGGACGTGGCTAGATGGCTTATCTTGCATTCCAGAGAAACCGGTCACAAAATACCTAAATGTTATATACACTCACATAATCCAATAGGATCCGGAAATATGCTGGGTCAGATAAATCTATATTTAAAGGAAAAGAAATTACCAGAGAACTGCGAGATCAAAAGATGGGGATATGTAAATAAGCAATAATACAAACTTGATCCATTGATTTGAATATATATAAAAAAGAATTGATGGCAAATCCAATAAAATATTCAGTAACACCGCTACCATATACAATAGGTAGAAATAATATGAACCTAGGGGTTGGTTTAACCGGATATGGATCAACACCGGAGACTAATTTTTGGCAAGGTTATAATATTACTGAATCCGGATATGTTATCTATATAAATAAGGCGGAGCAGGGTCCATCGATATATTCACCAGAATCTGACACTGATCTTGTTGGATTAATTTCGATTGATGCATTTGGAGGATCCTCGATAACAACTGCATCCGATGCTTTATTATGGTTATATAATCAAAATGATACAATATGCATCAATATGGAATACCCTTCGATACCAACCGAAGGTCTTAATATGCTCCTTGATGCAGGATTTACCTCCTCATATCCAAGAACAGGGAATGAGTGGTACGACCTCTCCAGAAATGATAATTCAGGAAATATAATAGACTCCACATTCAGTGGCTTGCAGAAGGGTAATATTATATTTGATGGCTCAAACGGTTACGTAGATATAAATAATGGGGCTTCAGTACTATCCAATACCGAATACTCAAAAGTAATTTGGTTCTACACTAGTGATTTTTCAAATCCTAATAATCTAATGAGCGGAGGGGGAGGTTCTAATCAGGGACAGCATGCTTTTTGGCTTGGTGGAACAAATAAATTACAAGCGGGACATAATGGATCTTGGAACACCGTAATAACATCAACATCGCTTAACCTTAATACTTGGTATTGTGGTGCAGTAACATTTAGTTCAACAACAGGATGGAAATTATACCTAAATGGGATATTAGAGAATAGCTCATCCAATGCTACTACATTTTCTGGTGAGGGTAACGTTTTTATAGGATCTTATGATACCGGGGCAAATCTTTTGAAAGGAGGGGTATCCAATGCGATGATTTATAATAGAATATTATCCGAAAATGAGATCTCTTCATTATATAATTCATTTGTTAATAGGTTCGTTATACCAACCACGACTACGACTAGCACCACGACTACGACTAGCACCACAAGCACCACGACTACGACGACTATAGCTCCTACGACTACGACTAGCACCACGACGACGACCACATTAGCACCAACAACGACAACAACGACAACTATAGCTCCGACAACAACCACGACGACCACATTAGCACCAACAACGACAACAACGACAACTATAGCTCCCGGTATAATTACCAGTAGTTTATTCATGAAGCTTGATGCTAGTAATTATACATCAGGTACATGGACGGATGAGACAGGTAACGGAAATAATGCGACTATTAATGGTGCTACTTGGTCGTCAACGGACGGTGGTATTTTTGACTTAAATGGTACTAGTAACACAATTAGTATTCCACACACCTCAAATCTTAGTTTAAATACCACGACGCAAAGAACGATTCAGGTTTGGGTTAAATTCGATGTGTTACCTGCACTGAATACACAGATACCGGTCTTTGGCAAATTATCGGGATCGTTTGGGTTTGATGGATACTGGGGAGGTTTATTTTCTAATGGCGGTAAAGTTAGGTCAGTAACAAATGGAACAGGGGTTCAAAGAATTGTTGATTCTACTTTAACAGTCACAACAAATACTTGGTACTTATTTACTTTTATATCACAAATTACAGCAACAGCAAATACAACTAAAGTTTATATTAATACCACTGAATATATCACTACGGCACACGGAAGCGATTCATATTCGGAATCGAATCCTCTATATCTGGGATATATTGGTGCAGGTGTCGGTTCAACATATTTGAATGGCAAAATAGGAGCATCATATTTCTATACTAAAGGCTTGAGCGCTTCGGAAATTTCAACCAATTATAATGCAACAAAATCAAAATATGGCTTATAATAAATAATACGTAAATTATTTTTTTTATCCGATTACATATATTACATTTGATATATGAAAAAATTAATATTATTCCTGCTATTATCTTTAGTTCAGTATGAATTATATGCTCAGACCAATTTAGAGAAGCTAGTTCTAAAAGAACTTAATGCTTACAGAAATCTAAATAAGTTACAACCGGTAAAAATTTCAGATACGGTAAATAAAGCTGCTTATCACCACACTCAGTGGATGTCTAAAGTTAGTTTCAGTAAAATGAAACAAATAATGGAGATAGATGACGAATCTGAAGAAATGGATGCACACACAGAAACAATCGATGTTCCTAATTTTAAGGAAATAAAAACACCGGAGGACAGAGGAAGGGCATTTGGAATAATTAAAGAAAATACAAATTATACTCTCGGGGAAATATGTAATATGACGCTATCCAACTCCGGAAATTATTTTGTATCCTCACAAACTCCGGATGATATACTTGCTAAAAATATAATATCTAAATTTTCAAAATCACCTGGGCATGATCAGATAATGAAATTGGATCTTGATAATTGCTATGTTGGAATTTGCGTGATTATTAAGTCCGTTGTTGTTAACGGTCAGGAGAATAAAATTGCATACACCACAATATATTTTATTGAAAAATACTAATATTGCTATTGGATATATAGTTAAAATAAATCCAAATAAGAATGTCTAAGAAATTTGTTTTCGAATCATTAAGTGATTTCATAAATTATAAGCTTTTAACAGAGACTCCAAACGGAACTCTAAATGAGGCTGACGCTAAATCTTCACCTTGGGATTTTAAATTTGATAGTGGTAAATTTAAAAAAGAGGATGTAAATGAGGATCAAATAAAAAAACTGGAAGCTGATTTTAAGAATAGAATAGTTCCAGTTCTAAGTAATCAAAATTACATAGGTAGAAAATTGGATGTTTCAATATCCTCCGCATCAAGTAAGGTTCCAGTAAATCCTTCAGGTTCTGTTGCAAAAGCACTAAAAGCTGCCGGATATTCACCAGATAATGATGGGTTATGTAAGGCTAGGGGAAATACCATTATTGAATTAATAAAGGATCTTATGTACCGTACATTCGGTGGAGACATGGAAAAGAAGGATTTCTTAAAAGATGTTGATAAAAAAATGTCACTGATAAACAAACCAATGCCTAATCTAGGTCCAGACTATGATAAAGGTAAAGGTGATAATGCTGATGATCAGAAATTCAAGGACAATCAATTCATTTCTGCAACTTTAGTAGCAAGTGCAGGAGAACCAATTGGTGATGATATAAAGATATCATGTAAGATGGATAAAAGTTTCTCTGGTAAAAAAGCAGATGCTAGTAATGGATATGCAGGTTACGATAAGACCGTTTATTTATTTGCTAAGGCTGGACAAAAAATGGAGATATTCTTTGATCCTAAGGTTATACCAGATGCTATATTATTCTCATATTCGGGTAAGGAAGTTAAACTTTCCCCTTTTATGGGTGGATTTGGTGCTAAGTATATTAGAGGTGAATATAGCAAATCAGCCGAAGATAAATGGAATGCAGATGCAAAAGCTGGAAAGGTAGCTCCTGCTAAAAGAGAAGTTATTGGAGGTACCAGTTATTTAGTAATTGATTACAAGGACTATATAAATAATGTAGTTAACAAGGGTGGTGTATTAGTTAAAGCAATAGAAGCTAAATTAGCATCACTTAAGCTTAAGCCTATTAAAGAGCTTTGCCCTGAATTTTTTGATTCGGAAGGTAAGATAGAAATATACAGAAATAAGGATCTTAGTGAAATTAAAATAGATGACACCAATAAAGTTTGGGAATGGACATATGACCTACTTAAATCAGGAAAATTAAAAGAATCTCCAAAGGCCGATAATAAAAGCTTAAGTATTTCTATTACTAAAAATGCTGTAAGAGATATGGTTACTTTGGTTGCTTTCTCCCCAGTAGCAGGTACACAATTCAATATAAGAACAGTTTGTAACTAAAATAATAAATAGTAATGAATAATAATATAAAGACTTTCGAAAGCTTTTCACACCCGATTAACGAGACAGCAGCTTTACCAAAGATGCCTGATTTTCTTAAAAAGGCAGGTGCTAAAGAAGATCACTTCCATTGGGGCGGACCTCCTAAGATGAATCCACCAAATAATTCTTGGATAATCGAGATAAAAACACCCAAAGGTATATTTAAGAAAGAGCATACATGGGGATTAGTATTTTTCCCTGATGGTACATTCACAACTAGAATAACACCAGAGGATTCAAACGGTCCATTTGATAGTGGCGGTAAATGGAAGGCTAGTCCTTCAGATTCGTTCACTATATTGAACAAAAAAATATCAGGGGTTTCTATGACATTCAATAGTTTATTTTCTCCTAGTACATATATGTAAATAATAAAAAATCAAAAAAAAATCAAAAAATATTTTTTTTAATCGAAACTTTATTATAGATTTGCATAAAAATAATAAATCAATTAGATATATAGTCTATTAAACATTAAAAACAAAATGAAAACATTCTTCGGAAATATCGCCATTAATTTTATGCCAAAGGGCAATAACCCGTTTGTGCAGGTGGGGATTGCGAAATGGTATAATGGCCAATACGAGAAACCGGAAGATGTAATAGTAGGTTAAGATAATAATAAAACTTAAATATTAAAAACTCCGATTCTCAAAAAGAATCGGAGTTTTTTTATTGGGTGAGGTAGCAAAGTTGGTCTATGCAGCGGACTGAAAATCCGATGATGGCGGTTCGATCCCGCCCCTCACCACAGAAAGAATTTAAAATAAAATGAAACGAAAACAGTAAGGTCCTCTAACTTGAATTGAGTTATGACCATTAATAAAAAATAATGATCTCGTAGCTCAGTTGGCTAGAGCACCTAACTTTTAATTAGGGAGTCCCGGGTTCGAATCCCGGCGGGATCACTAATGAAATAATGTTCATTGAAATTACGGGGTGTAGATCAGTTGGTAGATCGCCTGGTTTGGGACCAGGAGGCCGTCAGTTCGAGTCTGGCCACCCCGACAAATATAAACGGGAAATGGAGGAGTCAGGTCGTCCTCGCCTGCCTTGGACGCAGGAGCTCGCAGGTTCGAATCCTGCTTTCCCGACAAAATGGGGCCGTAGTTTAATTGGCTAAAATTTCTGACTTGCACTCAGAGGACCCGGGTTCGATCCCCGGTAGCTCCACTAACATACGTCGGTAGCTCAATTGGTAGAGCACTGGTCTCCAAAACCAGGGGTTGTAGGTTCGATCCCTACCCGGCGTGCAAATTAAATTGTCCTTTGGTCTAATGGCAGGACACGTGGTTTTGGTCCACGCGGTGGAGGTTCGAATCCTCCAGGGACAACAAATTGTTCATTGACATATTAGCAGCACTGTCGATTAGCTCAGCTGGTTAGAGCGTATCGCTGATACCGATAAGGTCACTGGTTCGATCCCAGTATCGACAACTAAAAATTCTCCTGTAGCTCAGTTGGTTAGAGCATCTGACTGTTAATCAGAGGGTCCCTGGTTCGAGTCCAGGCGGGAGAGCAATAAGGATCTGTAGCTCAGTGGTAGAGCAGCGCACTGTTAATGCGCTGGTCGTTGGTTCGAGTCCAACCGGGTCCTCTAAAAATAACACAATATGATTAAATGAAACCTACCTTAGTAAAAAGCTTGAAACAAAAAGAAAAAATTGGTGATCTTGTATCCTATCTTGATAGATTAAATTGCATATCTTATTCAATAAAAACAGATCATTTGAATGAGAAAATTAAATATTATAGGGACGGTAACGAAACACCGCTTTACTCTAGGGTAAAATCTGCGAGAGTAGCTCAGTTGGTAGAGCACGACCTTGCCAAGGTCGGGGTCGCGGGTTCGAATCCCGTCTCTCGCTCAAAGAGGAATAACTAGTGTAGGTGCCTCAAGGGACTGCAGCCCTACTACACTCTATGCAGGTATCGTATAACGGTTATTACTCCAGACTTCCAATCTGGAGATTGGAGTTCGATTCTCCATACCTGCTCAGAATGTGGAATAACATCGATCCCGTAATGCCACGGCTTGTGCACAAGTAACGGGATGCATGGCGAGATAGCTCAGATGGTTAGAGCGCGGGAGTCATAACCCCGAGGCCGTAGGTTCGATTCCTACTCTCGCTACTAAAAAGAAATTATTATGAAAAAGAAATTTGATGCTCATTAGGTTTAATTAACCTAAAAAATGAGCAAATGAGCAAAAACAGAAACAGAGCAAAATTGAATAAGGCAACTTGTTCTAAAGATTACAGAATAATCTGGCTAAAATGGGAATTTCCGATGTATTGGGACGAAGGATTGAATTTTAAAAAAGGACATCCCTCCATAAAATACCGCAGTTACAAGACGTGGAAGCATAGCAGAAAAACCAGATGGAAATAATTAAGTAATTATTTTTTAATCACGTAATATTATATTAATCTTGTAAAAATAAAAAGATGAAAACAAAATTCTATGAATTCTCGCAAAACAACACTGGCGGATCATTCATAACTGGTGATAAGCTATGTCATAGAATCATAGTAGAGGCTTCATCATCTTCGGAAGCATCCGATATAGCTGAGGATCTTGGATGCTATTGGAACGGTGTTGATGAAGGAAGTGATTGTCCATGCTGTGGAGATAGATGGTATCCGTCAGGTGATTGCATCGATCTTGATAAAATTAATACCAGATGGAATGGCTACGAGTATTCACAATGGCTAGAGAAAAATGAGAATGCTGATGATGCAATCGGAAAAATAAAATCAAAATATTCTAAATCTGAATGGTCGGAAGATCTTAAAGTTGAGAATAAATACGGATCCAAAAGAATAATAGGTAAGATCAAATTGGAGTGTATCGAAGAATATGCACAAGTGATGACGGATCTTTATGGAGGTTGGACTAAGCCGGATACCAGAATCTTCTATAAAAATGGTGAAGTAAAAGAAGTATTTAAAAAGAGTGAGGTTTAAATCTCACTTTTATTCAGTCCCTTAGCTCAGTTGGTTTAGAGCGATTGTTTTACACGCAATAGGTCGTCGGTTCGATTCCGGCAGGGACTACAAAAGATCCAATTAGTCCGAAAGGATAAAAAAGGAGGAATAAGATGAACAGACGAAAGTCATCTCCAAAGAGTAGAATTAAGCCGGTGTGAGCGCATGCGGAGGCATCCGAGGGAAGGTATGGAAACCTTCAGCTAGAAATTCAAGGGTATGGAATCAAGGTGTTAGTAGCGGTCTAAAGTCTGAATTGGATCTTATATAGGGGAATGCGCCAGAGTTGGAGAGTTGGGACGGACTGTAAATCCGTTGGCTTGCGCCTGAGTAGGTTCGAATCCTACCATTCCCACCAATAAAAAAATAAATGGTTATGGAATTAAATGAAATTAAAAAATCACTGTATAAGGAAAATCCACATGCAGTTTTGAGGATGATTAGAAAGAGTGTTGCTTATTATTCTGCGCATTTAGTTTCGAACGACTCTATTGTGCAATTTCAAGTTCCTATTGAAGACATGGGTGATGCTGATTTCTTATCATCAATGGACTCGAAACTTTTAATCCGCTGGATAACTATATAATATCGAAACATCCCTTAATCGGGTCAGTTGAGCAACTGGTTGGCTCGCCGGACTGTAAATCCGGTCCCTTCGGGGCGTGTAGGTTCGAATCCTACCTGGCCCACTAAATTTTTTAAAAATGAACAAAGAAAGATTATCAAAATTAGCGGAGGATTTATTAGACATCCCATCAAGAATTTCTGAAATTCAAGGAAGAATCCTTGATCATAACGAGGAGATTCAAACAACGAACAATGAGATTTCTCAGATCGAGGCAACAATAAAAAGCGAGATTGGTGCCCAGTTGGACGATAATGGAAAGAAACTTTACACTAATGCAGAATCAAGAGAAGCTGCTTTCGTCGAGATTTCAAATTCCAATCAGGAATTAGTTTCTAAAAGAAATAGATTAAGTTCTCTACAGGGATATGTTTCTATCGAAAGAATAAAAATGGAATCTCTAAGTAATGAACAAAGAAATATTAGAGCAGTTCTATATTTCTTCGGAGGAAACTTCGAAGACGTAGTTTAATAAATGGGTAACCTTCCGGTGTGGGAACCGGAGCCAACGCGTAATTTTGGCGTCTCTATGACTAAGGTTAATAAGATAATAGCAAAACTCGAGTAATTGCAATATCAGGGTTCGAATCCCCTGTTACCCACAAAAATAATGAAGATTAATAATTAAAAAATTATGACAATTAGAGAACAGATAAATGCAGATTTCGTAACTGCAATGAAAGCAAAGGACGAAAATGCTAAAATGACTTTAAACAGCATCAAGGCTTCTATTACCAATTCAGAAAAGGCAAGTCCAACATGGATTGCAACTGACGATGAGGTAATTAAAATTGTCAGTAAAGGAATCAAACAACGTGAGGAATCTATCAAAATGTATGATTTGGCAAATAGACCTGAATTGGTTGCTAAAGAACAGGATGAAATTAGTATTCTGAAAAAATACATGCCTGCTCAGATGAGTGAACAAGAGATTGCTAATGCATTAACAGGAATCATGCAAGGTTTTGCTGGAGTAATTACAAATCCTCAAGCACTTGTTGGTAAAACTATTGGAGAATTCAATAAACAATACCAAGGTCGTGCAGATATTGGAACAGTTAAAATGCTAGTTAATTCATTAGTTGAATGTTAATTAGTTAATTTTTGCTAAATAATTTTTTTACCCCGTATCTATGTGATACATTTGCAGAAATAATAAAAATATAGTTAATCTTTAAAGATAATAAATATGAGAAGAAATTCATTAGAATCAAAGGGTCTTTCAATGTCACAGGCTCAGTCAGTATCAAATCTTTGTAACCAAAGAGCTAGAGACATCAACTTTAAACTAGCTGATATAAATAATATCAGCAAATCGATCACTGTCGATGGAAATGAATATCAGGAAGTTGAGGCTAAACCAATCCCGGTGAATGTTAATGAGCTTCTTGATCAAAAGTCTAAGTTGCATGCAACACAGTCATTTCTTATGGAAAATATCAAAGCCAAGGAGGAAATGTTAAACGATGTCAAATGGGATGAATTTGAATTCGATAGAGACCAGCCTGTTAGAGGTGAATTAAAATCAATCAAGAAGTTAAACGAGGTTGATGAAAAATGGGGATGGGAACAGTTATCAACTGCCGAATATAATGAATATTTGGAGGCTGAAGCATATGCTTCCCATGTTGGTCAATTCATCCACAAAGGTGGTAAATTAGATCAATTAAGAAGCGAGCTTCCGAATATTAAGAAATTGGAATGGATGGAAATCGAGACTGGTAAAAAGACTCCAGTTAAAGTTGAGATTCATCACACGAGTGAGGATCTTTTAAAAATCCACGAAGATCTTGCTTCTACCCACAGAAAGCATGAACAAAGGGTTAACTACTTTAAAGCAAAAATAAAGAACCTTGTTACTTCGGAGAATGCAAGGATTGCTAAAGAAAATGCAGTTGCTCAGGCTGGAATAAAAGAGCACAACGATAATGTTCTTGATGCATATAATAAAGCAATGGAAGAATACAGATCTAGCTATAGAGAAGCTTCAGATTTATTCGAAGAAAAAAGACAAAAAGAGATCGCTCGAATCTCATCTCTAAGAATCGATGTTGATCCAAGATTTAAAGAAACAATCGATATGTTTCTATCTGAGGTTTCGGAATAATTAAAAATGGGGTTGGTTATGGATAGTCAGGAGACGATTCCATAACCATTTGATTGAAGGTGGTAATGTTTTACATAAAATCTTATCGATGATAGTTATAAACTAATTTAAGTGTTTCTACGGAAACAGATAAAACAGCAACCGCTTCCTTTACAAAAACAAAAAACTGAGATAGAACTCAATTGTTAAACAAGTTACTGAAATCTCATAGAGAAAGAGGAATCTTTACCACTAGACAGATAATTGGTTAGCAAAAAGAGACTTGGTTTTTGACTTTGCCTTTGTAGTAAAGGAAGGTCTTTGACGTTGGCATTGTCGTTAGCATGGTCTATACACTTTATCATTTTCATAACCCATAATATTACCAGTTGGCGTATTGGCATACGCACCCGATCGTAAGGGAGATATTAGGTTCGATTCCTATACTGGTAGCAATAGAGTTTGTCTGTCCGTGATGATGATTAATTCTTTTATGGATGCAATAGGAGTAAACGTGTTGTTGGCGTAAACCAAATTACTATAAACCATATTAGTAGACCTGTAGATGATGATTAATTTTATCGTAGGGTTATAATAATAAATCAATCCATAGTGAATACAGCGTAGGCAAACTCTTTTATATTACTGTAGCTTATTGGAAGGGCAGCCTCCCTGGACTCGTGTGTGAGGTTCGATTCCTCTTAAGATTGGATGCAAGACGTAGGGGTTTGTATAGGTTCGAATCCTATCGGTAATACAATAAGTGTTGTTAGCTCAATTTGGTTAGAGCTTCCGATGGGTAGATATTAAGAAGATTCTAGACACTATCTTAAAAAGGGCCACAGGGACACGGAGTGCTAGGTGATATGCGTAATGAAATTAATTACTTCATGTAACAGGTCATAGGGTCCGTAAACGGTACATAAGGCCGTTGGGTATAGGTTCGAATCCTATACAACACACGATGTGGCGTTGACCTGTCCGCAGCCACAATGGATATGAGGAATAGCTTTTAGGAAGCAGATCCAATTTGACGCGCGAAATAGTGGAGGGTGACAAACTGGGAGAGACCCGTACAGAGTTCTATAGTTTAACTGGAGAGAATTGCCCACTACGGATGGGCAGGTGAGGGTTCGAATCCTTCTGGAACTACCAAATTATTATATTCGACAATACAAATCTATATTATTATCGAATAAAACTGAAAATATTTTTTTTATCCGAAACTTTTCCCTATTTTTGCATAGAAATTAAAACGGAGAAAGATATATAAATCTCAAATAACAAAAAATGAAACAAGTACAATACACATTATCGTCACTGCATTTAGATACAACAAGTACATCTTGTGAGTTATCACTGTGCGTTGAAAAGGAGAAGGTATTAGTATAAGTATATAAAAAACTTAAATCTAAAAGGTCTCCTCAAAAAGGAGACCTTTTTTATTTTACGAGATCTTTGACATATTGGAAAGCCAAAAAGGAAGAGTAATTAAGCTGGCGCTTGACCTAGTCTTGAAAACTAGCGGTACCTTCGGGTATGGGGATCGATACCTCACTCTTCCGCAAAAATAAAGGAAAGTTGTCCGAGTGGCTTATGGAGCACGCTTGGAAAGCGTGTGCACCTGAAAGGGTGCCATAGGTTCGAATCCTATACTTTCCGCACATTCCTTCGTAGCTCAGTTGGTAGAGCACCTCACTTGTAATGAGGATGTCGCAGGTTCGATCCCTGTCGGAGGATCTAAAAATGGCACTGTGGCCGAGTGGTTAGGCGCCCGCCTGCAAAGCGGGAGACGTGGGTTCGATTCCTACCAGTGCCTCTAATTAATAACTTGCTTATGGAAGATATAGAAAAAATAGATCTAGCAAAAGCTAAGATTGAAGAAGAAAGAGCTAATAGAAAGAAAGCTATGCTAGATTACTGGAATAATCTAAAGAAATTTGAAAATCCATGCGACGTTCCTGGAATACCAAGGGTTGAAGAGAAAGAATATAGAGAATTCTACATACCCAGACTTATAGCTGCTGGAGCAATACCGAAAGCGGATCTTGTAGATGGACAATTTTACTTTGGAGATTATAGAAATGCAAATGTTGGTAAATGGGTAGCTGAAAAAAATGTATTCGAACATTGGAGATATAAATTCGGATTCAGAATAGATGAGTGTAATCACTTTGAAGATGATGACGGATATGCTTTATTCGTTCCGATAAGATTAGCAAACAAAGAAGAAATAGAAGAATATCTAAACACAAAATAATACATGGTGGTCGTAGTTCAGTTGGTTAGAACGTCTGATTGTGGTTCAGAAGGCCGTCGGTTCGATCCCGACCGGTCACCCCAAATTCCTTCGTAGCTCAGTTGGTAGAGCACTTCCTTGGTAGGGAAGAGGCCATCGGTTCGAATCCGATCGTCGGATCAATCGCTTGAGTGGTGGAATTAGGTAGACACGCTAGATTTAGGATCTAGTGCTTCGGCGTGAGGGTTCGATTCCCTCCTTGAGTACAAATGCCCCGGTGATGAAACTGGTTATACATGTAGCACTTAAAATGCTATGGGCCGTAAGGTCCGTGCGGGTTCGACTCCCGCCCGGGGTACAATTGGAGAGTGATCCGTGATGGCGATCGGGTCCGCCTGCTAAGCGTGACGTACGGGAAACCGTATGAGGTTCGATTCCTCCGCTCTCCGCCATTAATGCTCCTGTCGTCTATGCGGTCTAGGACACCTGCCTTTCGAGTAGGTAACACGGGTTCGAATCCCGTCGGGAGTACTATTAATACGAGGTAAGGTCCACTGGCGAAGGATGCCGCCCTGTCACGGCGTGCGAACTGGGTTCGAATCCCAGTATCTCGGCAAATTTTTAAAAAATATTGGTAATTATTTTTTTATCTCGTGAAACAATATTACATTTGCACAGTAAATAAAAATAATAAATAGTTCTTTGAAAAACATTGTTTGGAATCACCTTTGGTAGAAGTTGGTCAAGACGCTCGGCGGGAGCCGAGAGAACATAGGTTCGAGTCCTATAAGGTAACAAGCACGTCCTGTTAAAGTCCGGTCGCGTGAAAGAATTCTAAATATACATATATCGTGGGGTAGAGCAGTAGGTAGCTCATTGGGCTCATAACCCAAAGGTCGTCGGTTCGAGTCCGGCCCCCGCTACTAAAGGTTGCGAAAGCTATAGATTAGTACCTGATACTGATTGGCCAATGGATTAATGATGATTTAGTATTACTGCCCGAGACACCGGTTAAGCAGCATGGTAAGTGACTAAATAAGTAATTAATATAGTAGGTTCGATTCCTACCGTGACCACATATTGCGGAGTAGAGCAGTTGGTAGCTCAGTGGGCTCATAACCCAAAGGTCGCAGGTTCGAGTCCTGCCTCCGCTACGAGTCGCTTTTAGTTATCCCTGTAGAAGATAGAGGTTTGGGTAGTCAAGTAAACCAGTGGAATTCTACAACTTTAAAAGTTTGTGTGACAAAGTAAGGTCGAATTTTCCTAGTAGGGAGCTTCCTGACGAAAAATAGAAGCTCAACTCATTAAGTAGGAGCAAAGATTGACTCAGATCTAAGCTCCGAACTGGTCCGGTGGTGAAGTTGGTAAACACCAAGGTGGATAGATTCGAAGGCCAAGAATTACAAATATCCACTCGGCGTCGCAGGTTCGAATCCTGCCCGGTCCACAAATCTCAAGATTAATTACCTTGAGACTGATAGGTTCGAAACTATCGATTGATTATGGTGTAAAGGTGCACAGCAGAACGGAGTACAAGAATAGTGGTAACACTCACGGAAAGGGGACGCAGGATTATGGTTCGAATCCATCTTAATCAGCAACTGAAGAACACCTTCAGAAAAATACAGTACACCGGTCCGCTCTGATTCTTCACCGAATCAACGACGGTACGAGGCAGTCTCAGTGTATTCGCGGTACTGAGAAAGAGAGGTTTATCCCACTGCGTCCTCGTTTAATGGTCCGTTAGTAGAGTTGGTTACAACGCCGCCCTGTCACGGCGGAGGTCGCGGGTTCGAATCCCGCACGGACCGCAAAAAGATAATGGTTCTTTCTACGTAGGTTGTCGACAAACCGAAATAGGTCAAAAAAGTTCACCACCCCTTGTGCCTGGCGCCAGTAAAACTCAGGAAAGCACTTAAGATTGGAGCGAGAAGGGTACTCCATCATTATCTTTTTACCGGAGGAGTCGCATAGTGGTTTAGTGCACCGGTCTTGAAAACCGGCGAACCTGAAAGGGTTCCGTGAGTTCGAATCTCACCTCCTCCGCAAATAGTAAGGGATACTATTCATGTTTAGATCTCATTAAAGGATCTCGGTTAATGTCCAGGTGGTAACCGAAAGCTAATTTGGAAAGCAATCATCTCATGGGTGGTAATGAGTCAGATTAGTTAAAATACTGGAACTGAGAATAAAGGCAGGTAGCAGAGCCTCTCAGTAGCTTGACAGGTTTTCGTGTGGTAAGACACTAATGAAAAGCTTCGCATGGCTCGTACCCATGGAAGTGATGGTTCTCGAAATAGTGAGAGAAACCCGTTAAAATCTAGCTTGGTCAATCTCACTAAGTGAACATGGCCCGTTCGACTATCGGTTAGGTCGTCAGGTTTTCATCCTGGAAAGAGGGGTTCGATTCCCCTACGGGCTACTATGAACCGGTACTGTAATACTTAAGTTCAGAGCCAGCATAATAGATTTACAGATTAGTTATGCTGGCCGAAGCGTTCGTCTAGTGTTCAAGGACGTCCTTCGTGGAGAGGGGAGACATTGGTTAGAATCCAATACGCTTTACTAAACATTTAAAAGTCGATACATTTAAAAGTATCGACTTTTTTTGTGGTCTAAAATATCCAAAATCTAGATAAATATTCCGAACCAAAATAAACCAAAATAAGCATCTATGAAAAAATTATTAATTCTCATCTTCGGAATATTCCTGATATCATATTCTGGATTTTCTCAGTGTCCTACCGCTCCGGGTACAGGAATATACGTAATGGTAAATTCAGAGTATCAAGTAGGTACAGTAGCATCGGGTAAAACCAATGTTGGATTATGTTATCAAAACACCTCATCCACATTAGTTACCGGTCTACAATTTAGAATTTGGTACGATAAAAATGCATTTGGTGGTGGTGCTCCTATAGTTACCTCTACAAATACATCATTTGCGCAAGTATTACAATATGAAAATAATCTTACCGAAGGTAACATAACTATAACAATAGTTTATACAGGAAGTAGCAGTACTTTTAATATGCCATCGGGGGCTTTATTTAATTTAGAACTTCAACATTCAGCAAACTTTCAAACGTACACTAATAACATAACAAATATACAGGTAACAGGTATATCAACATTTAATAATCTAAGTTCCAATATAAATGGTCTTGACGATCTTCTAACACTACATAACTATGGCGGTGTTATGAATTCGGTTATGTTTAACTATCAGGGTAATTTTGTAAACGTTACTGGATCACCAGCTAAGAATTTAACACTTGCTTTAGAAAAGAAACCTAAGACAGGATCGATTTGGACAATAGATGAAATTGATACAACCGATCTGAATGGTGAATTTACATTTAGTAAATCAATAGATACAACCTATTATGATGTTAGACTTGCAGTTCAAGGAGATACATTGTCCGTTGGTAATATAGTTACTGTAGCAGATGCTCAAAGAGTTAATCAATATGTTCTTGGACAACTTCAGCCATCCGGTTTTGATTATTATTCATCCGACGTAAATAATTCGGGAGGTATCACAATGTCTGACGTATACGGAATATATGGTAGAATAGCAGGAAGATTTAGTGCTTGGCCAAATAACGTACCAGATATTAGATTCTTTAGTGCTTCTGAATATGCATCTATTAATGGATCATCCATAAACCAAACCCAAGCTATACCAGGGGTAACAAATCTAATCTTTAATATTCTGCCGGGTCAACCAGATTCAGTCACATTCTACGTACTTGGTTATGGTGATGCTAACGGTACGGGTTATAATATGGCACGTTTAGTCCCGATCACTATTATAAATCCTAATAACACACCAAACTATATAATGGATGTTACAACCCAATATGATGATCCTACATTGGACGAGATTGAAATTAACATGCCTAAGGTGGTCGTAGATGAAGCAAATCTTGTAACGATACCTGTTACATTGAAATCAAATTCAGGACCGATAGGATCGCTCCAAATGGCCTTATACTACGATCCATCATTGCTTGAATTTAAAGAAATATCTAATAGTGAAAAATCTATGAGCTGGATGAGTTTTGTTAACCCAGCTGAAAATACAATCGAATGGGGAGGATTTGATATTTCAGGAAATCAACATCCTATAAATGATGGTGAAAACATATTTAATCTTAAGTTTCTTGCACTTGAACCTCAGTCTGATTGGAGTGCTAGTCCATTATGGGTCACAAGAAAATATTCAGGCAACTCAATTGCAACTGATCTAGTAATAGATCCAACTCACGGAGAAGTTAAGATAATGATGGTGTCTCCAGGCTATAAGAATTTATTAGCTGACAAAATTCTAATTTATCCAAATCCGGTGGAAGATAACGTAACTATAGCTTTCGAAGTACCGAAAAAAGAAAATCTATCACTAGCAATATATGATATAAACGGAAAACTTGTAATGAATTTAATGGAGGATAATATGCCAAAAGGAAAATACCAATATACCTACAGTATCGGGGAATTAGCCGCGGGTATGTATATTGCAACATTGAATATTAAACCAAGTCTAATAGCAACAGCTAAAATAATTAAAAAGTAAAAAAAAGTAAACAAAATGTCAGAAGAAACAAACAACGTTGAGACTAATGATGGAACTTGGTCAGGATTAAAGAAGACCATAATCGGTACACTAACAACTGTTATTGCAGGTGGTGGTGTTTGGATATCCACTACATTATTTGGTGGTGGCCATGAGGATAAAGAAGAAACTAAAACTGAACAGGTTGCACCAGCACCGGTTGTAGTTAACGTTCAACAAAATCAAGAAAACACACAACAACAAAAATCGGGTGGTACTAATACTATTATCAGAGAAAAAGTTGTAGAAAAACAAGTTCCTGCAAAGGAGGAAAAGAAAAAGGAAGAGTCAACTGACGCTCCTTGGTAATAAAATTAAATTAAATTTATGTCATTAAAAAAATCATTAGGATTTGGTAAAGAAGATTTAACCAAAGTGGAGGACAATAATAGATTCTATTATATGCTTCAGCAAATGCAATCTAATAGATGGAGGATTACTGCTATAGTATTAGGATTATTTACGTTAATAATAGTTGGTATTAATGCAGGTGTGTTCTTCGGAGCCACTATTAACGAGGACTGGAAAGAAATGTTACTTATCCTATTAGGTGCTTTTGTTGGTAACCTAAATAAGGTTGTTGATTATTGGTTTAACTCTGAAGACAGAGATAAAATGCTCATTCAGAAAGTGGATGAAGAGGATGGTGTTGCTTTATCCAACACTATAGAAAAATAATAAAATGAAAAATGAAAAAGTTTTTTAGTCAAATTTTCCAAGACGAAAAGGGAAATTATTCATCCAACAGATTCGTTGGTATTATGTGTGCAGTTTCACTTTGTGTTACGATGTATCACAATTCATTCTCGACCGAGGATGTAGCACCAGCTCCAGCTCTAATTAATGCAGTTGCAGCTCTTGCTTTTGGTGCTCTTGGTTTAGGTGCAGCTAATAAAATCTTCGGTAAGAAAAAAGAAGAATAATTAAAATTTAAAACATTCATATGAGATCCTTATTAATACTATTATCTTTATTTATAGTTACACTTACTTCAAATGCTCAAGCACAACCTGGTTCAATTAAAACTGAACAGTACCAAGCAGAATTTGAGAAGAAACAATCAATTGAGGTTGTATCAGATTATACTGATACTATAAAAATACCAATTCAATTATTAAAGATTGGTATTAGTGAGGAACTCTATGAATTTTATCCCGAATTAAAAGACAAGAGAGTTGGACTTGGTGTAACTAATATAGTTCTTGAATATTTAGAAATGACTAATAGATTTGTCTTCACCGAGGATAAACTTGAGATTAAAGAAAGAATGGTTCAACAATTCAAAGCTTCTGATAAAGGATTCACAGAAAACAAGGTAGATGGAAGAGGTAAAATCAAGCTTGCTAAATACTTCGTGTATATAGAGGTTTATGATTTCTCGGTATCGGATGACGAAGTTCTTAAAATAAACGGTCAATCGCAAACAACACAAGTAACAAGATTGGGATTACAAGTTAAGTTCGTTGATGCTGAAACAGGGGAGGTTCTAATAGGATCTGGACTAGGTGAAGCGAAGACGGTTAAGACGGTATCCATATTGGATGGTGTTGATGACTCCGAAATTAAATTTAACCAATCCACAATAGGTACAACTACAAAAAAATCACTAGAGACAGCTTCATCCAGAATAATCTCAAGAATGATAAAAAAAGGTATTTTTAAATCATAAATGTATGTTAAAACTATATCCACAATATTATTCATACTCGCATTCAGTATAATAGGATATGGGCAAACATTCTCGTACTCATACACTGACCCATGTACGGGATCTACTAAGTCTATACAAGTTCCGTCCAATGGTATAACTGTTAATTACTATGGTGAGATACAAACATTCCAGCCAGCTGATTTTTATAGTGGTGCTTTTGAAACCTGGACACAAAATGTATATGACAACTATGGAGGGAATAATCCATGTGCAACTATAGTAGGTCTTTCTTCATCCATTAATATAGCACAAAATACAGCAATTAATTTTATTGGTATAGTTAACTCTTTGTCTGCTTTAAGCGATATGGCTTCGTCTGCGGGTTCTACTAATATACTTTCGGGAGTTGGTAGTGTTCAAAATTCTTCCGGTAATGGAGGAAATAAAAAAGATAAAAATAATTCAAAATCTCAGCAGATAAATAATAATGGATCGGCATCATCCAATAACGGAGGTCAAACATCACAAGGTGTGGCAGGTAACAGCACACAGAGTAGCGGACAGGGTAATACAAGTTCACAAAATCAAGGAACTAATAATGGAAACGGTAGCAATAATAATGGGGGGAGTAATACTGGCGGTAATAATAATACCGGGGGTAATCCAGCTAATAGCGGGAATACACAATCTAGTGGACAAACAAGTAATCCAGCCGGAAGCCAAACAGCCGGACAAACAAGTAATCCAGCAGGAGGGCAAACAAGTAATCCAGCAGGAGGCGGTGCTTCCTCGCAAGGAGGTACGGGTACAGAATCTCAACCATCCTCACAAGGCGGAACTTCTAATACAAGTAGCAACAATACTAATGGAAGCGGGGGTTCAACGGAAGGAAGCAATGGAAATGGCTCATCAACTCCTACTACAGAAAACCCAGCAGAAAGCGGGGGAAAAACAAATATAGTTGGAGGATCAGTAGCTTCTGTACAAAATTCAACCGACAACGGTGGAAGTGGCGCACCTTCGAATAAGAATGGTAACAGACCAACAATATTAGCCAGCAGTGATTTTGTTGGATTTAATTTCAGGGATTCCGATGTAACTGCAGGTGGTAAAGTAACTGGAGGTTATACTTCTATGAGATGGGATGGAGCAAGATCGTGGGGAATTAACGCGGATTATACAACAGCTATAAGAGGACCAAATATAACTGGATTCTACGCTTTCATTAAAAAGAAAAGAATAGATCTTATATCAGGTACAGTAACATTAGGATTCGATAGAAGATCATCGTTGTATGGTACATTAGCTCTTGGTCAGATGTGGAATCTGGGTAAAAAAGGTAAATTTAAGGCAGTCTATATGTTAACTGGATCATATGGGAATGTATACGGTGAAGAATTTATAGGAACTGCAGCAATAGTTGGTACGATGTACGATTTTAAAATTTCAAAAAGAATCGACATTAAACTTCTGGGATTATATGTTTATGCTCCTTATGTTAGTTATTATAATGATATACTATTAAAATCCCCACATGTAGTTTTACCTATAGTTGGTACTAATGTAAGCTTAACCAAGAGATTTAAACTTAATGTAAACTGTGGAGGTGCATGGGCTCTTAATGAGAATGCACTTAATTATACCATAATGTTAGGAACAAGAATGTTATTATGATGAGAAGAATCCTATTTTTTATACTTTGTTTTTTTATATGGCTCCCCGGATTCTCTCAATCGGTTTCTAGTCCTAGTGCCACTTCATACACACAGAATACAGCTAATCAAGTAGCAGGTGGATTTTCGGTTAATGGATTTAATGCATCAGCTACTCTTTTGGTGACCGTTGGGTTAGTCAATCCTCCCAGCGGAACTACATTAAGATTTGCAACTACGACAGGTGTGTCTGCAAGTGTGGGATATTCAATAACTTCCAATTTTACTAGAATAAGTTTCACCGGAACCCAAGCTAACGTAAATGTAGTTTTAGCTTCTCTAAGAGTCAATACTGGGTCTATTCCTGGAAACGTTTATATTGCTGTTACTGCAACGGAAAATCCAGTAGGATTTTTCTACTTACCAACGAACGGGCACTTTTACCGACCAATATCAACAGGAGCTTTTTATAACAATGCCAAATCGGCAGCTGCAGCAACAACATTTAAAGGACAGCAAGGTTATTTAGTTACAATTACATCTGCTGATGAGGATGCATTCATCTTCAATAATGTACCGCAATCACAAATATGGTTTGCTCTATCAGACGTTGCTCAAGAAGGATTTTGGAGAATTGATGCAGGTCCAGAAGCAGGAACTCTTATTAAAACTTCAAATGGTCAATTTACAGGAAATATTGCAGGACAATATAACAACTGGGCTCCTGGGGAACCGAATAATTCGGGAGGTGAGCATTACGCAGTAACTAAATGGAACGGATCACAATGGAACGATCTACCAAATAATTTTTCTTGTCCCTATGTAATTGAATATGGAACCTGGACAGATCCAGCAAATCAAACATTTACAGATTTTTATACAGGTTTTGTTACTCATCAAATTGCATGTAGTCCTGCGACTTCACCATCAGCTCCTACTGGGGTAAATGGAAGTAGATCTCTAGCAGGAACTGTATCATTATCAGCAACTGTCACATCAGGAATTACTGTTGATTGGTATGCTAATCCAGCTGGAGGTAATGTTCTGACCAATGGGACTGGGGCATTAGCATATACTACACCTAGTATATCCGTCACAACCACATATTATGCGCAGGCTAGAAATATATCCACCGGTTGTGTTAGCTCCACGAGAACACCAGTAACCGCAACGGTTAACTATCCCACTCCATTTTCTTATAGCGGGACATTTTACAGTTCTCAAAATATAGGAATTCCTAATATAACGGTTAGAGTATTATATCGTTTAAAGACAGCAAGCTCATATTCATTGTTACAGACATCCGTATCTAACTCATTTGGTACATTTTCAATATCAACCTCATTGGACATCTCGACGTACGATTTTCAAATCATTATTGATAATATAGCAGTGGGTAATCCAAGCTTAAATGATGTTAATTATTTTAATAGTAAGATTTTAAATCAAAATTTTAACTCAAAAGATTATTATCTAATTAATACGAATGGAAATAGTATCCTTTCCATAAGTGATATTTACCTAATGCATAAAAAAATAAACGGAAATCTTTGGCCCAATGGAATTCCATCATATAGGATTTTTACCCAATCGGAATGGAATATTATAAATTCTTCCAGCAATAACCTTACTAGTACATATCCGGGGGCTCAGAGCATAATATTAAACAATCCAACTGCTGGTGGATCATCAGTATACTATTTAATAAAAACAGGACATACAAACTAATGAAAAAATTATTATTTTTACTTATCTTAATACCGATTACGGTATTTTCACAAACCGAAAATTGCATCAGAATAGATTCGGTTTATTCCACTGCTAAATTAAGAGAGCTAGGAAGTAGAGATATCAGATTTGGTATTCAACAAATAGCGGAGGATGTATTATCTGAGAAATATTGTCTCTCAGAAAAAGGTACACCTATGGAAATAGAGGTTTATTATTTTGGTATACCTAAAAAATCTTTAAGAATAGCGGGAATGGAAAAAACTAACCAGATAACACAGGTTGGTATCAGAATACATTACAATGGAATTAAATATGAGGGTCTAGGTGAATCTGATACCGAGGTTAGGGCAGTAATGATAGAACTGGTCGATGGACAAGTGCCATTCTCTAAAATGACGGTATCGAATGCTATAAAAAAAGCAATAATAGATGCTGTAAACAAGATAGAATAATAAAGATATATACAGAAAGAAAATAAATAACCGAAATGGCTTATAGAATAATATTAAGAAGAGACACATCCCAAAATTGGGAATCTAACGACCCTGTATTGCTTTCAGGTGAACCCGGATATGAGACGGATACGGGAATACTGAAAGTCGGTGATGGTGTAGCCTCTTGGACCAATCTAAATCCATACTATGGTGCTACTGGAGCAATAGGATCTACCGGTGCTACTGGATCAATTGGGGTTACTGGTGCTACTGGTGCTACTGGACCATCGGGTGGACCAGTAGGAGCTACTGGAGCAATAGGAGCTACTGGAGCAATAGGAGCTACTGGAGCAATAGGAGCTACTGGAGCAATAGGAGCTACTGGAGCAATAGGAGCTACTGGAGCAATAGGAGCTACTGGAGCAATAGGAGCTACTGGAGCAATAGGAGCTACTGGAGCAATAGGAGCTACTGGAGCAATAGGAGCTACTGGAGCAATAGGAGCTACTGGAGCTACTATAGAATTTTCATCAACTCAGCCAGGTAACACTGCTTCACCCTCGGCATGGGGTGAAATAACTATAGGTGCTACTGCATATTACGTACCATTATATCTATAATACAATCGGAAACATAAAAACCCGGAATTCTCAGAAATTCCGGGTTTTTATGTTTCTACTTTAAGTAGATTCGAATATAGATATATACTTAATGATAAATAAAATACGTCAAATAGATGCCTTATAGAATATTACTTAGAAGAGACAATTCATTAAATTGGACATATAACGATCCGGTATTAATGACAGGTGAACCTGGATACGAAACCGATACAAATAAATTTAAAATTGGTGATGGACAAAGTCCATGGTCAGCATTAGATTATTACTCTGGGGTAACTGGGGGTACCGGTCCGATCGGACCCATTGGTATAACAGGAGCTACGGGTGCTAATGGATCTAGCGGTACCTCAGGTAGTTCTGGTACTAGCGGTACTAGCGGTACTAACGGTACTTCAGGAGTGAATGGTGCTGGATTAAGTTCTAAATCTGGAACCGTTTCGTCTGGTGATCCTGGATGGGTTAGTTCTTCCTATGATGTTGTCTTCTCTCAGCCATTCGGGTCTATAAATTATTCTATTGCTGTTGATGTTACCAGTAATGGTTCAGATGTAACAATAACAAATAAGACTGCTTCTGGGTTCAGAGTTACAACCCAAATGTTTCCCGATAATTTTGATTGGATTGCGATTGCTAATGGAGAAAGCGTGGTACCAAGTTCAAGTGGCACATCAGGTTCAAGCGGTACATCAGGTTCATCAGGAACTGCTGGTACTAGCGGTACTTCAGGAACTAATGGGACTTCAGGTACTAGTGGAACTAATGGATCATCGGGTACTGATGGATCATCAGGTACTAATGGATCGTCCGGAACTGATGGTACTTCCGGAACTTCTGGTACTAGTGGAAGCTCAGGAACTTCAGGTACTAGTGGAACCTCAGGTACTAGTGGAACTGATGGAAGTAGCGGAACATCCGGGATTTCCCCTGGATATAATCCAATCCCATATAAATACGAAAATGCAGGTGACGTAACCATAAACAGTGACGGGACGGATCCATTAAATACTGGAAGAATGATAGGATCTGGTATTACATATACTCCATCCAGTATAGGAACTATTGACATCTCATTTTCATTTGGTGTAAATATCACATCAGATTTTGTACCTCTTGATAATTATGCATTCTCCATACGATACGGAACTGGAACACCGCCATCAACTAGTGATCAATTAACAGGAACATTGATAGCTACCCAAATATACGAAACATTCAATGGACAGTCAGCAGTAACGAATATGTATATAAATTCGGTGCTTACCGGATTAACTATAGGTACAAATTACTGGTTTGATTTATCAGTAACTTCAACGGAACAGAATCCACCAACAGCAAGATTTAATGGTTCGAATATAACGTGTAGTATATTGGAATTAAGTGGCGGAATTGGAGCAACTGGTCCCATTGGTGGATCAGGTACCGGAGCAAATATATATTACGGTGACCAAACAATAACATCAGGAAATAAGGTAATTGTAAATACCATAGAGGTATATTCGGGTAATATATTAACACTTAATTCACCTATAGTGGATATACCAACAATATTTAAAATCTCTAATTATTCATCACTTAACTTTGCTGATGATTCTGCCGCTGCCGCAGGCGGTGTACCTACGGGAGGAATATATTATACTACTGGTGTAGGTGGCGGAATGGTAAAGATAAGATTAACCTAAAATAAAATAGCATATAATATAAAATCCGGTTATCCGGATTTTTTTTTGAAATAAATTCATTTTTATTTTTATATTACCGGAATATTACACTACTTTTGCATAAAATAAACGATCTAATCTTATTATATAAAATATGAATTACAGCGAAAACGAGGAAGATGATTTATCGTCAGCATATAAATCAAAAAAGGGTGTAAAAACACCTATACTGGATGCTTACTCCAGGGATTTAACGGAAATGGCGATTAGAGGGGAATTAGATCCTATAATTGGTAGAGACGAAGAGATAGAAAGGGTTTCCCAAATACTATCCAGAAGAAAGAAAAATAACCCAGTTTTAATCGGTGAACCGGGAGTTGGTAAATCAGCAATTGCTGAAGGTCTGGCTCTAAAGATAGTACAGAGAAAAGTTTCAAGAAGCCTACTTAATAAAAGGGTTCTTACATTGGATCTAGGATCCATGGTTGCAGGAACTAAATATAGAGGTCAGTTCGAGGAAAGAGTAAAAGGTATACTCGAGGAGCTCAAAAACAACAAGGACATTATTATATTTATAGATGAGATCCATACCATGGTAGGTGCTGGTGGTGCATCTGGCTCGTTAGATGCATCCAATATGTTTAAACCCCCACTCGCTAGAGGTGAGATACAATGTATAGGAGCAACCACTCTGAATGAATATCGTCAAAATATTGAGAAGGACGGGGCTTTAGAAAGAAGATTTCAGAAGGTTATAGTAAATCCACCGGACGTTGATACAACGATAGAGATATTAGAAAATATCAAAAGTAAGTACGAGGATTATCATAATGTGAAATACACGGACGAAGCTATATTAAATTGTGTTAAGCTTACTGAGAGATATATTACTGATCGTAATTTTCCGGATAAAGCACTAGATGCTCTTGATGAGGCTGGAAGTAGAACACAACTTAGTGATGTTAAAATTCCTGATAGCATAACCAATCTGGAAAACAATCTTCTTAAAGTAACGGAGGAAAAAGATAGAGCAGTAAAAAAGCAAGATTATGAGGGCGCTGCTAAATATAGAGACCAGGAAAGAAAAATTAGATTATCACTGGATCTCGAAATAAAATCATGGGAAGAAAGACTTAAATCAAAAAGAAAAGTCGTTGACGGTGAAAGAGTAGCGGAAGTAGTTTCTATGATGTCGGGAGTTCCTCTTAAGAAAGTTTCCGAAGTGGAAAATGAAAGACTCTATAAAATGAACGACGAGCTAAGAGGTAAAGTAATTGGGCAGGACCATGCTATAGAAAAGATTGCTAGAGCAATACTTAGAAATAGAATGGGATTAAAGGATCCAAATAAACCTATAGGATCATTCATGCTATTAGGTCCTACTGGGGTCGGTAAAACTCAATTAGCAAAAGAATTATCTAAATATATGTTCGGAGATACTGACTCATTAATAAGAGTTGATATGAGTGAATATATGGAAAAATTTGACGTATCTAAATTAACAGGGGCTCCTCCTGGATATGTTGGTCACGAGGATGGGGGTCAGCTAACCGAGAAAATAAGAAGAAAACCATATTCAATAGTTCTTTTTGATGAGATTGAAAAAGCACATCCGGAGATATTCAATACACTCCTACAGATACTTGATGAAGGTCATATTACCGATAGTATGGGTAGAAAAATAAACTTTAAGAACACACTAATCATAATGACATCCAATATAGGCCAAAGAAAATTACAGGAATTTGGTAGTGGTGTTGGTTTCTCTACATCAACTAAAGAGAATTATGCAGAAATGGAGAATGAAATGTTTCTGAGAAAGGAATTAGAAAAGAAATTTTCACCGGAGTTTATAAACAGACTGGATGACATAGTTTATTTTAAGACCTTAGAAAAGAAAGATCTTCTTAAAATATTAGATGTTGAATTAAGTAAGGTTATTCCTAGGTTAGAGTCATTAGGATTTAAAATCAAGATATCAGAAGATCTTAAAGATAAAATATGTGAAGCTGGCTATAATCCTAAATTTGGTGCTAGACCTCTAAAGAGAATAGTTCAAAAATATATTGAGGACACGTTAGCTGATTTGATGGTTCAGAATAAGTTACCACAGGAAAGCACGGTGACTTTATCATACGATAAGGAAAGGGATGGCGGGATACAAAATCCAGTAAAATTTAAGATCTTGCAGAAGAGGAAAAAAAAGGGCGATATGCTATAGATCCTACAATTTAAGCATTCAGTATAATTAAAAAAACCAACTGGTTCCATTACGAAGCCAGTTGGTTTTTTTGTGTATTTTCTTATATTGGTTATATATCTTAAAATATAAAGATCCAATGAACAATAAAAAATACAAGGATGAAATAATAAAAGAAAATGTTATATTGAAAAGTAAAATAGCATATTCCATAGGATCCCTTGAAACCGTAAGTTATTTATTAAAAAACGATGACCCAGAAACTATAGTAAAAAATACGGAGCACCTCAAATTTACAGTATCAAGAATATTGGATGATCTTAAAAAAGAGGTAATATAATTTATATTATTACATTAATCATCCTAGTTTTACTAGATATTTTTTTCTCGCTAAGCTTCTCGTATTTAAGATCTGATAATCCATCCTTAGATATTTCATCAGGTGTGGGATTTACTTGGAACTCTCTAAGCTTTTGTATATTTAACATATATTGGGTTTGTTCTATATCTCTGGTATGATCCAATGATTTATACCTACATTTTTTTCTAAAGGTTTGGATTCCCATTATGGCACATCTAAGAAGAATATCATCATCCTCTGCTCCCCATCCCCAATATGAATTAGAATATCCGTTTATTTTAACAAAGCTGTCCTTATCAAATAATGTAACACCTCCGAAATATCCATCATAGGGTAGCTTATATCCGAATTGTTCAGCCTCGGTAGCTAAATGTGTTGGTCCGTCGGGATATGAATAATCAGAATCGAGAGGAAGCATATCAACATCATGAAAAGCATAATAGTCACTGTTAAGCGATTCATTGAAACCTATATTGAGTAATTTAGCCCTGTTAAATTTTTTATTATCCGCCTGATGAACTATCACAATTTCAAAATCTACGTCTTGAGATTTTAATAATTTTTCCATATGCGGAACAAATAAATTCATATGCTCTTCTCTGTCCCTGTATGGAACTACAATGGATATTTTTTTAGACATCGTTTTATTTTTAATATGCTAGAATTCTCTATTTGTTTCGAAACTTGATACATTTTTTCCGTATAATTAAATATCATAATATTTTTAAAAAATCAATGGATGATAACATTTAGTAGAATTGGTTACATGGGTAGATTGGGAAACCAGATGTTTCAATTTGCATCAACTTTGGGTATTTCTAAAAAGCTAAATCTCGAAGCAAAATTTCCAATAAATAATTGCATATCACCGCATGCAAGTGGTCCAATAGATAATGTGACGGGAAGAAATATGGATGTAAAGTGTAATCTTTTGGAATGCTTCGATATAAGTGAAGATTATTTTATACCAAATAACCACATAGAATTAAGATACTATTACAATGAGGAAGATTTTTCATTTGACCCGAAAGTTTATAATATCTCCGATGGTTGTGATTTAATAGGATATTATCAGACCGAATTATACTTTAATGATATAAAGGATCTCATATTTGAACAGTTCAAATTCAAAAAAAAATATCAAGAGATTGCTGAAAAATACATTACCAAAATACGGGATTCCAATAAAGAATATCACATAACATCCATACATGTAAGGAGGGGTGATTATTTAACATCATCGGATTATCATCCTCCTTGCTCAAATGAATATTATAACGATTCTGTAAAAAAAATTGAGGATTATGGAAAAAATAAATTCATAATTTTTTCAGATGATCCCGATTGGTGCACAAAGACATTTACTGATGATAAATATATAATATCGAACCTAGCAGATCCATATATTGAATTATGTGCTATGACATTATGTGATAATAATATAATTGCAAATAGTTCGTTTAGCTGGTGGGGAGCTTGGTTAAATAGAAAAAATGATAAAATAGTAATATCACCATCCAGATGGTTTGGTCCGCTTCTAAATAAGAACGCATCAGATGTTTACTGTAAAAATTGGAAAATAATATGAAAATAGGTGTAATATTTTTCCATAGTAATCTCGAAAAGATTTACAAAAAGGAATGGGTTGATGAATGTATAGAATCAATCAAAAATCAGACAGTTAGTGGAATAGAAATTTATGAGATTGATTATAGTGGGAGATCATTGAATTTAACGGGAACCAGTAATTTTTATTCAGAGATCAAAATTAATTATGCAGAAGCTATGAATTTTATAATATCAGAGGCTTTTAATGATGGATGTAAATATGTATTCAATACCAATATGGACGACAAGTACGTTAAAGATCGCATAGAGAAACAGATCGAGTATTTAAACAACGGGTATGATATTGTATCATCGGATTTTTCTTATATTGATAATGATGGAAATTTTATACGGAATTTAATAATGTCTGAATATAACAGCGAAATAAAAAATCAGCTAAACTGCAACCATAATATCATAGCACATCCCGTAGTTGGATATAGCAAAAAATTCTGGGATAATAATAAATATGATATACATAAGACTCCGGAGGAGGATCTAGATTTATGGAAAAAATCAATAAATGATGGGTACAGTTTTTATATAATTCCGGAAATTCTACTAATGTATCGAATACATAATAATCAGGTATCAACTAAAAAATAAATAAAATGCTAAGACTAAACGAACCTATATTATCCGAATGGAAATCATGTGACGGAGACAATACAAAACTATTAGAATATGATCTTAATGAAAACTCCAAAATACTGGAACTTGGTGGCTATGATGGAACATGGATAAAGAAAATAATATCCAGATATAATCCCTTTGTATATGCTATAGAACCTGTTCCTTTATATTATAATAATCTAAAGAAAGAATTCTCTAGTAATCACAAATTTAATATAATGGACGTAGCTGTTTCGGAAAATCCAGGAAGCGGTACGATATATCTAAATAACGATTCAACCTCAGTACACGTAAAAGAAGGTAAACCGATCGAAATTAAATTAGAAACAATTGAGAAAATCCTAGATAATTTTGGTGTCGATGTGATTGATCTAATACAGATTAATATAGAGGGAGAGGAATACAATCTGCTCGAGAATCTTCTGGAAAGCGGAAGTATAGCAAGATTTAAAAACTTACAAGTGCAATTCCATATAGGAATGCCAGACTACGAAAAAAGAAGGAATCTGATTCAAGAGGGTCTAATTAAAAATGGATTTATTAAAAATTTTGATTTTCCTTTTATATGGGAAGGATGGAGCAAATCTAAAAATTAAAAATGAATTTCACATTCGGTATAATAACAGATGGACACAATCCATCGAGGCTAAATGATATTATAGATAGCATAGAGCTAACAATGAATTCCGATTATGAAATAATAATAATAGGTGGATCTCATATAGAAAGAAAAAATACGAGAGTAATTCCTTTTGACGAGGATGCAAAGAATTCTAAGATATCGATAAAAAAGAACATAATAACGGATAATGCTAATTTTGAAAATATAGTATATCTGCATGATTATATTAAGTTCGATCAGGAATGGCATAAAAATTTCCTGAAATTCGGCAATTCATTTAACATTTGCATAAATCCGATATTAAATACAGACGGTACAAGATATAGAGATTGGTGTCTATGGAAAGACGATGCTAATGGATACGTGGAAGAAAATAACTATCTAATACCATATAACATAACCCATTTAAGCGGAATGATGTACATTTCGGGTGCATATTGGATAGCTAAAAAAGATTTTATGAAGCATAATCGATTGAACGAAAAACTTAGCTGGGGACAAGGTGAAGATGTTGAATGGTCATTAAGGGTAAGAGAACTAACAGATTTCAAGATGAATGTAGATTCAAAAGTAATTATGATCAAGAATAAGGATAGAATATTCAAAGAAACTACAGATTTGGAAAATGAGTCGCTAATAAAATTAAAGGAATATCGTAATCCGAATGCATACGAAGATTTAATTAAAAAACACTTAAGCAAATGGATGAACTAAAGATAACATTTGGTATAATAACAACCATGCAAACATGCGGTAACGTACATAAAATAATAGAGAGCATAAAATTACAAAATATACCGAAAGATGATTATGAAATAATAATAGTTGGTGGGTGTGATATTTCAGATGATGATAACATAAGAAAGATTCCATTCGACGAGGGTCAAAGAAATATGTGGATAACACGTAAGAAGAATATAATAACACAGGAAGCGAATAATGATATTATAGTTTATCTACACGATTATCTATCTCTCTCCAGCGATTGGTACCAGGAATTTCTTAAGTTTGGTATTGATTGGGATATATGCATGAATAGAATAGTAAATCCAAATGGTGAAAGAATTCTGGATTGGATGGGGCTTCCCGATGATCGGGTATATGGGAATGTTATGATGCCCTATGAATACGGTGGATCTGATGGCATGTATATACCTGGATACTATTGGATCAGTAAGAAATCGGTAATGGTAAATTTCCCTCTGAATGAGGATTTTATATGGGGAGAAGGGGAGGATATTGAATGGAGCAAGAGAGTAATAGGTGGATTTCCCCCGCCATGGTTAAAGAATAACGAATCATTAAAAAACGGGTCGATTGCAATAAAGAAGCATAAATATGTAGTTAATTCAAAATCTGTTATAGTAGCATTAAAACATAAGGGATTTAATTCTAACTTTTCATCAAAATATGATATGCACAGCGGTAACGAATCCAGACCGATGGAGTCTATTCCGGAAAATTATGAATACCTAAAATATAGATTATAAATAGATGAAGAGATTAATAATATTCGATCTTGATGGGGTTTTAGTAGAAGCCAAAAATATACACTTCGATGCACTAAATAAGGCATTGGGTGACAAATACTCCATTAGTTGGGAGGAGCATTTATCAATATATGATGGATTAAAAACCAATCAGAAATTGGAAATGCTAACTGATAGAAAGGGACTCCCGTCCGAACTATATAAAAAAATATGGGAGAATAAGCAAAAATACACCTCATCGGAGCTATTAAATCTACCCGAATCAGCTAACCTTAAGGAATGCATGGAGAAATTATCCAGTGATGGATATAAGCTTGCAGTTTGCTCTAATAGTATAAGTAAGACAGTTCTTATAGTTTTATCAAAGCTAGGAATAATAAATCATTTCGATCTTATATTATCAAACGAGGATGTAATTAACAGCAAACCTCACCCCGAAATATACTGGACAGCCATGTCCAGACTTGGATTTTTACCTGAGGAGACATTAATAATAGAGGACTCACCTTACGGACTTCTTGCTGCTTCGAGAAGCAGAGCTGATATAATGCGGGTAAATAATCCGGATGATGTAACATACGAAAATATTAAAAATCAAATTAAGATGGAAACAGTAAAAAATACCCCAAAGTGGAAAGATAATAAATTGAATGTACTCATACCTATGGCCGGAGCTGGTAGTAGATTTGAAAAAGCCGGCTATACATTTCCCAAACCTCTGATAGAGGTTAACGGTAAACCAATGATACAGGTGGTAGTAGAAAATCTAAATATAGATGCGAATTATATTTACATAGTTCAAAAAAGTCATAGAGAAAAATACAATCTTGATACCTTATTAAACCTAATAACTCCAGGATGCAAAATAGTAGAGACCGACGGTATTACGGAAGGAGCAGCTTGTACTAGTCTATTAGCTAAGGATTATATAGATAATGATCACCCATTATTTTTTGCAAATTCCGATCAATTCGTTGAATGGGATTCCAATGAGTTCATGTATAAAATGAATGAAACAAATTCAGATGGCGGAATAGTTACTTTTACAGCCACCCACCCGAAATGGTCATTTGCAAAAATAGACGAATCTGGTTTAGTTACGGAGGTTGCAGAGAAAAATCCAATCTCGGACATAGCGACAGTTGGCTATTATTATTGGAAAAGAGGATCAGATTTTGTTGAATGTGCAGAAAAAATGATAGATCTTGATATAAGAATAAATAACGAATTTTACGTTTGCCCGGTATTTAATCAAGCAATAGAAAGAGGATTGAAAATCAGAACATTTAATACCCAGAAAATGTGGGGATTAGGAACACCTGAGGATCTTGATTATTATCTAGAAAATCATAAGTAACATGGTAGAAAAGATATTAATATTCTATTTAACAAGCAATGATAGGTATTTTGTTTTCGATAAATTTATTAAAGAGATTGAAAAAGTAAATAATAAGAAAGAGATAAAAATTCTAATTGTAAATTCATCGAACGATCTTGATTTCTATGCAAATTCCTTATCCGATACCGGATTATCATATGATCTAGCATCAGTCGAATGCCCACCAAGCGATTATATACCTAAAGTTAAATATGCTATAGAGTACGCAAAAAATAACGGACACAAATACATAATGAAATTTGATAATGACGTTATTGTTCCAGCATATACTCTAGATTACATAATAGACAATACAGAATATCTTGACGATGATAGAAACCTAACACTATCACCGACTATATCAACAGGAATTCCATCAGCCGAATATTTTATAGATGATTTTTTTAAACCAGAATACACATCACTAATAAGAGCGGAATTCAAGAAATGCGCATTTCATATACAGGATGGCATAATGGACTATACCCCATTGAATAAGCATACTATAAACAACGAAAATAATTGGGACTATAAAAAATACTACAGTGATCTCAATTCATACATGGACGGAATCACAGATAATGGATCAGGAAGAACTCCAGATAACTATTGTAAATTTTACAAGGGCATACATCCAATAAGACATGGATTTGGTAATTCACTAATAAATGATGGCATAATAGAGAATAAGGATATGTTCTTCTCGAAAAAAGAATGCTCAATTATAGAATCTCCAGAATCAACATATCTCTGCGATATGTGTTTCGTTATAAGAACCGACAAATATGACACAATTATAAATTATTCAAATTTGATAATAGATGGGTGTGACGAGGTACCTATTAATAGATTTTCATGGATTAATAACTCAAGACACCTAATAATAAAAAGCGGATATGCAATACATATGACATATAACTGGAGATGGAATCTAAATAATATTAACGGAGGAAGTAATATAGAAAAACCAGGAATTTCACTCGATGAATATGAATCAAATTTCATAAAATCACTATATGATGCATAATAAGGAACTACAAATAAATATACTCGCGCATAGTAATGACAGAATTAATTTTACTAACAGAAGCATAGACGAGATAAAAAAAATATCAAATAAAGAGAAGGTATCTATAGTTATATGTTTTTCGAATGCTTCCGAATCCAGAATATGGGAAGATAAGTCACACGAGATAAGATCATGCGGAATCGAATCAGTGTCCATATGTATAGATCAAAGGGATCCGGATGGCACAAATTATATGAGCAAGATAAGACATTTAGCTCAGTCTGAATTAAAATATTCATGTTCAATGGACGATGATATATTAATATCGTCACATTTATGGGATTATATAATAGACAATTTAAGTATCCTAGATGATGAAAATAATTTATTCATAGCACCTCTGATATCAAATGGGATACCATCAGTTGATATGTTCATAGAAGATTTCTGTAATGCCGGGGAGAGAAATGAATTACATTCTATATTTCTAAATACACATATAGATAACCTATGGGGAGCTGATTATCAAATTCTCAATAAAAATAGGGATAAGTGGGACATTAGTTTTTATGATGATATCAAAAGAATAGATCACTACTATAAGGGAATCCATCCAGTAAGGGTCTCAGTGGATGCGCATAAAAAATTATCAGAGATTATATG
>Ga0209599_10000178_pt1 | contig 44032 bp, 35 predicted proteins | sample Shrwel_input2_FT_FD_187534 | JGI IMG/M metagenome (GOLD analysis project Ga0209599, IMG submission 187534) | Subsurface microbial communities from deep shales in Ohio, USA - Utica-3 well 1 S input2 FT (SPAdes) (version 2) ...
CAAAGTTAAGATGATGGTATGACAATTTTATATACTCCATAAACCCTTTAAATTAATTAGGTGGTTTATGTCGCACTTCAAGTTTTACTCTGCCAAGCATTTTCTATACCAAATATAAGAAGATGTTTATATGTCTAGTTTATTTATGAAAAAGGACGATATGAATCAATATAAAATCCAAGTATCTTTTTATGAATCTTTTTTGTGCGATACAGTGTTTTAAAACGGTGCATTCTAAGTTTAATGTCATATGTTTTTTATTTAAATAAATGCGGAGACAAAAATTATTCAGCAAAATTCAATAAAGATTTAATGATCACAACAATTAACTATGAAAAAACAACTATTAATGAATACTGGCATGGTGTTTGCTAAATCTTAACTGAGTATAAGCGGTTAGTGTGTAAAACACATGGGACATTGCTCTACAGCGTTAGCTGTTCCTCCAAGGGGGACAAAGTCATTTCATTGGCTTTGAGAGAATCTATGTGCTTAATACATTTGGTTTTTATTCCCCTAATGAACAGTGAAATGAGTTCAAACATATTTAGGGGTCTTACTTATGAAAATTCAGCACTTTGTAGGCAAAACAACATTAACAGTTATTGCTAGTACATTATTTCTTAGTTCATTTACGCATGCTGCCGATAAATTGGTTTTACAAACGACTTGGTACGCGCAAGCAGAGCAAGGTGGCTATTATCAAGCGCTCGCGCAAGGTATTTATAAAAAATATGGTTTAGATGTTGATATTAAAATCGGTGGTCCTCAGGTTAATAATATGTCACTTTTATTGTCTAAACGTGCTGACATTATTATTAATTATGATCTACAAGTATTAAAAGGCATTGAAAGTAATTTTCCCATTAAAGCGATTGCAGCACCATTTCAATTTGATCCGCAAGGGATTTTAACCCACAGTGATGTAAAATCTTTAGCTGATTTAAAAGGGAAAACAATTCTTGTATCTACCAGCGGACAAGCAAGTTGGTGGCCATGGTTAAAAGCTAAATATCATTTAAATGTAGCACAAGCCCGTCCTTATACTTTTAATATGCAACCATTCCTTGCAGGCAAAAACGTTGCACAACAAGCTTATGCAACATCTGAGGTTTTTCAGGCTAAAAAAGCAGAACCATCAAGTAATTTTTTCTTATTCGCCGAAGCAGGATATCCAGCTTATGGCGGAATTTTAGTGACTCGAAATGATGTCATTCAAGCAAAACCAGAGGTAGTTAAACGTTTTGTACAGGCCTCGATGGAAGGTTGGAAAAACTATTTAGCTGACCCTCGCTTAGGCAACGCCATTATAAAAAAAGAAAATCCAAATATGAATGATGAGTTATTAGCTTTTGCTGTCGGACAAATGAAAAAACTGCAACTCATAGATGGTGGCGATGCAAAATCCAAGGGAATTGGTGTGATGACAGATGCACGCTGGAAAGCAACACGTGATTTTATGGTGAATGCAGGTTTGTTGAATGCTAAAACCAACTGGAAATCGGCTTATACCACCCAGTTCAATCCTATGAAGAAATAACGATTAAACCAGTAGGTTAGCAAATAAGACATTTGTCTCAAGGGGAAGCCGCATGAATTCAGTTTTATCAGTAGATATTCCAACAACATCAAACTTTGTTACGCCCATGATCATGGTAAGAGGTGTCGAAAAAACATATCCAAATGGCACACACGCCTTACAACGTCTTGACCTCAATATTGCTAAAGGTGAAATTATTTCGTTGCTCGGACCATCAGGCTGTGGAAAAAGTACGTTATTGAAAATGTTTGCCGATCTCGAACAACCATCAGCAGGTCAAGTCCGTTGGAATGGCAAGGCAGATATCCAATCACAATGCAAAATGGCAATGGTATTCCAAGAAGCCACACTTATGCCTTGGGCCACCATTGAGGAAAATGTACGCTTACCACTTGATTTACGACATATTGCAAAATCATTGAGTAAAGAAAAAGTTTTAGATGCTTTGAAAGCAGTTGGCTTAGATAAATTTGCGAAAGCTTATCCGCGTGAACTATCTGGTGGTATGCAAATGCGTGCTTCGTTAGCTCGTGCATTGGTAACGGAGCCTGATTTATTGCTCATGGATGAACCTTTTGGGGCTTTGGATGAGTTTACTCGACATAAACTCGATAGTGATATCCGTAAACTTTGGTCAGAACGTGATTTAACTATCGTTTTTGTTACTCATAGTATTTATGAAGCGGTGTATTTGTCTTCTCGAGTGATTGTAATGGGCGCACGCCCAGGTCGAGTTATTGCTGATCTTGAGGTGGATGGACCTTATCATCGTGATGAATCATTTAGAACATCCGAAAGCTTTATTAAACAATGTTCACATTTTTCTGAACTATTGGCACAAGCAAGTGGAGGACAAGATCATGATTAAACCATTAATACAACATCCTATTGTGCAACGTATTGCAGCACCATTAATACTTGGTTTTTTATTTTTGCTGATATGGCAATTGAGCTTTCAGCAACTTGAAGTGCCTGTATATGTCGTACCTAAGCCCAGTGATATTGTGATGGCATTGATCAATCAATCTTCGCTGTTGTTAGGTAGTTTATTGGTGACGTTAAAAATCACGTTACTTGCTTTTGCGTGTGCAGTGATTATTGGAACTTTAATTGCTTTTCTATTCGTGCAAAGTCGTGTTGTCGAAGCATGTTTTATGCCTTATGCCATTTTATTTCAAGTTACACCGATTGTGGCGATTGCACCTTTAGTAATTATTTGGATTCAAAATACCACTTTGGCATTAGTGGTATGTGCCATGTTAGTCGCTGTTTTCCCGATACTCACCAACACAACTTTAGGTTTGCGTAGTGTCAATAAAGGGCTACTTAATCTTTTCCAGATTAATAAAGCCAGTCGTTGGCAAATTCTGATGCGTCTGCGCGTGCCGAATGCCTTACCTTATTTTTTTGGTGGCTTACGTATTTCATGTGGTCTGGCGCTTATTGGAGCAGTAGTTTCCGAGTTTGTTGCTGGTGCTGGGGGTACAAGTGCAGGCTTGGCGTATCAAATTTTGCAAGCAGGATTCCAACTAGATTTACCGTTAATGTTTGCTGCACTATTTCTCATTACTTGTACAGGCTTAGGGCTGTTCTTATTGATGTCTTTATTAAGTCGTGTATTTCTCAGTAAATGGCATGAGAGTGAACAAGCATGATGAACAACAGCTATTTGATTAAAAATGCGCATGCAATTTTGACAGGTTTATCTGGTATAGCAGCGCGTTCATCTGCTACGGATATTCGGATTCAAAATGGAAAAATTTCTGAAATTGGGCAGTTAACTGAGCTTGAGAATGAACAGGTAGTAAATGCGAAAGATTGTGTTATTTATCCTGCATGGGTAAATACTCATCACCATTTATTCCAGTCTTTATTAAAAGGAGAACCTCAGGGTTTAAATCAAAATTTAAGTGCATGGCTTGCGACTACACCGTATCGATTTCGAGGTGCATTTGATGAAACGACGTTTAGAATCGCAGTACGTATTGGCTTAATTGAGTTACTACGTTCAGGTTGCGCTACGGTTGCAGATCATCATTATTTATATTGGCCGAAAATGCCATTCGATGGCGCTGCCATTCTATTTGACGAAGCCGAAAAGCTGGGCATGCGCTTTGTGCTGTGTCGAGGTGGTGCAACACTTACGCGTGGCTTAGAAAGTGATTTACCACAAGCTTTGCGACCTGAGAAATTTGAAGATTACATGATCGATGTTGAGCGTTTAGTTACTCACTATCATCAGTCGAGCTCAGATGCATTTCGTAAAATTGTTATGGCGCCAACATCTACACTGCATTCAACAACAGCGCAACAGTTTCGAGAAAGTGCCAAGATCGCGCGTCAACTTGGTATTCGAATGCATAGTCATTTATCTGAAACGGTAGACTATTTGGATGCAGCAAAAGCTAAATTTAATATGACACCTGTGCAATATTGTGCTGAAAATGATTGGGTGGGCAATGATGTTTGGTTTGCGCATTTGGTGAAGCTATTACCAGAAGAGATCCAAATTTTGGGTCAAACAAAAACTGGAATTGCACATTGTCCACAAAGTAATGCGCGTTTAGGCAGTGGTATTGCTGATCTAGTGACTTTAGAAAAAGCAGGAATGACAATTTCGATTGGCGTTGATGGTGCAGCTTCCAATGAGGCTGCTGATATGTTGTCAGAAACGCATGCCGCATGGTTATTACAACGTGCTAGAAAAGGTATGTTGGCAAAACCACAATATGATGGTGGACAATTTGAAGGCGGTGCCGATGCTGCAAGTATTGAAGATATTATTCGCTGGGGAACAGTAGGTGGTGCAAATGTTCTAGGTTTAGATCAAGTCGGTACGATTGAAGTTGGTCAACAAGCTGATTTGGTGTTGTATCGTTTGGATGATCCTCGATATTTTGGCTTACATGATATGGCAATTGGGCCTATTGCAAGTGGTGGTCGAGCACGCATTAAAGCGATGTTTATTGCAGGAAAAATGGTGGTAGAAAATGACCAAATTCCTGATGTTGATATGATGGAGCTGGCTTCGCAAGCCAAACAATCAGTAAAGCTGTTACAACAGCGGAGTATACAAATGGCTAAAATAGCCTAAGTGATTATGTAATGTTGCTAGGCTATGATCTACTTTAGAATTTAAGCTTTTTGAATTTATATTGATGATTACTATCATGGGGTGGCATGGATGCCGCCTGTTGGACTGCGGTAGCAGGGAAGTACCGTCAGTCTAACAAAGGATTTTTGATTACTTTTGATCCTTCAAATTAAGAAATCGCCAATATAAAAGCAATCTGTTTGTACATCGCTGATGTAGCAATGCTAGAAAACTTTAAAAGAAATAGATCTATCCCTGATAAGGATGATATTTATGCCAATGTTCCGCAATCTGCTGACGAGTACAAATCCATACCCGATCATGATTTTGCACATAATCCAAAAAGCGCTGTAATGCTTTAAAACGTGCAGGGCGACCTAGAATTCGACAATGCATCCCGATAGATAACATTTTTGGTGAAGTCGCCCCTTCAGCATACAGCACATCAAAAGCATCTTTTAAATACTCAAAAAAATCTTCACTACGATTAAAACCAGTCGGAGAGGCGAACTTCATATCGTTGGTATCTAGTGTATAAGGAATAATGAGATGCGGACGAGTTTCACCATTCTCTTTCGATAAGCTTGTCCAAAAAGGCAGGTCATCGCCATAATAGTCACTGTCATACTGAATCTGATCATAGTCAGCCAAGAGTTGACGGGTATTAGGACTATCACGCCCTGTATACCAACCTGTTGGATATTCCCCGAATAAATCTTTTAAAATTTGCATGGCTTCAGCCATATGTGCTTTCTCGGTATCAATATCTATATTTTGATAATGAATCCAACGTAAACCATGCGAAATAACATCATAATGATGCTGTTTAATTGCTTCTACAACCAACGGATTTCGTTGTAGTGCCATGGCGACTGCAAAGATACTCATAGGTAAATTACGTTTAGCAAACTCTTGGTGAATGCGCCAAAAACCAACGCGTGAACCATATTCGTAAAGAGAGTCCATAGAAAGATGACGCGCAGAATAGCTTTCAGCACCGCTGATTTCAGAAAGAAATTGCTCTGAACCATCATCACCATGCAGAATGTGTTTTTCACCGCCTTCTTCATAATTCAATACAAACTGAACGGCAATTTTGGCTTGATTTGGCCACTGAGCATGTGGAGGATGATTGGCATAACCTAGCATATCTCGAGGATAATCATGGGTGACATGGTTAGTTTGATCTATGAGTGTCATGGGTTTGCCTAAGAAGATGGAAATGTGAAACTTCTCATTAAATTACTCGATGGATTGTTTGGGTGTCAAACAATAAAGTAATATAAATCAAATATTTGTGTGTTTTATTTTGGTGCGTTAATCGATTTTATTTACTGAGTAATCTCAATCATGCGCAATTTTTGTGCTTCCATGTGTTCAATGATTTGATTCATCATAATTTGTGATATTCGTGAGAGTTGCCGTTTTGGTGCAATACACAAGGCAAGGGTTATTGGATGTAGTCCATTTTCGTGAATCGTTCTGAACTCAAATTCACCATTTTCAATACAAGCATAGGCATCTAGATAACTCATAATACCAATGCCTAGATTATTTCTAAGTAATGAAAGCATCATACGAATATCGTTGCATTCAATTTGATGAGGTGGATTAAAATCATGCTTCTTATATAAAGCCATCACATGATCATGAATAATCAGCGGTGCAGCAGCGATGATATGATTGAATTCCAATGTATCGGAGAAATAGATTTTTTCTTTATTTGCTAAGGGATGTTGTTTAGGAATGACGAAACCAAGTGGCATTTCAATAAAAGAGCTGACTTGCAATTGATGCTGATGTTTCGGATTGAGGATTAAACCAAAATCGAGTTCTGCGTTAATTACGAGATCAGCAACAGAGTCGCTATCTAAGACGCGAATATTGAAATTAATCCAAGGATAATCTTGATGAATGGACTGAATAACATCCGTGATAAAACTTTCACTGAGCGCGGAAATGACACCAAAATCAATTGAACCACGCTGTAAGCCTTGGATTTCATTCAAACGTTTTTGTGTCATTTGAAAGTCTTTTTGCCAACTTCGCAAATCTGCATATAGCAACTCACCAGCCAAGGTCAGTTTTAAACCATTCGGTAGGCGTTCAAATAGAGCTACACCGAGTTCCTCTTCAGCCAAAACGATTTGACGATGTACCGCTGAAACTGAAATAAAAAGCTGATCCGCAGCTTTTCTTAAACTACCTGTTTTGGCGACTGCAATAAAATATTCAGCGAAGCGAGAAAAGGGTAATGCCATTACATGTACGTTTAATAAAAATAAGTATTTATACAAAAGCAATTTTAGTGCCGTTCCTGTTCTAATTTTTAGAATGAATGATCAAATTCATTCTAATAGACGAAAAAAATGTTCTGTTCCACACTGCATTTAAGCCATATAGATCCGTGATCTTTAGCAGAAAATGAGAGCAAAGCATGAATGCAATTCCATTAATCAATCTTCCAAATAAACCTTGTCACAGTCAGTTTGACGATCAGGATTGGCATATATTGGCTCAACATTGGTATCCCGTTGCACGAGTTGAAGATGTAACGACTAAGCCACAGCAAGTCACGTTGCTTGATCTGAATATGGCAATTTATAAAACTGAAAAGGGAAATATTCATTTGGTACGTGATATTTGCCCACATCGAGGTGTACCGTTAAGCAAGGGTTGGGTTGAAGGTGAAACGATCATTTGTCCTTATCACGGTTTGCATTTCAATGAACAAGGTAAATGCATAAAAATTCCTGCACAGCCTGATCTAACCAAAATTTCTGATCGTTTTTCCTTAACCAAATTTCCAGTAGTCATAAAATATGGTTTGGTATGGACGAGTATTTTAGGCAGAGATGAAAGCTTAGCGAATTTCCCTGTTCTAGAAACATGGGACACAGAGCAGCATCAAGCAATTCTGCCGCCATATGTTGATATTGCTGGTTCGAGTGGTCGTCAATTAGAGGGCTTTATTGACGTAGCACATTTTGCGTGGGTGCATCATGAAGCCTTTGCTGACCGTGAAAATCCAGTTGTTCCGAAATATTTAACTGAGCGAACAGATTATGGATTACATACTGAATATGTTAGTAACGTCAGTAATTACCCGCATGGAATGCAACATTTAGCGCCTGATGATTTCCTTTGGGAGCGGATTTTTGATGTTTATCCACCATTTTCAGCAGTACTCACCATCCATTTTCCAAATGCTGGCGTGTTGAAAATCCTCAATGCCTGTTGCCCAACTTCGCATAACAAAACTCGGTTGTTTGTGCCTTTAACTCGAAACTTTGATACGAAGGGTGATTTACAAGGCGTATATGATTTTAATGCGCAGATTTTTGCAGAGGATCAAGAGATGGTAGAGTCTCAAAAACCTGAAGAATTACCTGTAGATATTACAATGGAAGCACATTTTGAAGCGGATCGTTCTTCGACCATGTATCGCCGTATATTGGCAGATTGGGGTTTGAGTAAGAGTTATACAGTTTAGGATTATACAAGTTTAGAATTTTGAAAAATCAAGCAAATGAAATGCAACATTATTTTTATTTTAGAAGTTTAATTGTATAAGCTTGTATATACAAATTGGCGATAATCTATATACAATAGCTCAAAGTATTGTGTATGAGTTTTAGTCAATGTCAAGAACATCCAAGCAGACCGATTTGGATTTATCACTCGGGGAAGACAGCCCTGTTCCTTTGTACTTGCGTGTGAAACAAATGATTTCACAGAAAATCTACGAAGGCACATGGACAGTCAATAAAAAGATTCCATCCGAGAGTGAGTTAGTGAATTTGCTTGGTTGTAGTCGTATGACAGTTAATCGTGCGTTGCGTGAGTTGACCAGTGAGGGCTTGCTGGTTCGCATACAAGGTGTGGGTTCTTTTGTTGCAGAAGGACAAGGGCGCACAGCTTTATTTCATGTGAATAATATTGCCGAAGAGATTATTGCTCGAAATCATAAACATCGTGCAGAAGTATTGGTGTTGGAGCAAATTCAAGCCAATACAGAACAAAGCGTGTTAATGCAGATGCGTGAAGGGCAAAAGCTATTTCATTCGATTATTGTGCATTATGAAAATGATGTGCCTGTGCAAATAGAAGATCGTTTAGTTGATCCAGTCTTGATACCAGATTATTTAGCGCAAGACTTTAAAGCGATCACGCCGAATGCTTATTTGATGTCAAAAGCACCTGTGACTGAGGGTGAGCATGTGGTTACAGCGATTTTAGCTTCGGCTCAAGAGTGTAAATGGTTGAAGATTAATAAAACAGAACCTTGCCTATTGATCCGCCGTCGGACATGGTCAAATAAACAACTGATTTCTAGTGCACGATTGATTTATCCGGGTAGTCGATACTATTTGGAAGGTAAGTTTACGCAATGATTCAGCATCTAAGCTCAGCTGATTATAAACACATGCTATGGAAAAATGGTGCAGGCTATACAATTGAACTTGCTCGGAGTGAAGGGAGCAGCCTTGAGTCATTTGATTGGCGTATTTCCATGGCGGATGTTAAAACGTCCGGTGAATTTTCCAAATTTGAAGGTATGCAACGCTATCTGACGGTTTTGGAAGGTCAAGATATTTTGCTGAATATTGATCATCAAGTGAAGCATTTACAATATCTGGAATCGATAAAGTTCAGTGGAGACAGTCAGGTTAGTTGTGAATTGCCAAATGGAAAGATTCGAGACTTTAATCTGATATATGATGCTAAAAAATTTCATGCAGATTATGAATGGATGTTCGAGTCTGCTGCTTCTGAAATAACGAGTTCAGCTGATTTAATTTTTGTTTTTAATCAAAGTTTAGAACCTTTAGAAGTTAAAATAAATGAATCTATTTTCTATCTTGAGCATCAAGAAAGTTTAATCATAAAAGATCAGAATTGCTTGAAAAGTATTGTTTTTGGTAAGCAGAATAAAAAGCAAGTTTGTGCTATTCAACTCACAAAAATTTAAATAATTCACACTTTTTTGAAACCCATACAATTTTTAGTTGTATGGGTTTTTTATGGTCTTAATAAAAATAAATCAATTTATTTCATAAGTTTAAAATTTATTTTCATAAATGGAATGAAATGCATCTTTTCAAGATAAAAGATTTGTGTAGTATATAGATGTATATACAAGTTAATACATTGCTATACGTTAAAAGCAGTTTAATTTGCGGTTCAAATCTCAAAGGAAGGAGTCCGATTGTGACTACAATGACAACAAAATTTCGTGACGTAGAAATTCGCGCACCACGTGGTACACAACTGAATGCAAAAAGTTGGTTAACTGAAGCGCCGTTACGTATGCTGATGAATAATCTTGACCCTGATGTGGCAGAAAATCCAAAAGAACTCGTTGTCTATGGTGGGATCGGTCGTGCTGCACGTAACTGGGAATGCTTTGATAAAATTGTTGAAACTTTAAAAAACTTAGAAGCGGATGAAACCTTGTTGGTTCAATCAGGTAAACCTGTTGGCGTATTCAAAACTCATAAAGATGCACCGCGTGTTTTGATTGCAAACTCGAACTTAGTTCCACATTGGGCGAATTGGGCACACTTCAATGAGCTAGACGCAAAAGGTTTAGCAATGTACGGTCAAATGACTGCAGGTTCATGGATCTACATTGGTAGCCAAGGCATTGTACAAGGTACATATGAAACTTTTGTTGAAGCAGGTCGTCAACATTACAACGGTGATTTAACAGGTCGTTGGGTACTGACTGCTGGTTTAGGTGGTATGGGCGGTGCTCAACCATTGGCAGCAACATTGGCTGGTGCATGTTCACTGAATATCGAATGTCAACAAATCAGTATCGATTTCCGTTTACGTACACGTTATGTTGATGAACAAGCGACTGATTTGGATGATGCATTGGCGCGTATTGAAAAATACACAAAAGAAGGTAAAGCTGTTTCGATTGCATTGCATGGTAATGCAGCAGAAATTTTACCTGAATTAGTCCGTCGCGGTGTACGTCCTGATATGGTCACTGACCAAACGAGCGCACATGATCCACTCAATGGTTATTTGCCAGTGGGTTGGACATGGGAAGAGTACCGTGAGCGTGCTAAAGCTGAACCAGAAGCTGTGGTAAAAGCGGCTAAACAATCTATGGCGCAGCACGTTCAAGCGATGCTTAATTTCCAAAAAATGGGTGTACCTACATTTGACTATGGCAACAACATTCGTCAAATGGCACAAGAAGAAGGTGTTACGAACGCTTTTGATTTCCCAGGCTTCGTCCCAGCTTATATTCGTCCATTGTTCTGTCGTGGCGTAGGACCATTCCGTTGGGTTGCACTTTCAGGTGATCCAGAAGATATCTATAAAACAGATGCCAAAGTAAAAGAGTTAATCCCTGATGATGAACATTTGCATCGTTGGTTAGATATGGCACGTGAGCGTATTAGCTTTCAAGGTCTACCAGCACGTATTTGTTGGGTGGGCTTAGGTCTACGTGCCAAACTTGGTTTAGCTTTTAATGAAATGGTTCGTAGTGGTGAGCTTTCAGCGCCGATCGTCATTGGTCGTGATCATTTAGATTCAGGTTCAGTATCAAGTCCGAATCGTGAAACAGAAGCGATGCAAGATGGTTCAGATGCAGTATCAGATTGGCCATTATTAAATGCGCTCTTGAATACAGCAGGCGGCGCAACTTGGGTTTCTTTACATCATGGCGGTGGTGTCGGTATGGGCTTCTCTCAACATTCAGGTGTCGTGATTGTATGTGATGGTACAGATGAAGCGGCGGCACGTATCGCTCGTGTATTAACCAATGACCCTGCAACTGGGGTAATGCGTCATGCTGATGCAGGTTATGAGATTGCAGTTGAATGCGCGAAAGAGCAAGGTTTGAACTTGCCTATGATCACACAGTAAACAGACAACAACATTACGATGCTTTTTGCAATTGTGTAATCAGCATCGTAAGCGAACAATACAATGCAAAAACAGGACGCCAACGATGGAACTTTTAATTCAACCCGGCAAACTTACCTTAGCAGATCTTCGTAAAGCTTACCTAAATCCAATCCAAGTCAAACTTGATGAAAGTGCATCAGCAGGTATTAATGCCAGTGTTGCATGTGTCGAAAAAATAGTAAATGAAGGTCGTACTGCTTACGGGATTAACACAGGTTTTGGCTTGCTTGCTTCAACTAAAATTGCACCAGAAGATTTAGAACAATTACAACGTTCTTTGGTACTTTCACATGCCGCAGGTGTTGGTGAGCCATTAGATGATGCAATGGTTCGTTTAATCATGTTGCTCAAAGCAAACAGCTTGGCACGTGGCTTCTCTGGTATTCGCCGTAAAGTGATTGATGCCATTCTTGCGTTGATCAACGCAGAAGTCTATCCACATATTCCACTGAAAGGTTCGGTGGGAGCTTCGGGTGACTTGGCACCACTTGCACATATGTCTTTAGTGTTATTAGGTGAAAGTAAAGCACGTTATAAAGGTGAATGGTTACCAGCAGTAGAAGCACTTAAAATCGCAGGTTTAGAACCAATTTCTCTGGCGGCTAAAGAAGGTTTAGCACTGTTAAATGGTACGCAAGTTTCCACTGCATATGCTTTACGTGGTTTATTTGAAGCTGAAGATTTATTTGCTGCTGCAACGGTTTGTGGTGGTTTAAGCGTTGAGGCAATGTTAGGTTCTCGTGCACCATTTGATGCGCGTGTTCATGAAGTTCGTGGTCAGCGTGGTCAAATTGATGTTGCTGCGGCTTATCGTGACTTGCTCACAGATTCAAGTGAAATCGCACATTCACATGAAGATTGCAGCAAAGTTCAAGACCCATATTCACTGCGTTGCCAACCTCAAGTGATGGGCGCGTGTTTGACTCAAATTCGTCAGGCAGCAGAAGTATTAGCAATTGAATCAAATGCTGTATCCGATAACCCACTGGTTTTCGCAGCTGAAGGTGATGTGATTTCAGGTGGTAATTTCCATGCTGAGCCTGTTGCGATGGCGGCAGATAATTTGGCACTGGCAATTGCAGAAATCGGTTCACTGTCTGAACGTCGTATTTCGATGATGATGGATCGCCATATGTCACAACTTCCACCGTTCTTAGTTGCCAATGGTGGTGTCAACTCTGGATTTATGATTGCCCAAGTGACTGCCGCAGCTTTAGCAAGTGACAACAAAGCTTTAGCACATCCTGCAAGTGTAGACAGTTTACCAACATCAGCAAACCAAGAAGACCATGTTTCTATGGCACCAAATGCGGGTAAGCGTTTGTGGTATATGGCGGACAACGTTCGTGGCATTCTTGCTGTGGAATGGTTAGGGGCATGTCAAGGTCTTGATTTCCGTGAAGGTTTAAAAAGCTCGCCAAAACTTGAACGTGCACGTAAAGCATTACGTGACCAAGTGCCGTATTACAGTGAAGATCGTTTCTTCGCTCCTGATATTGAACAAGCGAGTGAATTACTCGCAAGTGGTTGTTTGAATGAATTACTCATTCCAAATCTGTTACCAAGCCTATCTAACGCGTAATCAGGATAACGGTCACATGGAGTGACCGACTCTAACTATATTTCCTCAAGGATTGGAGATAATAATGTCACAACACTCCACTTTACAGCGGGGATTAAACACCCGTCACATCCGTTTTTTAGCATTAGGTTCAGCAATAGGAACGGGACTTTTTTATGGTTCAGCAACAGCCATTAAAATGGCTGGTCCATCTGTTTTGCTCGCATATATCGTTGCAGGGATCGCAATTTATATCGTGATGCGCGCATTAGGTGAGATGGCTGTTCAAAATCCAGTTTCAGGCTCTTTCAGTCACTACGCTTCACAGTACATTGGACCACTTGCAGGTTTTACCACAGGTTGGACCTATGTTTTTGAGATGATCATTGTTGCGTTGGCTGACGTAACTGCGTTTGGAATCTATATGGGATTTTGGTATCCCGATGTTCCGCGATGGATTTGGATTCTGTCACTCATCATGTTCTTAGGTGCAATCAACCTCATTCACGTCAAAGTTTTTGGTGAGCTTGAGTTCTGGCTTTCTATTGTGAAAGTGACTGCAATTATTGCCATGATCTTAGGTGGTTTAGGACTGATGTTCTATGGTTTCCAAGCAGATCATAGTGGTTTTACCACAGGCATTCAAAATCTATGGATTCATGAAGGCTTTATGCCTAATGGTATTGCGGGTCTGATTGCATGTTTATCTGTCGTCGTTTTCGCTTTTGGTGGTATTGAAATTATTGGGATTACAGCGGGTGAATCTAAAGATCCAAAGACTTCTATTCCGAAGGCAATTAACGCTGTCCCTGTCCGTATTTTACTATTCTATGTCTTGACGATTTTTGTATTGATGTCGATTTTCCCTTGGAATCAGATTGGTAGTCAAGGTAGCCCATTTGTACAAATTTTTGAAAATCTAGGTATTGGTTCTGCTGCGACAGTTTTAAACATTGTAGTGATTACCGCTGCGGTATCTGCGATTAATAGTGATGTATTTGGTGCGGGACGTATGTTATTTGGTATGTCGAGCCGTGGACAAGCACCGCAAGTGTTCCAAAAAATCTCTAAAAATGGTGTGCCGTGGATGACAGTCGTGGTTATGGCTGGAGTCTTACTTATCGGTGTGGTTCTCAACTATTTAATTCCAGAAAATGTATTCCTCATCATTGCGTCAATTGCAACTTTTGCAACGGTTTGGGTGTGGCTCATGATCTTACTTTCACAAGTTGCGATGCGTCGTAAGTTGTCGAAAGAACAGATTAAAGCACTTGATTTTCCTGTGATCGGTTGGCCGTATGCTCCTGCATTTGCCATTGCATTCATGCTGTTTATTTTGGCAATGATGGGTTATTTCCCTGACTCAAGACCAGCACTGTATGTTGGTATTGGATGGTTAGTTTTACTGTGTATTGCATACAATATTTGGGTTAAACCAAAGCAAGATGCAATTAAGGTTGATGAGGATTTACCCCAAAATTTCAAAATGGAAAGCTAATAACCCAACTGTTCAAGAGCGCATAGCTCTTGGATAGGGAGATGATCTGAAATGAAAAAGCTTTGGAAAAACTGTCATATCGCTACCATGCAGGATGGGAAATACAACAGTATTGAACATGCTGCTCTAGTGACATCTGGACAGCATATTCATTGGATTGGTCGTGAAAGTGATATTCCAAATGACAACTATGCTGAAACCATTGATTTGAATGGGGCATGGTTAACACCCGGTTTAATTGATTGCCATACCCATAGTGTGTTTGGTGGAAATCGTAGTGTTGAGTTTGAGCAGCGTTTGCAGGGTGTGAGCTATGCAGAGATTGCGGCAAATGGTGGAGGTATTGCAAGTACTGTTCGAGCAACACGCCAAGCGAGCGAAGATGAGTTACTTGCTTCAGCGCTAAAACGTATTCGTTGTTTACTCAAAGATGGGGTCACCACCATCGAGATTAAATCTGGATACGGTTTGGACTATCTGAATGAACGTAAAATGTTACGTGTGATTCGTCAAATTGCAAATATTTTGCCAATGACTATACGCAGTACATGCTTGGCAGCGCATGCATTACCTCCTGAATATAAAGGTCAAAGTGATGCCTATGTCGATCATATTTGTACAGAAATGTTGCCAAAACTGCATCAAGAAGGACTGGTGGATGCGGTCGATGCATTTTGTGAGTATTTAGCATTTTCACCTGAACAAGTTGAACGTATATTTAATACATCCCATGCACTCAATCTCCCAGTTAAATTGCATGCAGAACAATTGTCTTCTCTTGGTGGCTCTAGTCTTGCTGCTCGTTATCACGCATTGTCGGCAGATCATTTGGAATTTATGACTGAAGACGATGTTAAAGCAATGTCTAGCTCAGGAACAGTTGCAGTGTTATTACCCGGTGCATTCTATTTTTTGAGGGAAACACAACTTCCTCCGCTAGATAGTTTGCATCAACATGGTGTTCGGATTGCGTTGTCGAGTGACTTGAATCCAGGAACTTCTCCAGCATTGTCTTTACGTTTGATGATGAATATGGGAAGTACCTTATTTCGCTTAACACCTGAACAAACATTGGCAGGCGTAACCATTCACGCGGCACATGCTTTAGGACTACAAGATTCACATGGCAGTTTAGAAGTAGGCAAAGTTGCTGACTTTATTGCTTGGGAAATTGAACATCCATCTGAGATTGTGTATTGGCTCGGTGGAGATTTGCCTAAACGTATTATTCAGCATGGCAATGAAATTTTTGTGTAGTGCGAACAGTTTTAATTAGTGATATTGAATATGAATCATTCATTTATATGGCAAGGACGACAAGATGGTGAGGGTGTAGATCATCTACGCATTCATCAAGTCATTAATACGAGTCCTCGTGCTGATTTTGCCTTGATCGGTTTTAGCTCTGATGAAGGTGTCAAACGGAATAAAGGACGTTTAGGTGCAGCAGATGCGCCTGATTCGATTCGTGCGCAATTAGCAAATTTACCCGTTCATCAACCGATTACCATTGCAGATATAGGAACTGTTATTTGTGACGGTTCTAAATTGGAACAAGCACAAGCTGAACTCGCAGAACAGGTTGAACGAAGCTTAAAACAAAGAATGAAACCGATTGTTTTAGGTGGCGGCCATGAAGTTGCTTTTGGCAGTTTTTCTGGTTTATTTCAATATGTCCAAAACTGTCAGCCAAATAAGAAAATTGGTATCATTAACTTTGATGCACATTTTGATTTACGTGAAGCTGAAAATGTAACCTCAGGTACGCCATTTTTAAATGCTGCTCAACTCTCAGAAGAGCATCATCAAGAATTTCATTATTTATGTATTGGTGTCGCAAAACATTCCAATACCAAAGTGTTGTTTGAAACGGCTGATCGTTTGAACTGCACATATATCTATGATCATCAATTACAGCCTGAAAATGTAGAAAATATCATCTCAAAAGTCCAAGATTTTATTGGAAAAGTTGACTATTTGTATATTACGGTTGATCTTGATGTATTTAGTGCTAGCATTGCGCCAGGTGTAAGCGCACCAGCGGTTAAAGGTATTGATTTGTCAGTCTTTGACCCACTGTTAGCTGCCATAAAGGAAACAGGAAAAATTAAGGTTTTTGATGTGGCAGAATGTAACCCACGGTTGGATTTGGATAGTAGAACCTCCAAATTAGCCGCTTATATAATTTTTAACTACATATTTGATTGATGGATCATGTGAATTCATCAAAAGGTTAAAACATGTCTAATTTATCTTATGTCTCTCAAAATGAAGGTCCATGGGCAACTTATCTTGAACAGATCGAGCGTGTTGCTCCATATCTAGATGGTTTACAAGACTATGTTGACACATTGAAGCGCCCAAAACGTGCTTTGATTGTTGACGTGCCAATTGTTATGGACGATGGCACAATTCGTCATTTTGAAGGTTATCGTGTACAACACAACTTGTCACGTGGTCCGGGTAAAGGCGGTATTCGCTATCACCCAGATGTAGATTTAAATGAAGTAATGGCACTTTCAGCATGGATGACAATTAAAACTGCGGTGGTAAATTTACCATTTGGCGGTGCAAAAGGTGGCATCCGTGTTGACCCGCGTCAACTTTCACCACGTGAATTAGAGCGTTTAACACGTCGTTATACCAGTGAAATCAGCCATATCATTGGTCCACAAAAAGATATTCCTGCACCAGACGTGGGTACCAATCCAAACGTAATGGGTTGGATCATGGATACCTATTCATCTGGTCAAGGTCATACTGTGACTGGTGTTGTAACGGGTAAACCGGTACATCTCGGTGGTTCTCTTGGTCGTATCAAAGCGACAGGCCGTGGCGTATTTATCACAGGTCAACAAATTGCTGAAAAAATCAAATTACCTTTAGATGGCGCAAAAATCGCAATTCAAGGGTTTGGTAACGTAGGTAGCGAAGCTGCATATTTGTTTGCTGATTCAAAATCGATCATTGTGACGATTCAAGATCACACTGGTACGATTTTCAATCCTGAAGGGATCGATCTTGCTGCATTAAAAACTCACATGGAAACGCATCAAGGTGTGGGTGGTTTTGCTGGTGCGCAAGTAATCAGTGATGAAGAGTTCTGGAATGTAGAAATGGATATATTGATCCCTGCTGCATTGGAAAGCCAAATCACAGTTGAACGTGCTCAAAAGTTAACTGCGAAGTTAGTGCTTGAAGGCGCGAACGGTCCAACATTCCCAGAAGCGGATGATGTTTTGGTTCAACGTGGTATTACTGTTGTTCCTGATGTGATCTGTAACGCAGGTGGTGTAACGGTATCTTACTTTGAATGGGTTCAAGATATGTCGAGCTACTTCTGGTCTGAAGAAGAAATTAATGAAAGACTGGATAAGTTGATGATTCAAGCCATTAATGATGTATGGCATAAATCAAGCGAGAAAGAATGTACTTTACGTACAGCAGCCTTTATTTTAGGTTGTGAGCGTATTTTAAAAGCACGTAAAGAGCGTGGTATTTTCCCGGGTTAATACGGGTGAAATAACTTTAAGCGACCTTAAAACTATAGTTTTAAGGTCGCTTTTTTGTGTTGGTGTTAGTCTAAAAAGAAATCTTTTTGTAGTTGAGTGTTACCTTCAATACATGCATAACTTCTAAGATCAGTAATTCCAATTCTTGCTAAAGCTTGCTCATCAGTTAAACTCTGACCAGTCAGCTCACCGCGATTGGTCGTATAAATTGCATAAGCTGCATCTGCCATAATTTCAGGTTTGCGACTTACATGTAATGTATTCTCTTCGCCTAGATTTTTTGAAACAGCAGCAGTCGCAATATAAGTTTCGGGCCATAGCGTATTACATGAAATACCATAGTGACGAAATTCCTCAGCCATACCTAAAGTCAGAATGGTCATACCATACTTTGACAGCGCATAAGGCGAGAGCATCCCCAACCATTTCGGTGACATATTGACTGGTGGAGACAAACTTAAAATATGCGGATTTGAAGATTTTTTTAAGTAAGGCAATGCTGCTTGAGCACAGATAAATGTTGCTCTGTGATTGATGGTCTGGATCAAATCATATTGTTTCAGTGAAGTTGATTCAACACCAGTGAGAGCGATCGCGCCTGCATTATTGATAAGCACATCCAATCCACCAAAAGTTTCAACTGTTTGTTGAATAGCAGAATGAATTTGTTGCTCATCGCGTACATCTAAAATAAGTGGAAGTGCTTTGCCTCCCTCAGCTTCAATTTCTTCCGCTACACTATAAATCGTGCCTGAGAGTTTGGCCGTCTCGACAGCAGTCTTTGCTGCAATCACGACATTCGCACCGGCTTGGGCTGCCTTTAATGCAATTGCTCGGCCAATACCACGACTTCCACCGGTAATAAAAACAGTTCTTCCTTGCATATTATTCATTGATATTTCCTAAATTTGAATTGTTGTAACCGTTGAATTAGATCATGAAAGGGTGTGCAAATTTTTCAGCATCATATAACTGGCGTTGTTTGGCTATGTCTGTAATTCGATGGCGTAATTGGCGTTTAATTACGGCATAGGTCATACGATGTTTCTGTGACATATCTTCTGCAAATCTTAAAGTCTCGGTCGGTAAAGATTCAACTGAATGTATCTGGCTCACCACTTGCGCTTGTAAACATTCAACGCCTGTCATCGATTTGCCTGTCAACGACATTTCCCAAGTTGCATATTGATTAGGTAGCAGTTGCACAATTTCTGAAATGATATCGGTAAAAGGAATGGTAAGTTTTATTTCAGGAAAACAGAATCGACCTTTATCCGACCGCATAAATCTAAAGTCACAAGCTGATGCTAAAATTGCACCACCTGCATACGCATTGCCATTAATTTCAGCAATCACAGGGAGATTTAATAATGCTAAGCGAAGTAACATATCTTCTAATTGCAAGGTAAATGCTTTTTTATCTTCGATGGATTGTTGCATTAACCACGCGAGGTCTAATCCATTACAAAACGTTTTATGATGATCACTTCGAATGATCAGACTCGCATTATTCTTATCGCTTTCAATTTCATCAAAAACCGAAATATATTCATCTAAAACGTCTTTATTCAGCGCATTTTCCTGATCGCCGTTGATTAATGTCAGCACATAAATGGATTGTTGTTTGTCGAGATGTAGGCTTGCCATTTAAGCAATTCCTCTAAGTTTATTCATTTATCTATGACTGATTATTCAGAATAAACTGCTCGCCCAATAGGGTAGACTATGCCATATTAATGATCATTTTAGGACATTGGATGTGCTATGCGTGATCCTTTTGGGCTGTTTCAAGAAAACATTTCTGTTTCTTATGCTCATGTATTATTAGAAATTACTGAAGCCTATGGCATAGAAAATCAAACTGTTTTACATAATACAGGGTTGGTTCTATCAGCTATGAAACATGCTGATGCCAAAATGAGTGCTCATCAGTGGTCTAAGCTGGTGGTGAATGCCTTACAACTCACAGGTAATCATCGTTTGGGCATTGAGTATGGACTCAAACTTCGTCCTACTTCACATGGGGCATTGGGCTTTGCATTTTTAAGTTGTGCTGATGTTGAAACTGCTTTGACACTCTGTCAGCAATATTTCTGTACTCGGATTCAAAATTTCACACCTGAATGGACTGTTGATCAGAATTTTGTCTATGTTTATTTAGATGATGTACATCCCGTTAGATTTGGTGATGAGCAACAATCAGCGCAATTACGATCTTTTCTAGTTGAATGTTTGATCTTTGGAGCAATTCATTTCTTAAGTTTATTTTCAAAAGAGCTGATTGAGCAGAGTGAAGTCTTTCTTGATTGGGAAGAAAGCAATGATTACCAGTGTATTGAGCTTTCAAAAGTTAAGATACATTTTAGTCAAAAAAGAAATGGGCTTCGTTTTCCTAAATTCTTCCTTAACTGCAAAAATAAAAATGCTGATCAAGTTTCTTTTCAGCAGGCACTTTTGTATTGTGAAAATGATAAAGGACGGTTAGTTAAAGAAAATATAAGGGATTTACAGAAAAGTATCCGCTCAGAATTATTGTATAACTCAAGCAATGGTTATCCCATATTGCCCATGATTGCTGAACGTTTGAATATGTCTGAACGAACTCTAAAAAGACATTTACAGGCGCAAGGGACGACTTTCTTACAGATTCTAGCTGATGTGCGATTTACGGAGGCTAAAAAAATGCTGCAACACAAACAATATAGCATCCAAGATATTGCAAGCATTGTTGGTTATGAAGAAGCGACCAATTTTATCCGTGCTTTTAAAAAGACCTTTGGAGAAACACCAAGCCAATATCGAAAACGTAGCGTAGCCAAATCTAGTTAAATTGAGATTTCTTTCTTAATAGCTAGAATAAACTGATCCACGGCTTGTTGAATTCTTTCAGTCCATTCAAAAGAACAATTCATTCGAATAAAGTGTTGATGTGAAGGCAATACATTAAATAACGGACTGGGTGCTATACCAATCTGTTGTTGAATCAGTTGTTCATAGATTTGCATGCTGCTGACTTTTTCAGGCAATTGAATCCAAAGAAAATAACCACTTGGATAGTTATATACCTTGCAGTTTTCGGGTAAATATTGTTTTAGATATTGGAAAAATTGTTTTTTATTCTTTTCTAATGAGCGTCTGAGCGTTCTTAAATGCTTTTCATAATGATGATGGGTTAAAAATTCAACTAGGGCATTTTGGATGAGTGCATTTGCAGAAATCGTGCTCATCAATTGTAAATGTTGGATGTGCTCTGAGAATTTACCTGCATAGACCCAACCCATACGAAAACCAGAACCTAAAGTTTTCGAGAAAGAAGAGCAGTGTAATACCAAATTCTGTTGATCGAAATACTTCATTGGAAGTGGTTTCTGACTGCCATAAAACAATTCTTCATAGACATCATCTTCAATTAAATGAATTTGATGTTCATGCAAAAGTTGAGCAATTTTAAATTTGATTTCATCGCTGACCGTAAAGCCAATTGGATTGTGTGCATTGAGCATAAACCAGCAGACTTTGATTGGATATGTCTTAATTACTCGTTCAAAAGCTTCAATATCAAAACCATGCTGTGGATGTTCAGGAAGTGTAATCACTTTCAATCCTAAACGTTCGGCTGCCTGCCAAGCGCCATAAAAAATAGTCTGCTGCAATAAAATATAATCACCAGATTGCGTGATCGCTTGCAAAGACAGATTGAGTGCTTCCAAGCCTCCAGAGGTGATAACAATATCATCCGCATCGGTTGGAATACCTTGCATACAATAACGTTGGGCGATCAGTTTCCGAAGTTCCAAATTCCCAGGTGGAAGATTGGTGGTTTGGTCGTAACTATGTCGGTTACGGGAGAGTTGTCCCATGATTTGAATCAGCTTGGGTGGATAGAGCAACTGACTATCAGGAAATGCAGAGCCAAGCGGACTGATATGTTTAGATTGAATCGATTTTAGATATTTAAACACCAGAGAGTTAATTTCAATTTTGGGATTCAATGCAACAATTGAGTGTGTTTGTGGAATTTGGGTCGATACTTGCTCAGCAACAAAATAACCAGATTTTTCTTTTGAATAAATTAATCCTTGTGCCTCTAATTCTTGGTAAGCATTCATCACAGTGATCAAGCTAAAACCTGAACGTTGTACTTGCTCACGTAGAGATGGAAGTTTGCTATGTGCCTTCCAAGTGCCATTTTCGATCAGTAATTTTAGATTGTGTGCTAACTGTTCAGACTTATACATGAAGTTTGCAGCCTTAATGATATCTGCTTTTATTTTAAAGAAAATATATCAGGATTTTATAACAGATTTAGTCCAATCGAATCATCTGTTATATTTTTTTAAGCATGCTCTGTAGCTATTCAATACTTTAAGTAACGCTCAAAATAAAACCATGAACGATTACAACTCCAAACACAAAATTTGGGTTTATTTGATTCTAAAGAATGTTTCGATTTGACAGGGCGTATTCGATGTTTGTGACCAAAGAACTTAATTCGATGACAGCAGTTTTTGAAGACAGTTTGCCTTCATCAGTGATTAAGGAAGAATTACAACTTGAATATATGAATCTTGAAGCGACTTTATTGAGAGCGAAAGTCTTAAGAAATTTTGCTAAAGAGAAAGTGACTTATATTGTGCAAACTCAAATTTATGAGAATGACCAAAATCTAGCATATTTATTTGCACCGTTTGTAATTGCCAATTTAAACCAGCCTGTGATTTATACCACGCTCAATTCATCTTCGATTTTAAAGATATTAAATCAATATTATCAGGCAGAAAAAAGAGTGAAGTTGAATGTTGTAGATTTGCTGCAAAGTCTGAAAGTTTATGTAGATGTTGTCGATCAACCCAAAAACCAAGAAGACTTTCTATTTAGAAACTTGGTTAAAGCACTCTGTCGATCAGATATTTCGCAAATTTTTCTGATCACATCATCAGCGATGAATCATCACCAACTTCAACAGTTGCAGGATTTCTTGAGTGTAAAGATTAGTGTCATTCAGACAGTTTGTGAAGAAAGTATTGTAAAGGATGAAATGTTAAATACTCGGAAATTGTTATTTAAAAACAAAGATGATTTCCATCGAAATATTTGTACATTGTTTTCATCTTTAAACGCAAAACTTATTGCACCAATAAGTCAACTTAGTGAAGTACAGGCAGCTCATTTGATTGAAGACATGTTTTATTCGGAACATATTTTTGAAAAGTTATCAGTCTATGCCGAATACATGCAGACCCATATCCAAAATGGATCGAGTTATAAAACTTTATCCATGATTTAAAGATTTTAGAACTGAATATTTGTATTTAAATAGGAGTAGACAATATGTCTCAGCAACAATCTAAGTTTCCATACTTAACAGTTGGTATCAGTATTTTACTTGGTTGCTTATTTTTAGTTTTCTTCTTCCTTGCAGTTAGTAATCAACCAGATTATATGCCGTCTCAACAGAAGCAGAATATCAATCAAGTTCAGCACAATATGTCATCAAATAAATAATAAAGAACAATAAAATGTTGTTTCCACTCACTTACTGATTATTTGAGCTGTAATCAGTAAGTTTTTCTTATTCAAAAACGTCGTGGGGAGGTGGCTGTCCAACGTTTAAATGCACGAGAGAAATTTTTTGAGTTTGTATAGCCTAAATGTTCAGCAATCATCTCAAGAGATAGGTTCGGATTTTTTAGCAATTGAATCGCTTTTTCACATCTTATTTTATCCACAAGTGCTCTAAAACTCGTTCCTTCGCTTTCCAATTTGCGTTGTAAGCTACGCTCAGAAATCTGTGCCTTTTGTAAAATATCAGTGAGTGAGCTAATGCCCATCGCTTCATCATAAATCAAATCTTGAACATAACTAGTGAAACTATCTTGTTTGAGTAATTTACGCAGCTGAGATTTACATTCCTCTCGTGCGAGTCGTTCTGCAATGGCATCAGAGTGGAGCAGTGGAAGGTTTAATATTTCGCTATCAAATTCTAATCGTGTAGCTTGACGATCAAATCTTACCTCACCAGGAATCAAAGGAAGTAATTTGTCAAAATAATCGGGTTTACTAAACTGAACATCTGCAAAACCTCTCAGCTCTTGTCCAGAAATAGTTTTACCCATTTGAGCAAATCCAATCAATAAAGCAATTTGAATGACTTCATCAAGATAATATGCATCGGTTTGCTCAAAGATAATTACAGCGCGATCATCTAAGACTTCAAGTTTGATGGTATGAATACTGGATTGCAGAGAAATAAACTCTTGAGCGATATTTAAGGCTTGTCTGACATCGCTTGCCAACATTGCCGTCATGCCCATTAGACCATGACATGTAATGGTCATTTGCATACCTAAATAAAAACCAAATTCCAATGCAGGCACTTGGGTAAGATCAAGCGCTCGTCGCAAGATACCCATTACAGTTTTCGCATCTGCACGCCATAAAGGTTGCAACAATTGCTCTGTGTTAAAACCCGATCCTTTTAGAATTTCATCTGCTGAAATATCCCAACGCGAAACAACATCGACCATTAAGGCGATGTATGTACCTGGAACAGTTTTTTCTATTTCTTTGTTAAGTTTCATAAAAGCAATGTCGGAAAATGATACCAAAATGGCTTGCTATGAACTATTACAGCATTTTTTTTTATTTAAAAATAGCCTCAATAAATCTTAAGTGATTGGTTTGTTATACAGCCTAATAATCACTTTCGATTTGGGTGCTTAGATTAAAAATAATATTAGGATGAGTCATGAAAAACGGAATTTTGATTGCAGCCTTCATCACAGTTTTATCAACAAATGCACAGGCAAAAATTGATATATGCGTATTTGATTTGCTTGGAAAAGCAGGTGAGTCGTACAAAATGGTAGAAGAATGGTCTTTAGCAGCTAAATCTTGGAATGCTGATCTTAATTTAATGCCATATCAAGATGAGGCAAAAGCACAAAGCGACTTTGAAGCAGGTAAATGTGATGGTGTCTCTATGACATCGATGCGAGCGCGTAAATACAATAAATTTGCAGGGTCAATTGATGCATTAGGTGCGATTACCAGTAATTCAATTGCAAAAAAAGCAATTAGTTATGTATTAGATCCACGTAATAAAAATCGTATGGTTTCTCGTGTTAATGGCGAAGCGTTTGAAGTCGCTGCGATTGCTCAAATTGGTTTAGCGTATGTGTTTGTACGAGATAAAAATATAAATACGATTGAAAAAGGTAAAGGCAAAAAATTTGCTTATTTACATTATGACCAAGCGCAAAAAATGATAGTCGATCGATTAGATTTGGTGGGAGTGCCATCAGAAATATCAGATTTTGCGAAAAAATTTAATAATAACCAAGTTGATGTGATTGCCGCACCAGCATATGCCTATAAGCCATTAGAAATAGCCAAGGGGTTAGGTACTCAAGGTGCAATGTTTAATTTCCCTGTGATCAATCTAACGGGAGACATCATTATCCGCCCTGAAAAATTTCCTGCTGGTTTTGGTCTGAAATCACGTGCTTGGTCAATTAAACAACTGCCGAAAAATTTTGCCACGATTGCACGCCTAGAAGCTGAAATTCCTGCGAAATATAAACAATCTCTTTCATCAGAAGACACACGTCGTTATCAGCAAATGTTGAGAGATGGGCGAATAGAACTCACAAAATTAGGCATTTATGACCCATTAATGATGGGTGTTTTGAAGCGTGCACGTTGCACGGTCGAAAGAACAAATTTTGAATGTTCTTTAAGCGGTGAGTAGTGATTTTTTAAATTTCAAATGTTTAGACGTTATAAACCTAGATTGTAAGTAGAGGTCAATATGAACGCGATTGTTCAACATCACAAGCTGGTCGCAAGAGCAGTTAAGTTTGATTTTTCTAATTCTCCTGTGCAGTGGATTCCAAATGATCCTGTTTGTTCGCATCTGATTAATGGAATAAATCTAATCTTGCCCGCAGGAGAGTTTTGGTTTTGTCGTGTTTATAACAAGACGCTACCTTTCATTCATCATCCAGTTTTAATCGATGATGTAAAAGGATTTATTCGTCAAGAAGCAACCCATGCTCGTGCACATCAGGGTGCACAAGAGTTTCTTATTCAACATGGCTATAATCTTGATCCTGCGTTAAAAAAAATTAATTGGATTTTTGGTGTCTTACTCGGTGAAAGTCCTTTGGGTATCAAAGCCTTAGAGTTAAAGCCACTAGAACATTTTTGGTTAGTCACTAGAGTGGGGGTGGTTGCCGCGATTGAACATTTTACAGGAGCACTTGGTCAGTGGTGTATGGACAATAAATCGTGGGACAAAGCAGATCCAGTCATTGCGGATATGTTTCGTTGGCATTTGGCTGAAGAGGTTGAACATCGAAGTGTAGCTTTTGATTTATTTAAAGAAATGATGCCAAATAAAGTGTTTTTTTATTTATATCGTCAGTTTTTAATGCTGCTTGTCTTTCCTATTTTCATTTATGTTCTTGCTGATGTAGGGCGCAAACTTGGAAAGCAAGATCCAGATCAAGCCGTTCAGAAAATTGCTAATCGGACATTAGTTGGATTACTTAGCAAATATCATCGACAAGCAAAACAAACAGATAATGGTCCTACGCTGACATTTTTACTTAAAACAACAGTACGTTGGTTATCACCAAAATTTCATCCTGAAACAGAGGGAAATACACAACAAGCTTTGGATTATTTAGCACGCTCTCCAGCGGTTCAAATGCTAAGTAAATGAAAAAAGTGTTTATTTCGTCTGATAAATATGAATCAAGCCATAAATTAGCGATCAAAAAAAACTTAATGTAGTCGTCATGTGGAAATCAAACGATACGTTTGTCAAAGGAAGAACTTATGAAAAAAATCGCACTTGCTATCGCAACAACTTCAATTTTGAGTGTCTCTGCTTCGACCCAAGCAGCAATTGACGTTTGTGTGTTTGATATTTTAGGAAAGTCTGGAGAGGCTTATAAAATGATGCAAGACTGGGCACTGGCAGCAAAAGGTTGGGGTGCTGATGTTAATCTTCTTGCCATTACTGATGAGCAAGTTGCCGACAACAATTTTAAAGCAGGGAAATGTGCGGGTGTGGCAATGACCTCAATGCGTGCCCGTCCATATAATAAATTTGTCGGTTCGATTGATTCACTTGGTGGTGTACCCAGTGATGAGATTGCGAAACGTGCCATTACTTTCGTATCTGACCCGCGTAATGCAGCGAAAATGACCACAAATTTAGCTGGCAATAAATATGAAGTCGTCGGTATTTCTCCGTTAGGTTCAGCGTATATCTTTGTCCGTGACAAAAGTATCAACTCAATTGAAAAAGCAGCAGGGAAAAAATTTGCGGTATTGGGGTATGACGATGCACAAAAATTGATTGTACAACGTGTTGGTGCACAAGCAGTACTTTCGGATATTTCTAACTTTGCGGCTAAATTCAACAATGGTCAGGTAGATATGATTGGTGCGCCAGCGTATGCCTATAAACCATTGGAGCTTAGCAAGGGCTTAGGCACAAATGGAGTCATGTACAATTTTCCTGTATTGCAAGTGACAGCAAACTTAGTCATACGCCCTGAAAAATTTCCAGCAGGTTTTGGTCAGAAATCTCGTGATTGGTCAGTCAAACAGCTTCCAAAAGTCTTCGCTACGATCAAGCGTCTTGAAGCTGAAATTCCTGCAAAATATAAAATGAATCTTACGCCAGAAGATAAATTGAAATATCAAAAAATGATGCGCGATGGGCGTATTGAGTTGACGCAGAGAGGTATTTACGATGCAGGTATGATGTCTGTATTAAAGAAAGCACGTTGTTCAATAGATAAAGCAAATTTCGAATGCTCTTTGGCTGGGGAATAATAAAAAACCAATATTGGTACTGTAAAACTGAATCAAGCCTAGTTCGTCTAGGCTTGATTGTTAGATACTTAATTAGACAAATCAAGAATAGAAAAGAATAAAAAATCGTGTTAATCCTAATGCTAATAATTTTTAAGAATAGCTCAGATGAGGGCAACATGATGGACGACTCAGAACAAACCATTCATACGCAAGCAAATACGAGCTACGCCAGAATCGAACCTTATACTCAACCTGCGGGTGGTTGGGGAGCATTACTCAGTGTTGCTCGTAATCTCAAAAGACAAGATATTTTAAAGAAAGGGTCAATCACACTACTCAACATTAATCAGCCTACTGGTTTTGATTGTCCGGGATGTGCTTGGCCTGAGAAAAAAGATGCGCATGCCTTTAACTTTTGTGAAAACGGTGCCAAAGCAGTTGCATTTGAGGCAACCAGTAAAACGGTCACACCTGAATTTTTTGCACAACATACTGTGAGTTGGCTCGCTGAACAAAGTGATTTCTATTTGGAAGATCTTGGACGTTTAACTGATCCGATGCGTTACGATCCTGTATCAGATAAATATGTACCGATTTCTTGGGATGACGCTTTTCAGGTGATTGCCAAACATTTACAAGCACTTGATCATCCTGATCAAGCTGCTTTTTATACGTCTGGTCGTGCTAGTAACGAAGCAGCCTTTTTATATCAGCTTTTTGTGAGAAGCTTCGGTACTAATAATTTTCCAGACTGTTCCAATATGTGCCATGAAACTACAAGTGTCGGTTTAAAAGATACGATTGGTTTAGGTAAAGGCACTGTCATTTTAGATGACTTTGATTTGGCGGATGCGATCTTTAGTTTCGGACATAATCCAGGTACAAATCATCCACGCATGTTAGCAACCTTAAGAGAGGTCTCTCGACGAGGCGGTAATATCGTTGCCATTAATCCAATCAAAGAGCGTGGATTGGAACGTTTCCAAGATCCACAAGCACCACTGGAAATGATGACCAATGGCAGTACGCCAATCAGTCGTTATTATTTCCAGCCCAAAATCGGTGGTGACTATGCTCTGATGTTTGGGGTGATGAAACATTTGCTGGAGTGGGATAAAAAAGCACTTGCAAAAGGGAAGCCAAGCGTTTTTGATCGTAGTTTTATTGAGATGAATAGCATTGGTTTTGATGACATGCTGGCAGAGATTGATGGTACAGCATGGTCTGAAATTCACAAGCACACGGGACTTTCACCTGAGCATTTAGAATCGATTGCCAAGATGTATCTGGACGCAAAAACCGCTATTTTCTGTTGGGGGATGGGAATTACCCAACACCGTCATGGTACAGCCAATATTCATATGTTGTCGAACTTGATGCTGGCACGAGGACATATCGGTCGTCCGGGGGCAGGCCTCTGTCCAGTGCGAGGGCACAGTAATGTGCAAGGCGACCGAACTATGGGGATCAATGAAAACCCAAATGATGCCTTGCTAGATAGTATTGATCGTGTCTTTGGGATTAAATCACCGCGTAAACATGGCTTTGGTGTGGTCGATACGATTAAAGCGATGTACGAAAATGAAGTAAAAGTCTTTATTGGTTTGGGTGGAAACTTTGCAGTTGCTACACCTGATACGCCTTATACCCAAGAGGCATTACGCCGTTGTAATTTAACGGTCAATATCACGACCAAGTTGAATCGTAGCCATCTGATTTGTGGTAAAGATGCTTTAATGCTGCCGTGTTTAGGTCGTACAGAAGTTGATATGCAAATGCATGGGCCTCAAGCAATTTCAGTAGAAGATTCGATGTCAAATGTGCATCTTTCAGCAGGGCGTAATCCTCCGATCTCTGAAAATATCTTATCTGAACCTGATATTGTAGCCCGTATGGCTGAAGCGGCTTTACCTAACAGTCAAGTGAAATGGCGTTGGTATATCGATAGCTATGATCGTATTCGTGACTCGATTGCCGATGTTTTTGATGAGTTTCATGACTTCAATCAACGAGTCTATCAACCAAGCGGTTTTCATTTGGAACATCCTGCCAATCAGCATGTCTGGAATACGCCCAGTGGTAAAGCACAATTCATGATTACGCCATTGGCAGAAGTCTATGAAGATAAAGAAAATCAATATGCAGCAGCCTATAGTGAACGCAAAGTATATACCTTGATGACGACTCGTTCTCACGATCAATACAATACGACATTATATGGTTTAGATGATCGTTATCGCGGGGTATATGGGCAGCGACGTGTCTTGTTTATGAATCAAAAAGATATTGATGAGGCAGGTTTTGAGGCTGATCAATGGGTCGATATTGAAAGTGTATTCTCAGATGGGGTTAAACGGATTGTACATAGTTTCCGCATCGTGCCTTATAACATTCCTCAAGGCAGTCTGGCGGCTTATTATCCTGAAACCAATCCACTCGTCGCATTAAGTAGTCATGATAAATACGCTAAGATTCCAGCATCAAAAAGTGTTCCTGTGATTCTTCATGCAGGGCAAGCTCCCGCGCATTTTAACTTGGCAGTTGAGGTTGATCCCGAACATGCCAATGAACGAGTGGGGAGTGCATAGCTGATTCATCATCTATTTTTTGAGTCAGGCGCATAAATGAGGTTAAAGGTGGATACAAAAATACGCGGCTACGAAACGATGCAAGTACATCGTTTTCATCAGGATATTTATGAAAATGAAATGGACTATATTGTTCAAGAGTATCCTGTTGCGCTGATATATAATGGCATTTCTCATGCGGTGATGATGGCAACACCATCTGATCTTGAGGTCTTTGCCAAAGGTTTTAGTTTATCTGAAGGTATTTTGCGCAGCTTAAACGAACTTTATTCTCTAGAAATAACTCAAAATGAATTAGGTGTGCAAATTGAAATGACGATTTCATCTCGTGCTTTTATGGCTTTAAAAGAACAGCGAAGGATGATGGTCGGGCGTACAGGTTGTGGCTTATGTGGCATTGAGAGTCTCAATCAACTCTATACAAATCTACCTGCGGTGAGTACCCACGTTTCTTCAACATGGTTAAGCCAAATTCCAAATGCAATTGCACAATTAAAAGTCAGACAGAAAATTACTGAACTCACTGGTGGAGCACACGCCGCAGCATGGGTCGTGAAAGGTCAGATCGTAGCGTTATTTGAAGATGTTGGGAGGCATAATGCATTGGATAAATTATTGGGTTATTTGGCAGAACAAAAACTCGATGTTGCTGAAGGTTTTGTGGTAATGACCAGCCGTGCCAGTTATGAGCTGATTCGTAAATGTGCGCAATACAATATTGGTTTATTAGCGACCATTTCTGCGCCAACCAGTATGGCGATTGACATGGCAAACAAATTGAATCTCACCTTAGCTAGTTTTTGCCGTGGTGATAGCTTTGTTTTATACACGCAATAATAGTAAAAAATTGTGATTTGTCTCATCTCTAATGCATTGATTTGTGTAGGATATAAGCATTAAGTTTTTTATTCCCAAATATTATGAATACACCTTTAAGACCTCAGCCTGTAATCAATAATCTTTCAGGTGAAAATGCTTTATTTATCGTACTCGGAATCAATACCAATCCAGATCATTCTGGTGTAATTGATTTCCTTGCTAATTTTTCCGCATTGGTCCGCAGTCTGACCAATCGTTTTCCAAACAGTAATTTTAGTGCTTCGGTAGGGATTGGCTCAAATGCTTGGGATTTACTGTTCCCAGATTTAAATAAGCCGAAAGAGCTTGCACCATTTCAAGAGATCAAAGGGCCAAGACATACAGCGGTAGCGACAACAGGTGATTTATTCTTTCATATTCGCGCCAATCAAATGGCAATTTGTTTTGAACTCGCCTCGATTTTGCATGAGCAGTTAAAAGAAGATACCTATCCAATCAGTGAAACCAAAGGTTTTAGATACTTTGATGGTCGCGCGATTATTGGCTTTGTCGATGGTACTGAAAATCCTGAGCATGAAATTGCCAGAGAGATTGCCTATGTCGGACAAGAAGATGCCGAGTTCCTTGATGGCAGTTATGTATTTATCCAAAAGTACCTGCATAACATGGAGATGTGGAAGGGTCTAAGTACCGAAGAGCAGGAAAAAGTGATTGGTCGAAAGAAATATGATGACGTCGAGCTTGGCGATGATGTCAAACCACAAAGTGCACATAATGTCGCAAGTAAGGCACATGATGCGGATGGGAACGAGCTTAAAATCTTAAGAGCCAATATGCCATTTTCTAATCCAACAGAAGGCGAATATGGCACTTTCTTCATTGGTTATTCACGTTCTTTTAATATCACCAAAACCATGCTTGAAAATATGTTCTTAGGTAAAGAAACTGGACATGTCGATCGTTTACTTGATTTTAGTACCGCAGTTTCAGGCAGCTTATTTTTTGTACCTACTTTTGATTTTCTTGAAGATTTAGGCGAGTAAGTTTAATCCGCTGAAATAAATCAGTTTATTTCAGCGGGCAATATTTATTGGCTTTTCAGATATTGTTGTAACTGGTCACGGAATTGATCTGGGATACGACCTGATTTTTGTGTGCTGAAATCAAAATACACCTGAACAGCCTTGCCACGTGCAACGCAATGCTCATTTTGCCATGCTTCATGCGCCACAATAAAAGAAGAATTCCCGATTTGTTCAATCCATGTTTTGATTTCGATATCAGCGCCATAATAGATTTGAGCTACAAAATCGACTTCAACCCGAGCTAGAATCAAAGGTAGGTTTTTGATTTCCATACTTGGATTGAATAAGCGAAAAACAGGTTCACGTGCTGTTTCAAACCAGCCAGTGATCACCGTATTGTTGATATGTCCAAAAGCATCAGTTTCATAGAATCTAGGTGTAATCGAAAGTGTAAACATAAATTAACTATTGTTTTCTGATTTAAACCTAAACACTATAAGGGCTGAGTTTTTAAAAATCAGCCCAAATTATAGACTTAAGCGTTTACGAATGCCGAGATAATCCACCACCTAAAGCTTTATACAATTCAATTTGATTATTTAACTTGGTTTGTTCAAGTATGAGCAAGCCTTGCTGGGCGGCATATGCAGAACGTTGTGCGTCCAAAACCGTTAAATAACTATCAATACCCGCTCTAAACCGTGCAGTGGATAATTTATAGGTGGTATCGGTTGCGGAAACCAAACGGCGTTGAGCACTTAAACGATCTTCAATATGGGCACGGGCAGCCAGCGCATCATTGACTTCACGAAAAGCAGATTGAATGGCTTTTTCATAGTCGGCAACTGCAATTTTTTGCTCTGTTTCAGAAACTTTAATATTGGCTTTACGCGTTCCCCAATCAAAAATCGGAAGATCAATACTTGGCCCAACAGACCAAGAGAATCCTCCTGATTTAAATAAATCTTTGAGATCTGTCGACGCATATCCCGCTGAACCTGTCAGACTGATGGTCGGGAACATGCGTGCTTTCGCTGCGCCGACATTTGCGCCAGCAGCCTGCAACTGATATTCAGCACCTTTTAAGTCTGGACGGCTATTGAGTAAATCGCTGCTTAATCCAGTTGCAAAGATTTTTTCTTGGGTAATATTCAAGATTGCTTGGTCAGGTAGTAAGTTCTTAGGAATCGTTTGTCCAGCCAATAGATCAAGTAAATTCTGTGCTTGCGAAATTTGGGTTTTATAATTTGCGACATCATTTCGTGCTGTTTCAACTGAAATCTGCGCCTGACGCAGCGGAACCTCGCTATCAATTCCGACATCAAAACGTTTTTTATTCAGATGATAAGAGTCGAGCTGTGCTTTTAAGGTCTGCTCAGCCAGATTTAAATTGGCTTTTGCATAGGCATAATCTAACCAAGCTTGCGACACTTGGCTGACTAAACTGATCTGTGTGGCTTCTCTTGCACTTTGGGTAGCAAAGTAATTATTTAAGGCCACATCTTTTAAGCTTTTGACTCGGCCCCAAAAGTCCAGCTCATAAGCCGTCATTCCTAGACCGACTTGAAAAGTTGAATAAGGATTGTTTGGGTTCGCAGATGGATTCACCTGTCTTACAGCGCTGCCAGTCGCACCAATGGTCGGTAACTGATCATTTTTACTGATTTGATATTGTTGCTGTGCACGTTGAATATTCAGTGTTGCAGTACGTAAATCACGGTTGTGATTTAAACTGATTTCAATCACTTGTAATAAGCGTGGGTCAGAAAAAAATTGTTGATAACCTTGATTGGCAATCGAATTTCCAGTTGTGGTTTGAGAAAAATTCTGTGGAATATCCGATTGAATCACAGGTTTTGGTGCCTGCATATTCATACACGCGGTCAAGGCAATTGAGAGCGTAGAGACAAGTAGGCCACGAGATAAGACAGTCGCTTTAGACATGGTCTTCTCCAAATAAGATAAGAATAAATGCAGAGGAAGAGTCAGAGGAAACCCGTTGATTCCCTCTGCTCTATATCATTTAAGATGGATTTTTTTGTTTCGAGGAAAACAGCTTTTCAACTGCACCAAGAATGAAAATAAAGAACACTGGGACAAAGAAAATTGCCAGAATCGTCGCTGAAATCATGCCGCCAAATACACCTGTACCTAAGGCATGCTGCGTTTCTGAACTTGCACCTGAGGCAATAACCAATGGAATCACACCACAAGTAAAGGCTAACGAAGTCATCAGAATAGGGCGTAGACGGAGTTTGGCTGCGGCCACAGTGGCCTCGACTAAACTCATGCCTTCTTCTTTTAGCATCTTGGCAAATTCGACAATCAAAATCGCGTTCTTTGCAGATAAACCAATAATAGTAATCAGGCCAATCTTAAAGAACACATCATTCATCAAGCCTCGAGACATAATCGCAACCACTGCGCCAAAAATACCTAAAGGGACGACCAGCATCACTGAAAGCGGAATGGCCCAACTTTCATACAGGGCTGCCAAGACCAAGAACACGACAAGTATTGATAACGCTAGCAGAAAGACCATCTGCGATTCAGATTGCTTTTCCTGTAAGGAAATACCTGTCCATTCATAACCGATGCCTTTTGGCAATTTGGCAATCAGGTTCTCCATTTCACGCATCGCATCACCTGATGAAGTATCAAAGTTCGGAATACCTGCAATACTCAACGATGGGCGACCGTTATAGCGGTTATATTGTTGTGGTGCTTTATTCCATTGAGGAGTCACCACTTCAGACAGAGAAACCAGTTGCCCGCTTGAACCCGCAACTTTCAGATTTAAAATATCTTTGAGTTGCATTCGTGATTTGGCATCGACCTGTACGATCACTTGCTGCATACGACCTTGATTTGGGAAGTCGTTGATATACATTGAACCCATTGAAGTAGAAATGATGTCGGAAACATCAGAGAACTTCACACCGAGAACATTTAATTTTGCACGGTCGATTTTTAAAGAAATATTGTCGCCTTGCGGTAAGCCTTCATTCCAAACCATATAGAACTTTTTGTTCTTGGCGGCCATTTCCATAAGCTGGTCCTGTGCAGCTAAAAGTGCAGGCATACCCAAGTTGGCACGGTCTTGCAAACGTAAACTAAAACCTGAAAAGGTACCCAACTCATCAATCGCTGGTGGAAGTACAGCCATTGTTGCACCTTCTTTACTGTGCGCCATCGTGGCATTGACAGTGTTGGTCATTTCAGTTGCTGTTGAAGTACGGTCTTTAAAGTCAGTTAATGTGGTAAAAGCGACAGCCACGTTTTGACCTGAGCCACTAAAGCCCCAACCCATGATGGTCGTGTTACTTTTAACATTTGGATTGTCTTTTAGACTGCTTTCAAATTCATTGATCACACCTCGCGTTCTTTCTGCAGTGGCATCCGATGGCAATTGGAACGACGTCAGGAACCAGCCTTGGTCTTCTTCTGGCATAAATGCTGTAGGCCAATACTTTATACCTGCAAAGGTAAGCCCTGTAATCACTACAAAGATCACCATCATTGGAATGCTATGTTTAATCACTTTAAGCAGGATCAATTCATACTTTTTAGTGACTTTATCGAAGCTGCGATCAAACCATGCAAAAAAGCCTTTCTTCTGATGATGGCCATCAATGGGTTTAAGAATCGTGGCACACAGTGCAGGCGTTAAAATCAGTGCCAATAGTGCTGAGAACAGAATTGAGACTGACATGGTTAAGGTAAATTGTTGATAGATAATACCGACCGAACCACTGGCAAAGGCCATCGGTAAGAACACCGCTGCCAAGACTAAGGTAATCCCAATAATCGGACTGGTAATCTCCTTCATGGCTTTGGACGTTGCTTCTTTTGGAGGAAGTCCCTCAGTCGCCATAATTCGTTCAACGTTTTCGACCACCACAATCGCATCATCGACGATAATACCAATCGCGAGCACCATACCAAACATGGTCAGTACGTTAATCGAGAAACCTGCCAGTAGCATCACCGCAAATGTACCGAGTAGCGCAATTGGTGCAACAATGGCTGGAATCAAGGTATAACGAACATTATGTAAGAATAAATACATCACAATGAAAACCAGTACCATGGCTTCAAGTAAGGTATGAATCACTTTTTCAATCGAAATTTTTACAAAAGGTGCGGTGTCATAAGGAATACTAAATTGCATGCCCTCAGGTAAATTGAGTTTTAATTCTTCAATTTTTGTTCTGACACCTTCAGCGGTTTTCACTGCATTGGCACCTGGACTGAGCTGAATCGCAGCCGCCGTTGCAGGTTTGCCATCTTCTAAAATCGCAAAGTTATAGGCCTGTGAACCCATTTCAACTTTAGCCACATCAGAAAGTTTAATCACGCTACCGCTGGTTTTACTTTTTAGGCTGATATTTTTAAATTGTTCAACATCACCTAATTGACCTTGTGCCGATAATGGAATGGTAATCAATTGACCTTTTGCTGCAGGAAGATCACCTAATCGTCCTGGTGCGATCTCGACGTTATTTTCACGGATGGCATTATTAACGTCACTAATCGATAGACCATAAGACACCAATTTATTGGGATCAACCCAGATACGCATGGCTTTTTCGGCACCGAAGGATTGAACTTTACCCACGCCTTCAACACGTTTCAGTTCTTCGACGACGTTACGGACCAGATAATCACTCAAGTCAACTTCAGAATACTGTCCATTGGGTGAATTGATTCCGACCAACATCAAGAAACCTGATGACGATGCCTCAACTTGCAAACCTTGCTGACGAACCACTTGCGGTAAACGAGCTTCAATAGCTTTGATCTTGTTTTGTACATCGACCTGTGCCATTTCAACATCGGTACCCGGTTTAAAGGTCGCAGAAATCTGAGCCGTACCAGAGGTATCCGTAGTCGCGCTATAGTAAAGCAGGTTTTTAACTCCAGATAGTTCTCGTTCGATCAAAGTCACAACGCTATCATTGATCGTCTTTGGAGTCGCACCTGGATATACCGCGCTAATGTTGACCTGAGGCGGTGCAACACTTGGAAAGCGGGCAATCGGAAGTTTGGGAATGCTGAGTAATCCGAACAAGATAATGAAAATCGCAATCACCCATGCGAAGACAGGACGGCGAATGAAGAATTGTGACATCATCATTGAGCTCCTTGTGTTGCAGGTACTTTCCAGTTGCTAATTTCAAGTTTTTGATTGGGCTGAATACGGTCTACACCTTCTACAACTACTTTATCGCCTGTTTTTAGGCCTTTATTGGCAATGTAGAACTGATCATATTGTTGTCCCAGTTCAATCGGGCGAATATCTGCGGAACCTTTGGCATTGATCACATAAACTTGTGGCTCGCGATTGATATTGCGTTGAATTGCTTGGGCAGGGACAAGCAAAGCTTGAGGCACTGAAGCACGGTCGATATTCACTCGCACATACATACCAGGAAGGAGTTTCCGTTCAGGATTCTGAACTTCGATACGAATGGTGACATCCCCTGTTTCAGGGTCAACATTAATGTCTTCAAAGAGCATTTTGGCGGTGACGTTATACGCTTGACCATGGCTATTAGAAATACGGACAGTTTTTTCATTATTGGCAGACAATTCACCGCTTTGAAGCGCAGCCTGCAAACTCTCGTATTCACTAATTGACTGTTTTACATCCACATAAACCTTGTCGATCTGTTGTATGGTTGCCATTTTATTTGTATCGCCTTGGCTGACTAGGGCACCTTCTGTTACGAATGATTGCCCAATACGACCTGAAATTGGGGCACGGACAGTGGCATATTGCAGATTTAGGTTTTGACGAGCTAATAAGGCTTTCATCTGAGCAACATCAGCCAAAGCCTGACGATATGCAGCTTGAGCATTACTGACTTCTTGCTTACTGATTGCATTACTTGGAAGTAATTGTTCAAAACGTTCCAATTGAATTTTTAAACGGACGACTTCATCTTCAGCTTTATTCAAAGAAGCACGATTACTGTTTACATCTGCTTGGAAAGTTTCAGCGTTAATTTTAAAAAGTGCTTGTCCTGCTTGGACTTCACTGCCTTGTCTGAATAATACCTTTTCAATAATACCGCCGACTTGAGGGCGAATCTCAGCAGTTCGGAAAGCCTGTACCCGTGCTGGTAAGTTTTCACTAAAGTTCACTGATTGCGGTTGAATATTCAAAACACTCACTTTCGCAGGAGGTGTTTCTGCTGGCTTTGCCTCTTCTGAACCACAGCCTTGTAGCACAAGCCCGATGGATAAAAATAATGGAAGTAATAGATGCTTTTGCATTCTGTCCAAACCTTGGGAGTTTTTGATGCTGATATTATTTTTCAGGATTGTGTAACGATGATCTTTGAAATGTGGAAAAAGTGTGGAGATAAACAGAAAAATCAGCGTATCATCAAGATTGCCTGAAATTACTCGATGATTTATCTATGTTCGATGCCTCATTTTCTTTTGATTGTCGTGATAAGCAGATTCTCGTTGTAGAAGATGAGTACGATATTGGCGATATTATTGAGCAATATCTTAAGCGTGAGGGCATGCGTGTCATTCGCGCTATGAACGGTAAGCAAGCGATAGAAATTCATGCAGCACAATCAATTGACTTAATTCTGCTTGATATCAAACTACCAGAATTGAATGGTTGGGAGGTGCTGAGTAAAATCCGCCAAAAAGCTCAAACGCCTGTAATCATGTTGACAGCGCTGGATCAGGATATTGATAAGGTAATGGCATTAAGGATTGGTGCTGACGATTTTGTGGTGAAACCGTTTAATCCGAATGAAGTGGTAGCGCGGGTACAAGCTGTTTTAAGAAGAGCACAACAAAACAGTCAAGCTTTAAACAAAAACTTAGCTTATAAAAATATTGAAATTAATACCGACCTTCATAGTGTCTACGTGTATCAGCAAGATCGAAAAATTATGCTGAATCTGACACTGACCGAATATAAAATTTTACTTCTAATGATTGATCAGCCTCACAAAGTTTTTAGTCGTGGAGAGTTAATGCATTATTGCTTACCTGATAGTGATGCCTTAGAGCGTACTGTGGATAGTCATGTCAGTAAGCTGAGAAAGAAATTAGAGGAACAAGGTTTACAAGACTTCTTCATTAATGTGCGCGGGGTTGGTTATCGCTTAGATCAACCATGAGACAGCTAAGCTTTTATATAAACTGCAAAAATAAACGATCTGGGGAAGCGTTATGAAAAATAAATCTGGCATTAGTAAGCAGCTGTTTATTGCTTTAAGCATATTAAATTTGAGTGTGACCTTGTTTTCAGCTTTTATTGGGTACTTTATTTATAATTATGCAATAGAAAATGGCTGGCTGTTACTCAATGAAGTGCAAGAGGATTGGGCCGATTTTCATTTTGTTGATTGGATTTGGTTATTTACCGTTATTTTAGGCGGTTCCGTGATTTCTCTTATTATCGGCATGCAACTCGCAAAGCGTTTCGTCGGACCTATTAACTCATTGGCAGAAGCAGCAAATACGATCAGTTTAGGTGATCTTTCAGCAAGGGCAGATAACAGCCAAACTCATTCGGCTGAGATTGCTGGATTAATTCATAATTTTAATGATATGGCGGAGAAGTTGGAAAATTCTGTAAAAAATGCGCAGATGTGGAATGCAGCAATTGCACATGAATTAAGAACACCAATTACGATTTTACAAGGGCGTTTACAGGGAATTGTCGACGGTGTATTTGAGCCGAATCCAACACTTATGCAAAATTTATTAAACCAAGTTGAAGGGCTATCTTACTTGGTCGAAGATTTAAGAACACTCAGTTTGGTCGAAAATCAGCAGTTAAGATTAAATATTGAGTCTGTAAATTTTCAGTTAAGTGTTGATAAAGTTATTTCGATGTTTAGTGAACGGCTCGAAAACGCTCAAATCAGTATTCAAACAGAGCTTTCAGAACAGTGTGTAGATTGTGATCGACAACGAATGGAACAGGTATTGATTGCTTTGATTGATAATGTAGTTCGATATGCAAATGCAGGAATAGTGCAAATAAGATCAAAAATAGAAAAGGATCAATGGGTTCTAGAGATTGAGGATCAGGGACCTGGTATTCCTCAACAACATCAGCAGGAATTATTTAATCCATTTTTTAGATTGGAACAGTCCCGAAATAAAGAGTTTGGTGGAACAGGTTTAGGTTTAGCTGTTGTGCATGCGATTGTTATTGCACACAATGGATTGATTGAATATAAAAATTTTAATAACAATAGCAAATTTAGTATTACTATTCCCTTCGGAAAAGATCATATATAAAATTTTTCGGCAGTCATAAATTCAGTTATTAGTTTAAAATATTGATATAATTTATTTTTTATTAATATATATTATGATAATTAAAAAATGGATAAAATTAATCAATCTTTAATCATCATCAGATTATCATTCCGACATAGCGTTGATCTATAAGTTTTTTTACCATTTGGTATGATTGAATAAAAAAATCACCTTTTTGTTAATTTGCGTGTTCAAGTCGATATTTTTGTAGTATTCTTTCGTGAAGATTGTCAATAAAACCGTACAATTTATCAATAAAAAATCAATTTTACATTTTTGTGGGTTATGAAACATGATAAGCCGATTCAAAAAAAGTGTTGTCTCAAAAACTTCATTTATCGCTTTATTTGGCTTGTTTATTGGATTTCATAGTTCTATTGCATTTGCTCAACCAAAAGCAGGAAGTAGTATCACCAATATTGCAAGTGGTGACTTCTATGATGAACAAGGTAATTTGCAAGTTATTAATTCAAATGCAGTTATTTTAACTGTTCAACCAATTTACTCTTTAACTTTACAAAGTAATCAACAAAATATCGGGACTATTGGAAGCAAAGTTAACTTCCCGCATGTTTTAACCAATACTGGTAACATTGTAGACGACTATAAATTAAGCCTTACTCAGTTAACGAATGATCAATTTGATCTGGAAAATATCGCAGTTTACATCGATCGGGATCAGAATGGCGAGCCTGATGATAATAATAATTTACTGAATTCAACCACAAGTTTTCGCTTAGAAGGTGGCGAGTTTGCCTCATTAGTTGTCGTTGGAAGTATCCCAACCAACCTAACTGCAAATAACGTCGCTAATTTTACTTTGACAGCTACAAGCCAGCATGATAATGCAATCGCTATGACCGTAAGTGATACAGCAAAAGTTGTGGATGATGCTGTAATTCAAGTGACGAAATCACAGAATATCAGCACAGGTAAAACTGGCACGGAAATTACTTATACCTTAGCGTATACAAATACGGGTACTGCGGCAGCAAGACTCGTATTAAGAGATATATTAGCTACAGATGTAACATATAAATCGGGTAGTGGTAGTTGGGGGAATGGTTCAGGATCGTTAACTGATGCTGATGATGTTGAGACGGGTGCAAATGCGCCAATAAAATATAAAGTGAGTAATGGGCAAGTAGATGTAGAGCTTGCAAGTGTAGCAGCTTTAAGTAAAGGCACAGTAAGTTTTAAAGTCACTGTGAATGCGAATGCTGCCGAAAAAGTTGCGAATACCGCTGATTATCAGCAATACAATGCATCAAATGCTATTCTGAAAAATACGCTAACGAATACTGTAATTTTTAATGTTCAGCAAACCTTAGGTGTTGTACTTAACTATAGTCCAAGTAACGCGAATGATGATGGCGAGCCAAATGGTGGCTTGAATAATTTACAGACCCAAAACAATACTTTTGGGGGCGTAGCAAAAGAAATCCAGTTTGATAATTATGTTTGGAATACAGGACAGGCGACTGATACTTATAATTTAAGCTTCGTTAAAAGTAACGTACCAAGTTGTGCTGTAGTTCGTTTATATCATGCAGATGGTCGTACATTGCTGACAGATACTAATGGCGATGGTGTAATTGATACAGGCGGATTGGCTTACGGCACTTCAAAAAGAATTAAATTAGGGGTTTATTTCCCAGCGAATTGTACTTCTACAAGCACAATGGATTTCGATATTACCGCAACTTCCGTAACAGATACTAGTGTAAAAAATAGTACGCGTGATCGATTAGTCAATACAGTTGCTGTGGGCGAAAGCGATTTGTATAACAGTAACAATTCAGGTGTAGGAGTTGGAAACGTTACTGGTTCAGGTGGGCAGGCCTTATTGGTGAAAAATGCCGTAAAAGGTGCAACCGCTGTTTTCCCACTTGTTATTCGAAATAACAGCACGGCCTCAAATAATTATAATTTGTATGCATCGAGTACAACGATTGACATTAATAGTATCAATACGACGTTACCAACAGATTGGGTAGTGAAGTTCTATAATGGTGATGCAACATGTCAAACGTTACAGGGAGAAATTACCAGTACTGGCAACATGGCGGCTGGAACAACTAAACAGTATTGTGCAGTTGTCACTGTTCCTGCGAATACGACTTTAACAAGTTTACCAATTTGGTTCGCTATGAAATCACCGATGAATGCTCAAGGTGACAGTATTAAAGATCAAGTTGATGTGGCTGTACGCAAGTTGACTTTAGCAAATGATCAACAAGGGCGGATTAATGTAGGTGGTACGGTTGTATATCTCCATACATTAAAAAATATGGGTACATTTGTTGAAGGTGATACAAGCGGAAAAGTAAGTCTTAGCGTAGTCCCTCAAAATATTAATGATGGTTTCACTTATACTTTATATTACGATGCCAATAATAATGGTGTATTAGATACTACAGACCCGATCGCTACTGATTTGTCTATAACAGGTGGATTAAACCCTCAAAGTTCAGTTCAGCTAATTTTAAAAGTTCAAGCTCCACTAACAGCAGCAAATGGTATTTCTAGTGCAGCAAATATCGTCGTCTCTGCTACGAATACAATCCAAGGTTTAACACTTACAACAATTCAAAATACAGATTTAACAACAGTTGATCCTACGCAACTTCGTCTGACCAAAGAACAGTCTAAAGATGAAGCATGTGCACTTATGAATGTTGCCACTGCGACCTATGCAAGTAACCCATTGACGATTAAGCCAAATCAATGCGTTACCTATCGTTTAACAATTAAAAATGATGGTTCAACACCAGCAGCGAATGTTGTGATTAATGATGTTGTACCTGCTTATAGTATTTTGCGAAATGCATTGCCGCCGTCAGTGAGTAAGGGTTCTGTAGCTGTGAGTGGAGATCAAATATCTGGAAATATTGGAGCACTTGCACCACAGGAGCAAGCAGCGTTGTATTTTTCTATTCAGGTTACACCTTAAGTTAGGCGGATGCTAGAAGATGAATATAATCAATACATTAGAAAATATCCGCAACAGCAAGATCACTTTAGGGATTTTGTTGGTTACTTTGTTGGGAGTGCATCAGTCTAGCTCTGCTGCTGTTCCTACACGCCAAATCATTAGTAATATGGCGATCGGTGAGTACACTGAAGAAGGTTCAACCGTTGTTCAAGTCAGCCGTTCGAATTTAGTTCAAACAACGATTCTTCCAGTTTATTCTGTTAATTTGACGGCAAATAATACTAAAAATGTCGTAGCGGGTCAGACTGTATATTTTAACCATACTTTGACTAACACGGGTAATGAAGTCGACCAGTATACCTTTGCAGTGACAAACAATACTGGGGATAGCTATGACT
>Ga0209599_10000179_pt1 | contig 44012 bp, 31 predicted proteins | sample Shrwel_input2_FT_FD_187534 | JGI IMG/M metagenome (GOLD analysis project Ga0209599, IMG submission 187534) | Subsurface microbial communities from deep shales in Ohio, USA - Utica-3 well 1 S input2 FT (SPAdes) (version 2) ...
AAATAAAAAGAATTTATAAATTCATAAGTTGCACTGATAAAGAAGCTCATTTTATTCCGTATTCTAACTCATCAGAAATCATTAAAAACGAAAATGGGACAAACAGTAAAAACGAGAGAATTCAAGATTTTTTTGATGGAAATATCTTGGAAGATGAGAAAGGAGGGCTGATACAAGTAAAGTCCGTCTGTTGGAAGTTGAAAGTAGATCGTCTAGGCAACATTTCAAAAGCATAAAAAATGATCACCCGCTCCATCTACATCGGCAATCCCGCTTACCTCAAGCTCAAAGACGAGCAATTGAAAATTCTCTGTCCGGAAACCAAAACGGAAAAGGGGAGTGTCCCTGTGGAAGATTTGGGGTTATTGATGCTGGATCATTATCAGATAACCATTTCGCACCATCTGATTCAGAAAATGATGGGAAACAATGTTGTGGTGGTGAGTTGCGATGCCCATCATTTACCGCACGGAATAATGCTTCCGCTGTACGGGCATACCGAACATTCCGATCGGGTAAAAGATCAGTTGGAAGCCAGTGAACCGCTGAAAAAGCAGCTTTGGAAACAGACTGTGGAATGCAAGATCGAAAACCAGAAAAATGTCCTGATGAAACTGGGGAATTACTACGAACCGATGATTGAATATCAGAGAAACGTAAAATCCGGTGATATAACGAATATGGAAGGAATTGCGGCGCAGCATTACTGGAAATATCTCATCAGTCTGGACTTTTTGAGGCAGCGTTTTGGAGATTCACCCAATCAGTTTTTTAATTTTGGATATGCCGTGCTCAGAAGCATTGTGGCAAGAGCCATTGTAGAAACCGGACTGTTGCCTGTTCTCGGTATTTTTCATAAAAATAAATACAATCCGTATTGCCTTGCCGATGATTTAATGGAACCTTACCGTCCGTTTGTTGATTTACTCGTGATGCAGTGGCTGAAAGTTCATCCGGATACTGAAGAACTGACGAAAGAATTTAAAGCGCATATTCTCCAGATTGCGACCAAAGATGTGCGTATTGATGACAAAACAAGACCGTTGCTGGTTGCCGTAAAAATGACCGCTTCATCGCTTTACAAATGCTATACAGGAGAAAAGCGGCTGATTTCCTATCCGGAATTGATGTAATTTTTTTATGGCAGCTTTATCCGCCCTCCGTTCCCGCTTTTTTGCAGATTTCCAACCGCATTTTTCCAGCACCAAAATCTACAAAAAGAGCTCCACTCAGGTCGGGCTGCAAACGTTACGATAAACAAACAATAGTCACCAAAAATGAACGCCGAAAGGTTTAATGCATACCGAATTATGTGGGTTTTAGTATTATATGACCTCCCGACCGAAACGAAAGCCAATATGAAAGATGCAAACCGTTTTCGGAAAGCACTGATTGATGACGGATTTACTTTATTCCAGTTTTCGATGTATGTACGCCATTGTCCGAGCCGGGAAAATGCAGAAGTACACATCAAAAGAGTAAAATTTATGCTTCCTAAAGCCGGAAAGGTTGCCATTATGTGCATTACCGATAAACAATTTGGAGACATCGAAATCTTTTTTGCTAGAAATAAAGAAGAACCGCCACCGACCTTCCAACAACTCGAATTGTTCTGAATTTTAAATCCTGAAAACAAAATAAACCCACTGTAATTCAGTGGGTTAAATTTTGAGGTTGTGTCATATCCCAAAGATACTCAAAAATGAAAGCAATTCACAACAATCTTCAGGTAAAGCATTTAAAACATTTTGTTGTGTCATATCCCAAAGATACTCAAAAATGAAAGCAATTCACAACAAGAGGTTAACACAATGTCAAAAACTGTAAGTTGTGTCATATCCCAAAGATACTCAAAAATGAAAGCAATTCACAACCAACTCCCACACTCTTTCAAGACCAAAAATGTTGTGTCATATCCCAAAGATACTCAAAAATGAAAGCAATTCACAACTCAGAAATGATTTTTCAGCTATACGGTATTGTTGTGTCATATCCCAAAGATACTCAAAAATGAAAGCAATTCACAACTAGGGAGATGAGGGTTTTCCTCTACATAATGTTGTGTCATATCCCAAAGATACTCAAAAATGAAAGCAATTCACAACTGATTAAGTCTTGCCATTAGTTTTCATTTAGTTGTGTCATATCCCAAAGATACTCAAAAATGAAAGCAATTCACAACTAGTTTTCTCACTATCTAAGCATTCTACAAGTTGTGTCATATCCCAAAGATACTCAAAAATGAAAGCAATTCACAACTATCATTGGTAGATACTTTTACGACTGTTCGTTGTGTCATATCCCAAAGATACTCAAAAATGAAAGCAATTCACAACCGCCACCCCTTTCTGAGCAAACGGCTCATTGTTGTGTCATATCCCAAAGATACTCAAAAATGAAAGCAATTCACAACGATGATCTATAACCTGCAGAACCTTATCGTGTTGTGTCATATCCCAAAGATACTCAAAAATGAAAGCAATTCACAACGCGGTGGAAAAACAAAAATTAAAGAAATGTGTTGTGTCATATCCCAAAGATACTCAAAAATGAAAGCAATTCACAACTAAATTGATGCTTATACCAAATCCCACCTTGTTGTGTCATATCCCAAAGATACTCAAAAATGAAAGCAATTCACAACCTGCTGCCGCTACAGATGTTGAGACAGCTGGTTGTGTCATATCCCAAAGATACTCAAAAATGAAAGCAATTCACAACACATCTGCAAAATGATTGTCGAATCTTCTTGTTGTGTCATATCCCAAAGATACTCAAAAATGAAAGCAATTCACAACGCTACTCCGGAAGCTTCACGGATGCCGCTTGTTGTGTCATATCCCAAAGATACTCAAAAATGAAAGCAATTCACAACTCACCAAAGAAAAACCACGAGAAAACGCAAGTTGTGTCATATCCCAAAGATACTCAAAAATGAAAGCAATTCACAACAAGGAGCAAAAACAGCCAGAAAGCATAGAAGTTGTGTCATATCCCAAAGATACTCAAAAATGAAAGCAATTCACAACTTTGGGCTTTGTCGGCAGCAGATGTCAGTTGTTGTGTCATATCCCAAAGATACTCAAAAATGAAAGCAATTCACAACAGATTTCCTACAAAGAATTAATGTGGGGAAGTTGTGTCATATCCCAAAGATACTCAAAAATGAAAGCAATTCACAACATTTGTCCATTGCTGTTGGAAGTTGATGTGGTTGTGTCATATCCCAAAGATACTCAAAAATGAAAGCAATTCACAACATCATAAAAGCGATATTCTACCATACAACCGTTGTGTCATATCCCAAAGATACTCAAAAATGAAAGCAATTCACAACACCGTGATGTACTTTCTTTTACTGCTGTTCGTTGTGTCATATCCCAAAGATACTCAAAAATGAAAGCAATTCACAACAACCTTCGCTAATTCAGCATACATCGGAATGTTGTGTCATATCCCAAAGATACTCAAAAATGAAAGCAATTCACAACTCATCAAAGAAAAACCACGAGAAAACGCAAGTTGTGTCATATCCCAAAGATACTCAAAAATGAAAGCAATTCACAACTCCTGAACCAAAGCTGCCTCCAAAGCCAAGGTTGTGTCATATCCCAAAGATACTCAAAAATGAAAGCAATTCACAACTGATTCTCGCTGCATGATTAGATTCTAAAAGTTGTGTCATATCCCAAAGATACTCAAAAATGAAAGCAATTCACAACTCCAGTTTTCAAGAATATCATTTACAAACTGTTGTGTCATATCCCAAAGATACTCAAAAATGAAAGCAATTCACAACCTGCTTCTTGGAGCGTTAAAAATGAAAACGGTTGTGTCATATCCCAAAGATACTCAAAAATGAAAGCAATTCACAACAGACTTCCATCGATATATTGCCATTTACTTGTTGTGTCATATCCCAAAGATACTCAAAAATGAAAGCAATTCACAACTCTGAATGTGGTCAGTTTTAATCCTAACTCGTTGTGTCATATCCCAAAGATACTCAAAAATGAAAGCAATTCACAACTCTTTCGTAAAGCCCATCATCTAAATTTGCGTTGTGTCATATCCCAAAGATACTCAAAAATGAAAGCAATTCACAACGAGCGAAGAAACATTTCGGTTTTATAGCGAGTTGTGTCATATCCCAAAGATACTCAAAAATGAAAGCAATTCACAACTCCAGTTTTCAAGAATATCATTTACAAACTGTTGTGTCATATCCCAAAGATACTCAAAAATGAAAGCAATTCACAACGACCTTACAAACACGGTAAAAAATATTAAAGTTGTGTCATATCCCAAAGATACTCAAAAATGAAAGCAATTCACAACAAACACGTTCTTTTTCTTTTTCTTCAGCATGTTGTGTCATATCCCAAAGATACTCAAAAATGAAAGCAATTCACAACTACGGGTCTAATGTAGATTTGGAAGCTACTGTTGTGTCATATCCCAAAGATACTCAAAAATGAAAGCAATTCACAACAAACTAATGATATTATGGTTTTGGAAGCTTGTTGTGTCATATCCCAAAGATACTCAAAAATGAAAGCAATTCACAACGAAGTATGGGTAGAAATGTAAATATGTTTGGTTGTGTCATATCCCAAAGATACTCAAAAATGAAAGCAATTCACAACTTGTATAGGTTTAGCTCCAGTTCCAGTGATGTTGTGTCATATCCCAAAGATACTCAAAAATGAAAGCAATTCACAACCAATTTCATTTCCTGATTTTATAGGAACTCGTTGTGTCATATCCCAAAGATACTCAAAAATGAAAGCAATTCACAACTGTCGTTTATTTCAATTAATTGTAGGTAATGTTGTGTCATATCCCAAAGATACTCAAAAATGAAAGCAATTCACAACTACTTTTATCTTTGCCTTTATCTTTATCTGGTTGTGTCATATCCCAAAGATACTCAAAAATGAAAGCAATTCACAACACTGTAGTGAGTATCTCGTAATTATTGTACGTTGTGTCATATCCCAAAGATACTCAAAAATGAAAGCAATTCACAACTTAGGTTAGGTTAATTAATTAAGGGAATACGTTGTGTCATATCCCAAAGATACTCAAAAATGAAAGCAATTCACAACGAAGCTAGTTTAGATAAATAATCCTTTATAGTTGTGTCATATCCCAAAGATACTCAAAAATGAAAGCAATTCACAACATAGATAACATTCCTATTGATTCTAAAACCGTTGTGTCATATCCCAAAGATACTCAAAAATGAAAGCAATTCACAACACACTTACAAAGACTATGCTTCTTACCACAGTTGTGTCATATCCCAAAGATACTCAAAAATGAAAGCAATTCACAACTATCGTCCAACCATTCCACATAATCCTCAAGTTGTGTCATATCCCAAAGATACTCAAAAATGAAAGCAATTCACAACACGTTTCTAAATAACCTTTTTCAAAATCATGTTGTGTCATATCCCAAAGATACTCAAAAATGAAAGCAATTCACAACGCACTTTTTTTTCAATTATAGTATTCCCTTGTTGTGTCATATCCCAAAGATACTCAAAAATGAAAGCAATTCACAACTTAGATAACCTAAACTTTTATTTTGTTTATGTTGTGTCATATCCCAAAGATACTCAAAAATGAAAGCAATTCACAACTCCCTTGTAGCGGTAGCAACATCACGTATAGTTGTGTCATATCCCAAAGATACTCAAAAATGAAAGCAATTCACAACCGTGCAGTAGCCCCAACAACATAAAGTCAGGTTGTGTCATATCCCAAAGATACTCAAAAATGAAAGCAATTCACAACTCCATTTCGTAAATCCAGTGAAAGGAAGTTGTTGTGTCATATCCCAAAGATACTCAAAAATGAAAGCAATTCACAACAAGATATGTTTACTGGATTTATGACTAAAGGTTGTGTCATATCCCAAAGATACTCAAAAATGAAAGCAATTCACAACCAGCTCCTGTTAATCCTCTTGCGTAAACTTGTTGTGTCATATCCCAAAGATACTCAAAAATGAAAGCAATTCACAACTGATTAAAAAATCTCTATTATCATAATCAGTTGTGTCATATCCCAAAGATACTCAAAAATGAAAGCAATTCACAACCAGTTGGCTGGGCAAAGGCTGGGCATCTGAGTTGTGTCATATCCCAAAGATACTCAAAAATGAAAGCAATTCACAACATCCTATCAGAGATTATTTAAAGTCCCTAGGTTGTGTCATATCCCAAAGATACTCAAAAATGAAAGCAATTCACAACCCTCCTCTATGAAGTGGTAAACAGCTGCCTGTTGTGTCATATCCCAAAGATACTCAAAAATGAAAGCAATTCACAACCATCCATTGTTGTAATACGATTGCTTTTCGGTTGTGTCATATCCCAAAGATACTCAAAAATGAAAGCAATTCACAACAGTCCCGGTGATGAATAATATGCTAATGGTGTTGTGTCATATCCCAAAGATACTCAAAAATGAAAGCAATTCACAACACCCCTTAGACTTTTATGGTCGCAGAAAAAGTTGTGTCATATCTCAAAGATACTCAAAAATGAAAGCAATTCACAACTAAGGAGTTCTTTGTAAAAGCTACAGACAGGTTGTGTCATATCTCAAAGATACTCAAAAATGAAAGCAATTCACAACTGAAATTGATTACGGTCAGGCAACTTCATTGTTGTGTCATATCTCAAAGATACTCAAAAATGAAAGCAATTCACAACCGGTAAACCATAATCCCCAAAACCTTTTTTGTTGTGTCATATCTCAAAGATACTCAAAAATGAAAGCAATTCACAACATGCATTAGGATTTCCCTTGTCTTCATCAAGTTGTGTCATATCTCAAAGATACTCAAAAATGAAAGCAATTCACAACAATAAAGGTCGTATAGTAAAATGCGGAAAGGTTGTGTCATATCTCAAAGATACTCAAAAATGAAAGCAATTCACAACTAAGCTCACAAATTGAAATACCAACACATAGTTGTGTCATATCTCAAAGATACTCAAAAATGAAAGCAATTCACAACATAAAAAATTATGTTGAGGAAAACCCACATGTTGTGTCATATCTCAAAGATACTCAAAAATGAAAGCAATTCACAACTAACAACAAACATATATCAAGGACACCTTGGTTGTGTCATATCTCAAAGATACTCAAAAATGAAAGCAATTCACAACGTCAAGTAGACACGGAACATTACATGAAAAGTTGTGTCATATCTCAAAGATACTCAAAAATGAAAGCAATTCACAACGGACTAAATTTCTTTGTTTAATAAGTGGTTTATTCTTATCAATGAATAAAAATAATTCTACTTCTACTTAAATTAAGCAATAATTAGTTACTTATTCGATTAGTAATTTTTGAAATTCATTTTTTAACGCTTTCATGTATTTTAAATATCTTATTCCACTTTCGAGAAATTAATATTCAAATCCTTCTGTTTTTACTCTATAATCATACCGTCTTTAGCAACTGCTGATTTTTGTCTTCTTGCCCAATAAGGATAGTCAGTCCAGCGTGTCTCTTTTTGGTAGAGTGCTGAACGTTGTTTTTCATATAAGTTGAAAACTAATCGAATGTTTTGATCATAATGATTTCCGGCTTCTGTATTACCTTCCAGTTCATTTTTGGCAGTAATACCCGCATCAATCCCACTACGTAGAGCGAAAGCAATACCATGTGAGGACAATGGATCAAACGCACAGGCTGCATCACCCGCCGCCAACCAACCTTCACCCGCATGAGATTCCAGATAATGGCTTCCTGCTGAGGTATATTGTATAGGCAAAGCATATTTGTACCGATTTACAGGAACACGATGTTTTACAAAGCGCGTTTGCATACTCTTCCTGTACCAATAGACAGGATCGAGCCAATCTGCACGGTCATGAAGATCGGGATCAGTAAAAAAGATACGTACTACTTTTCCTTCTCCAGCATCACAAACATACCACCAACCGTCGGGAACTGCTTCGATAAGACTTTGCTGACTTTTTAAAGGATTAGTAGAAGTTAGCAAACTGACCACCGCTATCTGATTATCCTTGCGAATACGTTGTATACCAAGTTGTCTGCTTAACCAGCTATTCCTCCCGCTTGCATCGATTATTGTAGTGGCTTTGATTTTTAAATTACCTTCAGTGTATTGCCAATACATATTTTCTCTTACCAACTTAAAGACACGGTTTGTCTCAATGAACCTGACTCCTGCCAATAATGCTTTTTGAAGAAGCATAGACTGAAAAGCCTTGCGATTCACATACCATCCTTGCCCGAATGATGATTGGATAAAATCATAGAAAAATAACCTATCATCTCCCCAACAGGAAGAATTGCCATAGCATGGTGAATGTTTTGCTGCTAAAAACTCATCCCATAAGTCAAGCTCTGTAAGCGAATATCGGGCAGAAGCTGCAAGGCTTTCACCCACCCGGATTGTATGTGCATCGGCGGACCGATGCACTACAACTACTGATGCATCATGCTGCCGTAAAGTGATTGCCGAAGCTAATCCGGCAGCACCATTACCTATAATCAGCACATCTGTTATCATCCTCTCTTTCTCTTTTCTGCACGTTCTACCATCCATAAGTAACCAGAATCTTCTGGTGATTTTTTCTGCTCTGAACCAGCCATCAGCATTTTGTCCGAAACAACCTGATTTTCTCCTATCATTCTTCCATTCTCTACCCACATTTTATCTGGGAAATTGGGATCACCAATGCCTTCTTTCTGGATAAGGATACCTACATCAGTCCATTGAGTAATAAAATCATTGATACCTTTGGTATAAGGACTTACATTTACCGGAGGATACCCATATTGATACACGATACCTCGCAACCACTTAACACGATTGCTGAAAGCAGCATTCTTTTCTTCCAAGGTGGAATTCTCATTCATCATTATTTCATAATCAGCTTCAGTAAGTACATCGTTTGGCACCCTCACTGGCCAAAAAGTTGGTATATACTGACCCATAATGCCAACATAACCACTCAGACAGCTTGAAGTATCTGTTTGCCATGGTACAGCCATCCATTTGGTAATATCTCCTGCGGCTGATCCATCAAGAGGGCCATTGATTTCCAGCGCAATCTGTGAATTGAGTATCGGTCCGTATGTAAGTGGATCATCAAGTCGACGCTTTATTCTGAACGGTGTTGAATATAATATAGGTTGTCGCATGGGCCATGTAAATTCACATCCCGGATGGAAAGGTCCGCCGATAGTTTCATCAAGGGATGTACGGTCTAAATAAGCAGCCTGTTCTGCTGGAGTGATATCATACCAGTTTTTAGTTTCCGGTCTTTTTCCTACAGTGAAATTTCCATTTGCCCATTGTTGAAAATATTCATACTGGAACGGCATCACTGCCATGAAATTACGCGGATCTGTATCGCTACTTTTGAAGCCCTGCAAGCCATCACCGTAAACAGGCGGGAAAAGTTCTGCCTGCATCGTTAGATAATCAGGATTTCGGAACTGACGGAATATAGCCTGACGCAGCTCAAAATACTGATTAGAAGTATCTGAAAGCTTTGCTATCATTTCCGATGTTGAGAGATCACCGGGACTTCCCCAGCCGTTTTGTTTGAAAATTCCTGCATTTACCCAACCGTTCAGTGGCATACGCTCCAGCATTGGATAGATATGTTCCCAAAACTCCGGAATTTCTGGCAAAACAGATTGTCCCATATCGATAGCTGTTTGTGCTAAGAGATCATAGCCGGTGACAAACGCCTGTATACCTGGAGAATAATCGGGTGGTGCAGTAAGTACCCATGCTCCAACAGCTTCGAATACTTCTCCTGTTTTAAGTTTTATCTTCGCATCAACCGGACCGTCCGAAGTATCGTCATGCCATGTATCATTATTAGCAAAAGTAACAGCACTCTCATTAGCATAGGATGCAGACAGACCATAACCTCCTAAGAATAAAAGGGAGCCGTTTTCGTCAGTGCGAAGCTCACCAAGGTAAACTGGTTTATCATTACCGTCTGGTGAATAAAAAGTACCCTTGTCAAATGCAAAGTTTTGGTCATTTCCATCGGCATTGGTATTAACTCCGGAGATCGTTAACGAACCTCCGTCAATTACAAGTCTGGATCGGTCAGCATCACTGATCGTTACATTACGCAAAGTGCTTTCCACAGGTGGATATCCTTTGAAGGCACCTGTAGCCTGTGGAATATCTAAAGCAAGATCGAAATTGTACCAAGCTGCCTTTTTATTAGCTACATGTACGGTCCAGGTAATGTCGCCATCTTTAGCAGTAAGTTCGCGGATGATATTCCCGTTTTCATCTGCACCGTATAGCCTGAAACGTGCAGCTTGACGTTTGATTCGTCCCTCCTTATCCCTGAAATTACCGGGATCGGTGATTGGTTTGTTGATTATTTCCGGCAAAAGAAAATATTCTTTCGGACTGTTACCTACTCTGGCAACTCCTATTGCCGGATGAATAATTACTTGTTTAATTTCTGACATGTCTTATATGTTTTTGATTATTAGTTGATTTTTTATTTAATTTTTCTGCGATTGGTTTTTCGAAAACTCACATTTAATTTTACCGAATGTGTTGGTTTTGATCAGATGATCGTTTTTCTGCTACTGAGCATATTGTCAGGATCTTGGCTATAAGCTTCTTTTATTTCTTTAAGCCTGTCATAGCTTTCCTGAAAATAGACCCGTGTCGGAATACTGTCGTCTTTAAAACTAATGAAAGCACCGTAAGTTGCAGGTATTTCATAATTTCTGCATACTTCTAGCCAATCTATCGCACGGTTAACGTAAGGCTGTACTTTAGGATTTTCAATGCCATCATTATCCCACCACGCCTGATATTGAACTGTGTAGAAACATTTTTTATAGGCAAAAGAACTTCCCTCTGGAAATTGATTCGTATTAAAATCATAATCACGATAATAGGATCCGGTAATAGCTCCCAAAGTAAAATAGGTATTCATTCCTTGATTTTCACCTTCGGTAGCTAAAAGGTTTGATTCTAAACTTTCAATCAATTTTATCCTTCTTTGCGAGGCAAGGTTTTCATCATCTGTAACAATGGCAAATCTCGAAGTGATTTTATGCGGTGCAGGTTTATCAATTTCAGGTGGAATAGCCTGAAAATGAGGAGGCAAAGACTCAGTGTCGTATATACTTTCTAACAGTGGATGTTTTTCCTGCTCTGTATCCCATTTCACAATTCTGTCCCAGGCTGAAAATGTACTCCATTTTCGTCTGTTGTTATTAGATACTGCAGTTAATTTACCAGAGTTATTGGTGACATTATTGGATAATACAGCTTCAATACTGTCTTCAAAATTAACGTTGTACTGACTAAACTGATCTTCTGGAAACCAATTTTCTTCAATTATTTTTAAAAGATTTTCTTCAAACTCTTGCTGATTCTGGAAGTTTTCTCTGCTTCCCATATAATATCCGTAGAAATAGCAGTCATGCAAAGATTTTTCTACCGGAGTCGTATCATTTATGTCTTTAAATTTAGCAACTACTTTAAGATTGGTACCAAGCAAGTTAGGATTTTCATTATACTCTATAAGTTCTTCCCAACGTTTAAGTATATCGACAGCAGGTGGAATATCCTGTCCGAATTTTTGTTCCCATGCAACGGTGAATTTAGTCGTATAATCTGGCATGGTAAATGTTTTATAAATGAGTTCAGTAATAATACCGTAACTCATACCACCGCCACCGCGTAATGCCCACAAAAGTTTGCGGTCTTCTTCATTAAGATCTGCCACCGGATGACCTTTATATTCAGTAATAAGCTTATTATCTATGATGGTACGGTAAGATCCGTCGCCTAAAACAATCGTTACACCAGCAAGGCTTTCGCAACCCATTCCTTTTTGGCGAGTCCATGGTCCCCATCCACCGCCAAATGTAAAACCTGCTATGCGGACAGAATAGCAGGTTCCGTGTGGTAATCCCACATTCTTGGCATTCATCTGTTTAATAAGATCGATAAACATGATGCCCGGCTGAATCGTCGCATAATTAAGATCTACCTTAATATCAACCTTTGTCATTTTTGAAAGGTCTATTACAAGAGAGTCAGTTGCTGAGCATTCCCCTTCATGATCATGACCGCCGGAACGGATTCTCAATGTTCCCGTATAATTGTATTGTCGGATCAATTTAATGACTTCTGATACTTGTTGTGTGTTGGTACAGAACACAATTGCAGTAGGACGGAATTGGTAGTAGGTATTGAATATTTGCCTTTTATCGTTGTACTCTTTATTCGTTAAAGGCGAATCAAACAATATTTCAGGCATATTGTTTTGCGGGAGATATTTCTTTAATATCTCCACGATGTTAAGCAGTGTTGCTTTCATGAAATGGTGTTTTATTGGTAATTAGTTTTTATTATTTTACGGCAGAAGGATATGCATTGAATGTATTTTTTCAATGTTGATCATAAATCAGTTATATTATAAGTGTATTACGGCTTACAGCGTTTTCTATGAGAAACTGAAAATAAATAGGAATGAATGGAGAGTGGCATTCTTAGGCTGAAAATTGTACGATAGCCTCGTAGAGCCTCATTTGTTGAGGATAATGTTTTTTGGTGCATGGTTTTAGTTTTGAGCTTTAAAAATACTAATTTATATGATATAAAACTAAAAAAAAGTATATTTTAAATCAGATATTTTATTTAAATGCTGTGCTAATTGATTCAGGTCTTGCAATTAGGAAAATTATATCCTCATTTAATCATAAATAACTTCAGAAATTTATCAAGATTCTATAAGGAAGCAAATAAATATAGAGTATAAACATTTAACTGATCCGAATGAAAAACGCTAATAATTATATGAATGTCCGTAATTACTAATAATTTAGTTTTTTACAGTTTGTTTGTTATTCCGGAGAAATCTAAACTGCTTTATTTTTCAGTGTGTTGAGATTCCTTCGGAATGACAAAATGACTGCTGATTTTAGCGTTATGATTAAAAACGGACATTCAAAAATAATTATAATTAATTCTCTCTAAGCTATATCTAAAATAGAATTAAATTCACCAACAAAAGTTATGAACTTATTTACAGGTTGGGTTATTTTTGTCTTCTATTAAATGATTGAATTTAATACCGTTACAAAAATAAATTTATATAAATCATAATGAAGATCAAATTTTGTATAACTTATATCGTGGGATGCTTTTGTTCATCTTCCCTGTTTATATATTTTCGCAATCTACAGACTTTGTCATTCAAGAAGTAAAGTTTACAAGTAAGGGCGTTACTCCTGCAGGCTATCAAAATCGAAGATTTTTCAGTCTAAAAATTAGTAAATCAGCGAAGAAGCATCCAGACTCCAACTCCGATTCCGGCGTAAGTAACTACAGTTAAAATATCTGATAATGGTTTTGAAAAGCGTTTTTCTGCAATCGTTTCTGCACTGATCTGATTCTTATGGAATTTCAGGATTTTTGCAGGCTTACTTACAGGATGGGCAACCAGACTGTCACCTTCCCATTTGTCAACGATTACTTTATAAGCTCTGCCGTCAACTTTTATTTTATAATTTTTAGTAGGCTGAAGCTCATTTTGAACATTGATTGGAACAGGTATTTGTTCATTAACAGTTTGCTGCGCTTTCTTGCTTTTTACATCCGCTGTCGCATCTTTAGCTGAAGCAGCAGTTCCATTGACAATTTTCTTAGCTGATTCCTGACCATTTTCCAACGGCTCAACCACTTGCTTTTTACGTTGGTAAGTATAGCAACTTGTGAGAGAAAATGATATAAGTATGAGATAAAGATATTTTTGCATTAGTCAAATTTAAGAATTAAACGCATTATTTCGTGTTTTCTTTTAAGAGATTTTATTTTTCTTGAAAAAATGTAATTGTTGATAGAAAAGTTGTCCTAATTTTTAGTCGCCAAACTTAAGTGAATTTTCACAAAAAGTTATTGAAATCAAGACAGAAAAATGATTTCATTTATTGCTAAGAATACTATAGAATATTTGAAGTGGCTGATTGATTTTTTTTAAGATTGAAAGAAAAACGATTTACTTATATTTGTCTCGCAAAGCAAATTCAAATGTTCAGAAAAGTAACCCTTGTTTTTATCCTTGTCTTTTATGCGGCCTTTTGTCCGGCTCAGCAGCTTCGGCCATCAAAATCATCTGAGATTTACCGCGAGCTCAAAACCCTTAAACACCTGCAAAAAGTGTTATACCTTGCGGCTCATCCCGATGATGAAAATACAGGATTACTTTCATGGCTGGTTAATGATCAAAATGTAGAAACAGGCTATTTGTCTTTAACCAGAGGCGATGGAGGGCAGAATTTATTGGGGACAGAGCAAGGTGCGGCACTGGGATTAATCAGAACCCATGAGCTTTTGGAGGCAAGAAAATTAGACGGAGCCCAACAGTTTTTTACCCGTGCGATTGATTTCGGGTTCTCTAAAAATACCACCGATACTTTTAAACAATGGAATGCAGACAGCATTACAGCAGATGTTGTCTGGGTAATCCGTACATTCCGTCCGGATGTCATTATTTGCCGTTTTCCTCCTACCGCAGCGGCAGGACACGGACAACACGCGGCTTCCGCTGTGGTAGCCGAAAAAGCTTTTAAACTGGCAGGTGATAAGACCGCTTTTCCTGATCAGCTAAAATACGTCAATGTATGGCAGCCAAAACGTGTGTTGTGGAATACATTCCGGTTTGGTGCAGTCAATACGACCGCTGAAAATCAACTGAAAATTACTGTTGGACAATACGATGCGCAACTCGGAATGGGTTATGGTGAACTGGCAGGATTCAGTAGAAGTTTACATAAAAGTCAGGGTGCAGGAACACAGTCTGTAGCCGGAATAAAAACTGAATATTTTTCCTATGTTATCGGAGATCCTGCAAAATCGACAATTTTTGACGGAATCGTTAAAACATGGACTTCACAGGGAAATGCTGATATCGATCAATCACTGGATCAGATTATTTCAAATTTTAATTTCAACAATCCGGATCTCAGCTTACCTGCTTTGCTTGCTTTGCGAAAAAAGATTATGGCGCTGAAAGATGCAGAGCTGAAAAAGTATAAAATTAAATCTCTTGACCAAATTATTTTAAGCTGCGCCGGATTTATGGGCGAAGTAGTGACCAATCAGGCTGAAGCGGTTGCCGGAAATCACTATCAATTTAAATTAAATCTCATTTCAAGAGCTATAAATCCTGTTGTTTTAGAAAATGTAAAATGGCTAAATCAATCAGAAAGTTTCAACAGAAACCTTTCAAAAGACTCTTTAATTACCATTCAGCATGATATTCAGATTCCATCAGATGCAGCACTTACAGAACCTTACTGGTTGACAAAACCGCCTGTGAATGCGGCAACTTTTTCAGTTCCGAATGATACGTTAATTGGTTTGCCGGAAGCAGAATCACCACTGAATGTTTGGGTGGATTTAAAAATCGCCTCGGAAAAGTTTCAGGTTAAGCTTCCTTTATCGTTCAAAAAATTAGATCCGGTAAGAGGTGATGTGGTAGAACCTTTGCGCATTGTTCCTGTATTTGAACTGAAATTTACGCAGCCGCTGTATATAGTCAAAGAAAATGAAGATTTGCATTTGAGTCTGAATGTTAAAGTTAATTCAGATAAACCGTTCAGCAATGGAAAAATTAATCTGATGTACAACGGAGAACAATTAGGCAGTACAGATGTAAATTCATTCAATGGAAAAGAAACGACCATCGATTATGTAATTCCCAAAAATAAACTCAGCAAAATAAATGCATCCCGTTTACAATTGGATGCTAATTTTGTTGCAGATGGAGTCACTTATAATAAGAAACAAGTATTAATTCAGTATCCGCATTTGCCTTCTTTACAGTATTTTGCACCTGCAACGGTAACCGTAATGAAAGGTGACATTCAGGCAAAAGTAAAAAAAGTGGGGTATATAGAAGGTGCGGGAGATTTTATTCCTGAATTTCTGAGAATTGCGGGGATTCAGGTTGATGTTCTGAAAGACGAAGATTTTTACAGCGGAACCGGCAGTCAAAATAAACTTTCGCAGTATGATGCCATCATATTGGGGATTCGTGCCAATAACACAGAGAAAAAGCTGGGTCGTTGGATGCCTTTTTTATGGTCTTATGTAAAAGACGGAGGAAATCTGGTGATGCAGTACAACACCAGTCAGGATACAACTGTAGATCAATTGGGAATCTACAATTTTCGTATTGCCTCAAGTAAACGCGTTACAGAAGAAAATGCAGAGGTTACATTTTTAAATCCGAATCATAAATTACTAAACTTTCCGAATAAAATTACTCAAAATGATTTCAAGGATTGGGTACAGGAACGCGGCGCGTATTTTCCGGATCAGTGGGATTCTGCTTATGAACCGCTTTTTGAAATGCATGACACCGGTGAAGAGCCTTTGCAGGGATCTACTTTATATGCCCCATACGGAAAGGGGAATTTTATTTATACACCGTTAGCATTTTTCAGGCAGTTACCTGCGGGAAATGTTGGAGCGGCACGTTTATTTTTAAACTTTTTATCTGCACAGAAAAACTGATGAACAAGCCACTTAAAAATTGGAATACATGGTACATTTTACTGGCGCTCGCTTTGGTAGTGCAGATTGCTTTTTATTATTTGTTTACTAAATTCTGGGCATGAGTACGATAGATTGGGCAGTTCTTATTTGTACACTGGTTGCAGTGGTTGTGTACGGCGTATTTATCGGGCGTGGACAGAAAAGCAACGAATCTTACCTGAAAGCAGACAATAAAATGCCATGGTACATTGTGCTGATCGGAATTATGGCGACTCAGGCAAGTGCCATTACATTTCTTTCGGCGCCGGGTCAGGCGTATACAGACGGGATGCGTTTCGTGCAGTATTACTTTGGGCTGCCGTTGGCGATGATTGTGATCTGTATCACGTTTATCCCGATTTTTCAGCGTTTGAATGTTTATACCGCTTATGAATATTTAGAAAACCGTTTTGATAAGAAAACAAGGGTTCTTACTTCACTGCTTTTCCTTTTTTCCAGAGGTTTGTCTACAGGAATCAGCATTTATGCGCCGAGTATCATCTTATCCAGCGTTTTAAACTGGAATATTTATCTGACGAATGTTTTAACAGGTGGACTTCTATTGATTTATACTTACGTTGGCGGTGCAAAAGCGATCGCACATACCCAAAAATTACAGTTTCTCATTATTTTGGGAACCATGGCTTTTGCAGGATATTTACTTATTGATAATATGCCAAATGGAATCGGTTTTAAAGATGCACTTTATCTGGCGGGGAAATCAGGAAAGCTGAATGTCATCACCACAGAATTTGACTGGAAAGACAAATACAACATCTGGAGCGGATTAATCGGCGGTTTTTTTCTGGCATTGTCATACTTTGGGACAGACCAGAGTCAGGTCGGGAGATACATTACGGCGAAAGACAATACCAATGCAAAAATGGGGTTGCTGCTGAACGGATTGGTTAAAATCCCGATGCAGTTTGCAATTCTTTTAATTGGTGCTTTGCTTTTTGCTTTCTTTTCTCTGAAACCGGCTCCGATTTATTTTAACGAACGTTCTTATCAGCATTTAAAGGAAACGAAACCCGAACAGGCAGCGGTTTTTGAAAAAGAACATCAGGATTTGCAGACAAAATTTAATGCAGAATCGAAGGAAATTTTACAATTAAAACAAAACAATTCTTCCCAGCTTGAAACAAAAATTCAGGATTTTAAAAATACGCAGTCTCAGGTAAAAGCACTTCACGGAAGAGTAGAAGAAGCCATCAATCAGTCAAACTTTAATGCCGAGAAAACCGATACGAATTATATTTTCCTGTATTTCGTGAAAAATACGTTGCCTGTTGGAATGATTGGGTTGCTGTTTGCCGTTATTTTCCTTGCCAGTTGGGGTTCCATTTCGGCGGCGCTGAATTCCCTTGCTGCCTGTTCCTTGAAAGATGTTCATCTGATCTTTAAAAAAGAAATTCCGGATGACAAAACCGAACTGAAATACAGCCGACTTCACACTTTAGCGTGGGGAATTTTCTCCATCGGTGTGGCGATGTTTGCCACGCAAATGGGTTCTCTTATTGAAGCGGTGAATGTATTGGGTTCCCTTTTCTACGGACCAATATTGGGGATTTTCCTTGTGGCTTTTTACTTTAAAAAAATCAACGGGGCGAATGTATTTATTGCTGCTATTTTATCTGAAATTGCCGTGATTGCCGTCTATCAGTTCGATATTGTTTCCTTTCTTTGGCTTAATGTGATCGGTGCAGCGGCGGTGATTGTATTTTCTGCAATCGGATTGGTGTTTTATAAGCCGAAAGCAGTAACTTCGTAAAGGAATAACAACAATTAAATTAACAAACAAAAATAGTATGAAAACAATTTTTAAATCTGCTACCGTTCTTGTCGCTGCCATGACGCTTTCTGTAAATGCATTTGCACAGGAGACTAAAAAACCTGCGAGTCCGGCAATGACGGCTACAGGAAAAATTAAAGATGCAAATATTACCATTTCTTACAACAGTCCTTCTGTGAAAGACCGTAAAATATGGGGGAATTTGGTTGCTTATGATCAGGTTTGGCGTGCAGGAGCAAATGAAGCTACCACTTTTGAAACCGATAAAGAAATTACCGTTCAGGGTAAAAAACTTCCTGCCGGAAAATACAGCTTTTTCTTAATTCCTAAAGAAAGCGGAACATGGACTGCCATCTTCAACAAGGAGGCAAAACAGTGGGGTGCTTATAAATACGAGCAGGCAAAAGATGCTTTGCGTGTGGATGTAAGAACAAAAGATTTGTCGGCAAAACAAGAAACCCTAGTTTACAAAATAAATAAGAACGGATTCTCGATGGATTGGGATCAAATCTCGGTGCCTGTGGAGATTAAGTAAAATTGAATAAGAAATGAGATCCCGAGTTATCGGGATTTTTTTTGTTTGTAGTTTGAGGATTTATCAGTTGATATCCTAAAGTAAAAATCATGAATGGCTAGAAAATTAGATTATCATCTACTCTTTATCTGAAAAATAAAGTTGTACCTTTATTTACCAATTACCATTATATTATGAAAGCCCATCTGTTATCAGATAAATCGGTAAAGCAGATAGAAATCGTTAAAGTTAAGGACAACATCAGTTTTCATTATACGGATGATGTCTCTGTAGAAGAACCGTTAGAAATAAGAGTTTCCTATTATTCAGCAGATAAAAAAGAATCTAAAAATATATCGGTTACCATGAGAACCCCCGGAAATGATGCAGAACTGGCGGTTGGGTTTTTATTTACAGAAGGTATCATAACCAATAATAATCAGGTAAAAGCCATTTATTCTCCAGAAGAAGAATGCTCCAGAAACAGCGGAAATATTATTATTGTAGAACTGAATGAAGGTTTTGCTCCCGAACTTATGAAAGCCGACAGAAATTTCTATACAACTTCCAGTTGTGGGGTCTGTGGAAAAGGATCCATAGAATCTATCAAAACAGTTAGCATTTTTAAAGATCAAAAAAGACAAAACACAGAAGTCTCTCTGGATACGATCTATCAATTATCCGAAAAATTACAGTCGTTTCAGAATAATTTCATTGCTACAGGCGGAATACATGCTTCCGGTATATTTGATCCTGAAGGCAATCTTCTGGCTTTGCGCGAAGATGTAGGAAGACACAACGCTCTGGATAAACTGATAGGTTATGCATTATCTGCAGATTTGCTTCCTATGGACAATGAAATTTTGGTTTTGAGCGGAAGAGCCAGCTTTGAGCTTATTCAGAAAGCTGCAATGGCAGGAATTGCAACTGTTGCCGCAATAGGAGCACCTTCAAGTCTGGCAATAGACCTTGCCAAAGAATTTGATATTACTTTATTAGGCTTTTTGCGGAACAACCGGTTTAATATCTACCATTCCGCAAGCCATTTTAAAATTGAAAATCTATTATGAAAATAAGAATAAAAGACAACTCCGTAAGATTCCGCCTCACTCAGTCTGAAGTAGCAGAACTCGGAAAAAACGGAAAAATTTCAAGTACCACACAATTTATAGACCGTCCTTTTATCTATTCTATTGAAAAAACAGAAGACGCAGAACTCTCATCGGCTTTCATCGATAATACCATGGTTTTAAAAATGCCTGAAACCATGATCGCTGAATGGATTTCCACCGACAAGGTAGGATTTGACGGACAATCCGGTCCGGTGAAAATTTTAGTAGAAAAAGATTTTGTCTGCATCGATAATACCTTGGAAGATCAGAGCGACAATTATCCTAATCCGAATTTAAAATGCTAATTTTTTTCATTTTTTAAAAATGTAGAAGTCATGGGAAATAAAGAGGTATTCAATAAAAAAGAAGAAAACAGCGGACAGCCTTCGGCGGAATCTCCTTATAAATTAATGAATCTTAAGCTTAAGCCGCCAAAAGATTGGGCAGCAGGAGTTCCTGCAGTCGTTCATTCACTGGAACAGCTGGTTCTCAATGCCTCAGTCCTTCGTGGCGGAAGAGCACTTTTCAGCATGAATCAGTTTGACGGATTCGACTGTCCAAGCTGTGCATGGCCCGATCCGGATGACGAACGTTCCAAACTGGGGGAATACTGCGAAAACGGAGCAAAAGCTCTGGCTGAAGAAGCCACTTCAAAAAAAATCGGAGCAGAATTTTTTAAAGAGAATTCGGTATACGATTTAGCCAAAATGACGGATTTTGAAATCAGCCAGTTGGGAAGAATTGCAGAACCGATGTATCTTCAGGAAGGAGCAACACATTATCAGCCGATAAGCTGGGATGAAGCTTTTACAAAAATTTCCGAAAAATTAAATGCTCTGGATTCTCCCGACGAAGCTATATTTTACACCTCCGGAAGAACCAGCAATGAAGCAACCTGGGTATATCAGTTGTTTGCCCGTGAATTCGGAACCAACAACTTCCCCGATTGTTCCAATATGTGCCATGAAACTTCAGGATATGCACTTTCCAGAAGCATTGGTATCGGAAAAGGAACCGTAAAACTGGAAGACTTTTATGATACCGATCTCATCATAATTATCGGACAGAATCCGGGAACCAATTCACCGAGAATGCTTTCTGCCCTTACAAAAGGAAAGAAAAATGGAGCAAAAATCATAGGCATCAATCCGCTTCCGGAAGCAGGATTGAAAGGATTTAAAGATCCTCAGAACGTTCGTGCCTTACTCAATAAGCCATTTGAATTGTCAGATCTATACCTTCCTGTCAAGATCAATGGAGATATGGCGCTCTTAAAAGCCCTTCAGATCCTTGTACTGGAAGAAGAAGCAAAAAATCTCGGAAAAGTATTGGATCAGGATTTTATAGCAAACAAAACAGCAGGTTTTGAAGCACTGACTGAAGAATTAAAACGATATGACCTCAATTTTTTATCTGAACAATGCGGAATTTCTGTTGAAAGTCTGAAAGAAGCAGCACAAATGATCGCTTCAAAAAAACGCATGATTATTTGTTGGGGAATGGGAATTACGCAGCAGCACAACGGCGTGGAAATGATTTACAATATCGTGAACCTTTTACTAATGAAAGGAAGCATCGGAATTCAAGGCGGCGGAGCTTGTCCTGTACGCGGTCACAGCAATGTACAGGGAAACAGAACATTGCTTATCAACCATCATCCCACCAAACAACAGCTGGACAGACTGGAGGAATATTATGGTTTTAAAGTACCCCGAAAAGGAGGCTATGATGTGGTAAAATCGCTGAAGGCGATGCATGAAGGAAAAGTAAAATTCATGTTCTGTATGGGAGGAAATTTCCTTTCCGCAGCTCCCGATACCAGCTTTACAGCAGAAGCAATGCGCAATCTCGAAATGTCGGTGATGGTTTCTGTAAAACTGAACAGAAATCACCTGATTCATGGTAAAGAAGCCCTGATCTTACCGGTGATTTCCAGAAGTGAAAAAGATATTGTAAACGGAGAAATTCAGCATATAAGTACCGAAAATTCGATGGGCGTGATACAGGCTTCCAAAGGAATTCTGGAGCCGATTTCAGAACATCTGATCAATGAGACCCACGTTGCCTGCAGAATGGCAAAAGCGGTTTTGGGAGAACGTTCCGTAGTGGATTGGGATAAATTCATCAACAGTTATGATGCCATTCGTGATGATGTGGAGCAATGCATTCCGGGATTTGAAAATTATAACGAAAGAGTAGTGCAGAAAGCCGGTTTTTATCTTCCGAATTCAGCGAGAGACGGAGTTTTCAACAGTGAATTCCATCCGGGAAAAGCAGCCTTCAATATAACATCCGTACCCGATAATTCGCTTGCCGATGATGAATATCTGATGGGAACCACCAGAACACACGACCAGTTCAATACAGTGGTTTATGGTTTAGATGACCGCTACCGTGGAATTTTCAATGAAAGGAGAGTGGTGATGATGAACGAAAAAGACATTGAAAAAGCTGGTCTGAAAGAAGGAGATCACGTAGATCTTTTCAATTATGATGATGGTATAGAAAGAATAGCACCGCTTTTTATTGTGGTAAAATATCCTATTCCGCAGAAAAGTACCATGACCTATTTCCCGGAAACCAATGTGTTGGTATCCATCAACAATGTAGTGAATGGAGCCAATATGCCCGCTTCCAAATATGTCCGAATCAAAATCCGAAAACACGATCCGGATATTTTTAAAAAGATCGACGAGTATATTATTGCTGCATCCGGAACGAGTACGGAATATAAAATAGTTTGATTTAAAAATTAGAGTCTTAATATTCTCTTTGCTTTCTCCATATCTTCCGGAGTATTTACGTTCATTAAAAAATCCGGATTTTCAGCTTTCAGTATTTTTACATCACTGTTAATCAAAGCCTTTCTTAATGAAGAGTTTCCTGTTGAAAGCAACTGAAGAAGCAAAGGATAGCTTTTGGGTTCCCAGATGGCAATTAACGGCTCCGGTAATCCGTCAGAAGGACTTTCATAGGCTGTTGCCATTTTTTCAGGATCTCTGGATTGTATGAGAAAATCTATTGAACTTTGGTCTACAAGAGGAAGATCACAGGCAATAACCAGCCATGCTTTATCCCTCTGAAAATGGAATGCGGAAAGCAATCCGCCAAAAGGTCCCATATTTTGAAAAGTATCGGGAAGCGCTTTATAATCCCTGTTAAAATTTTCAAGCTGATCCTGTCTGCAGGAAATAAATACTTCATCACAGAATGGAGCTAAAAGATCTGCCGAATAATACCGCTGTTCTTTGCCATGCCAGTTGATTTTGTCTTTAGGATTTCCCATCCGCAGACTTTTTCCTCCGGCAAGGACGAGTCCGTTTAATTTTGGAAAATCATTCTTGGAAAGCATACTGCAAATATACTGAATGTTTTTCGGCAAAAAGATTGCTTTAAACCCTACAAATATTCGGCGATACACAAACTTCCGGATTAAATTTAAAATTAACCTGAAAAAGTTCGCTATTTTTATGAATGAATTAAAATGGTATGATGGATAATGATTTTATTTACCTTGATTATAACGCAACAACTCCGGTTGATAAGAGGGTAGTGGATGCGATGCTGCCTTACTTCAATGACTTTTATGCAAATTCAGGAAGTTCCCATCTTTTCGGGCTTACTGTAAAAGAAGCCGTTGAAAATGCATCTGAAGAAGTAGCGGAACTCATTGGCGCAGATACTAAGGAAATTATTTTCACATCCGGAGCGACGGAATCTGTAAACCTTGCTTTAAAAGGATTTAAAAAAGATCATGGTAAAAATCACATCATAACAGTTGCCACAGAACATAAAGCTGTTTTAGACACTTGTTCTCAACTCGAAAACGATGGATTTAAGGTTGATTATCTCAGTGTAGATCACTTGGGAAAAATCAATCTTGCTGATCTGGAATCATTGATCACCGAAAAAACGTTGATGGTCTGTATCATGTTAGTTAACAATGAAACAGGCATCATTCATCCTATAAAGGAAATTGCAGAAATGTTGCACCGAAAAGGCTGCTGTGTTTTCTGTGATGCAACACAGGCTGTTGGAAAAATACCTGTGAACGTAAAGGAATTGAATATTGATCTGATGGCTTTTTCCGCCCATAAATTTTACGGACCCAAAGGAATAGGCGCGCTTTATATTGCTTCTGCGATTAAGAATAAAGTACAGCCTCAAATTCAGGGGGGAGGACAACAGAATAATCTCAGAAGCGGTACTTTAAATGTTCCGGGAATTATCGGGTTGGGAAAAGCAGCCGAGATCGCACTTATGGAGATGGAACAGGATGCTCAAAAAATTAAAATGCTAAGAGATCATCTTGAAAATAAGCTGCTGAAAATTCCTCAGACAAGCATCAATGGAGATCATTCCGCAAGAATTTTCAATACCACCAATATCTGTTTTGAAGGTATTTATTCTGAAGATCTTATTCTTTCCCTAGGAAATATCTGCGTTTCAAGCGGTTCTGCCTGCAATGCTGTTACCACAAAACCTTCTCACGTGCTTCAGGCGATGGGAATGTGTGATAGGGATGCACTGGCTTCAATACGATTCAGCATAGGAAAATATACCACTCTTTCGGAGATTGAAACCGCTGTGGAAAAAATAGAGAAAACAGTTCTTCTCCTGAGAAATAGATAATTAGCATGAGTTTAAAGAACAACGCAAATATCAATAGGAATGGGCTTTAGCCCATTTTAATGAGTAAGAAGGAAAATTGGCTTTAGCCAAAACTTATTATCAATTTCGGCTAAAACCAATTCTAAATATGAATAAAATTCAACATAATTTATAAAATGCAATAAATTGATTATCAATTAATTTTTGAGTGCATTGCATTGGACTCCCATTAATTAATGTCCATCTCCCTTTTTTACGGAAAATACATGTAAAACCTGCGGAAACAGTGCCTGAACATATTCTTTTACCGCACCGGAAGATCCCGGAAACGTTAAAATCAGCATATCATCAGAAAATCCGGCGATTCCTCTGGAAAGCATGGATGTTTTCACACGATCCTGTCCGTAGTTTCTTGCCGTTTCCATAATTCCCGGAATTTCTTTGGTAATGAATGGTAAAACCGCTTCCGGCGTTACATCACGATCCGAAAGACCCGTTCCGCCTGTAAAAACAAGAAGATGACAGCCTCTATTTTTAAAGAATTCTATCTTTTCCTGAATGGCAGAAATATCATCAGGAACTACTGAATAATCAACATTACTAATTCCGTGATTGTTAAGAGATTCTACCAAAATTTTTCCGGAAGTATCATCTTTAAGTCCCTGAGAAACAGAGTCACTGCAGACAACTACTGCGGCAGTAAGATTTTCCGTTTCAATATTTTTCTGACTGCTTTTTCCGCCCTGCTTTTCCAAAAGCCGTATATTGGCAATCTCTACATTTTTATCAATCGGTTTCAGCATATCGTAAATAACCAGAGCTGCTACAGAAGCTCCATGCATGGCTTCAACTTCAACGCCGGTCTTATAAATGGTATGAACTTCAACGGTGATGTTAATATCCAAATCATTCATTTCATAATTAATCGTAGCAAATTCCACAGGTAAAGGATGACAATCCGGAATAACATCGCTCGTTTTTTTAATCGCCAGTAAAGCCGAAGCTCTTGCAAATTCAAGAACGTTGCCTTTCGGAACCGTTCCGTTTTTCACGGCTTCTACCGTTGAAATAGCTGAGGTTTTTATCGTTGCCGCTGCAATCGCTTTTCGCAGAGTAAAGGTTTTAAAAGTAATATCTACCATGGTTTATTGGTTTGTTTTCCATTGATGCGTTTCATCCTCAAAAATTTCTCTGCCCCAGATCGGAAGTTCGTTTTTTATACGTTCCACCACTTCGTTACAGGCTAAAGTCGCTTCTTTGCGGTGTTTTGATGAGGTAAACACAAAAAGGCATATTTCTCCTGCACTCACAATTCCCAAACTGTGATGAATATGCATACAGGTAAGTTTATATTTTGCGAAAATTTCTTCTCTGATAACTGCCATTTGATTGATGGCTAAATCTTCGTAAGCTGTATATTCTATCGCTTTTACCGTTTTACCGTCAATTTCATCTGCGCGAATCTGTCCCAGAAAAATCTGATGCGCTCCAATTTCCGTTTTTGCGGAATGTTTGGTAATGCTTTCCGCGATAAATAAAGGTGAAACAGGACTGTTCTGAAATATATTTTTAATCTTACTCATGAGTTTCTTTATTTAAATGATTAATTCCGCCTTCCAAATGACTGATGCTGTATTCCGGTCCTAAAATTTCCTGTAAAATTTTCGCTCCGGACAGACTTCTCTTACCAGATTGACAGACAACAATGACATTTCTGTTATTGATCTGGCTTACATTTTCCTTTAGTTGAGATAAAGGAATTGAAATATACGGAACATCCACTTTTGGTTGTTCTTCCGGTTTCCGAACATCAATAACAATTGTGTCGGGAAGTTTTGCGGCTTCTTTAAATTCTGAAGGAGAAATATTTTTAATTCCGGCAAATTCGATTCCGCAGTGAAGCTGATAGTTCATGTTCTCAAATTCTTCAATACTGTAAGGAATACTTTCATCCGTTAAATTAAACGAAGGAATTTCAAAAACAGCAGTCTGATAACTTAAAATATCGATTGTCATTAATTTATTGATCAGCGGTTCTCCTATTCCTGTCACTAGTTTAATGGCTTCCGTAGCCTGCAAAGTTCCTATAACTCCGGGTAAAACACCCAAGACTCCCGCTTCATTACAGTCAGGAACTTCTCCCGGATTTGGAGGTTCAGGGAAAAGATTTCGATAATGGGTTGTAAAACCTTCTTTATTTCTGATATTAAAAACAGCAATCTGACCTTCGTACTGATAAATTGCCCCGAAAATAAGAGGTTTTTCTAAAATCCGGCATACATCATCAAGCAAGTAGCGTGTTGCGAAATTGTCGGTACAGTCTACAATGACATCATATTCAGAAACAATATTAACTGCATTTTGGGAAATTATCCGCTCGGAAAAAATCTTAAAATGTACTTCGGGATTCATCGCATTCAGCCTTTCGAAAGCGGCTTTGGTTTTCAGTTTTCCAATGTCATCCGAATTGTAAAGAATCTGCCGGTGCAGATTGCTCAGCGAAACACGGTCATCATCTACAATACCGATATTGCCGACTCCGGCTGCGGTGAGATATTGGAGAACAGGACAGCCCAAACCTCCTGCTCCAATTACAAGAATTTTTGCGGATGCAAGTTTGTACTGAGCTTCGATACCGAAACCCTGTAATTTAATATGTCTGTCGTAGCGTTCTGTATTCCACATAATTTATCCTCCTGAATAAGGTGGCATTAAAGCTACCACATCGTTATTTTGTAAAGCTGTATTCTCTGAAATAATCTTCTGATTCACCGCAATTCTCAATTTTAAATCTTTCAACTGGGGAAATTTTTCATTCAGCTTATTGAGCAGTTGATCGGTATTTTCGGCTTCCGCTTCAAAATCCGGACCTAAAATCTCTTTCAGTCTGCCAAAGCTTATTATTTTTACAGTACTCATTCATTTACTTTTTTTAGCTGGATTGAATTATCTTCGGTTATTTAAATAGTGCTTGATATTAATTTGTAGGAAGCCATTAAAAGTACAACAGCAAGTACATATTTCAGACCGTTTTGATTCAGTTTTTTTGAAGCGAGATAAGCACCAAGCAATCCTCCTGCAAACGCACAGATGATGTACATCCACATATCGCTGGTAAAGGCGATCTCTTTGGTGAACATTCCTCCTAAACCCGCCACGGAATTAACAAAAATAAAAGCTGCGCTGATCGCGGCGGTCTGTTTCTGGTTGGTCCATTTCAGTAAAATAAGAACCGGAGATAACAAAATTCCTCCGCCAATGCCGATCATTCCCGATAATAAACCGATCACTCCTCCGAAAAGTAAGGATAAATAGATTTGGGGATCTTTCAGCTCGCTGTCATCCGGACTTTTAAAAAAGAAAAAACGGAAAACAGGAAACAGCAGTAAAATACCTAAAATTCTTTTGTACAAAGTATCTTCAATATGAATCATTCCACCCACGAAAGCCAGAGGAATAGACGCCAAAGCAATCGGAATAAAGATCCGGAGTTTAAAATGTCCTCCCCGATAATATTGTATAAAAGAAGTAAGCGAGACGAACAGATTAAGCACCAAAGCGGTAGGTTTCATTTCTTTGGGAGCTATCCCGTACAAAGCCATTAACGCCAGATAACCGCTTGCGCCGCCGTGCCCGACTGCTGCATATAAAGCTGCTATGACAAATAAAATCAGATAAAAAAATTCTACATTCATTATTTGATTTTTACTTTAACACTATAATTTCAACCTCTTCATCTTTTTTACAGCCTTCCGAATCTTCAGGTAAAATCATCAGACAATTGGCTTCTGCAAAAGACTGGAGACGATATGATTCCTGCGCATGGAGCGGCGTTACTTTTCCGTTTTCATAGGTTGCTTTCAGAAAATGGGTAAGACCGGTTTTCTTTCCATACGAAGAAGTTGAAGTTGCATTCGTTTTCTCCGTAATCGCCAGACGTTTCATCATTTCTGAAAGTAATGGCGCAATATATAAATAAAAACAGGTTAATGCCGATGATGGATTTCCGGGTAACCCGAAAACAAGTTTTTCTCCCTTCGTTCCGAAATAGAAAGGCTTTCCGGGTTTCTGGCGGATTTTATGAAATTTCTGTTCAACACCGCATTGTTTAGTAGCATCAATTACGAAATCGTAATCGCCGACACTTACGCCGCCCACCAAAATCACAATATCCGTTTTGGAAATGGCGAGATCCAGCGTTTTTTGAACTTCAGAAGGATCATCTTTTACCCAAAAACTTTTAACGGTAGTAATTCCAAACTGTTTTAAAACACTTTCCAACTGATAGGAATTGGATTCATACACCTGACCGAAGTTTAAATTTTCTCCCGGTTTTACAAGTTCGTTCCCCGTAAGAATTAATGAAACCGATGGAGGAGCAAAAACGTTGATTTCCGTACATCCGATTCCGGCGAGATATCCGATGGCAGCAGCCGAAAGATAACTTCCTGAACGTATTGCCACAGTGTCTTTTTTCGCATCGCTTCCGGCATTTCGTACGTGCAGCCCTTTTTTGAGGTCGTTATCATGAACCGTGAGATATCCGTTTTCTATTAAAGCTTTTTCCTGCATAACGATGGTATCTGCACCGATGGGAAGGGGAGCTCCCGTAAAAATGCGACAGGCATTCCCTTTTTCGAGATGAAACTGCTCTGTAGACCCAGCCTGCATTTCGCCTGAAATTTTCAGCTTTAGATCTTTATCTTCAAAACGGATCGCGTAGCCATCCATTGAGGACTGTGAAAAATTCGGGATGTTATATTTTGAATAAATATCTTCTGCGGTTGTATGTCCGAATGCTTCTTTCAAAGGAAGAATCTGAGTTTTCGTTTCAGGAATATTTTGTTCGATTATTTTTTTTGCTTCTTCTACGCTTATCATGGTTGGGTTTTTAAATGATTATAATCTGATGGAGTATCAATATCAACAGCACCTTTTTCAAACTCAAAAGATTCCACATCGCTCATATTCTGCTGAATGATCTTTTTAGCGCCCTGTTCACCGGTAAGTTCCGTTAATGGTTTAAAATATTTTTTAGAAAATAAAGCAGGAACGCCCAATGTATCGGCATATTTTGTAACAACAATTTCCTTTCCTGAAGTTTCCTGCAACTGAAGCATTTTTGAAAATAAATCACTCGTAAGATAAGGCTGATCGCATACCGAAATGAAACATCTTTCCATTTCCGGAAACAGAACGGACAGTGTTTTCATTCCTGATTGTATGGAGGAAGCCATTCCTGATTCCCATTTTTCATTGATAACGATGTGTATATTTTTATTTTTAATGACAGAAGATATTTCATGATGACGGGCTCCGAGAACCAAAATGATTTGGTTCGGATCAAATACTTCTAAAGCAGTATCAGTTATTCTTTCTAAAAATGTTTTTCCCTGATACACCAAAAGCTGTTTGGGAGATCCCATTCTGGAAGAATTTCCGGCTGCCAATACTATAATTCCTGTATTTTTCATTATCCGCCAATATTGATCATACTCCGGTTCTGAATGACGGACGTGTTTATTTTTTCAAATTGTTCATTCAGTTGTCCGCCCTGCGTTTTTGCTTTAGACCAGATCGCAGATTCTATAATCGGTAAAATATCTTCACCATTTCGTAAAGGCGTAAGAAGATCGGTTTCTTTTTTTGAAAACAGGCAGTTCTTTAATTTTCCGTCTGCGGTAAGCCTGATTCTGTTGCAGCCGCTGCAAAACGGTTCGCTCATTGTGCTTATAATCGAAAAACTTCCTTGATGCCCATCAATGCTGTATGGCTTTGCCGTATCATGAAAACCTACAGGAAGCGGATTGAAATCATATTTTTCCCTGATGATATTCAGAATGTCTTTTTGTGTCATGACCTGATTGCTGCTCCATCTGTTTCCGCTGAAAGGCATAAACTCAATAAACCGCACTTCTACAGGATGATCTTTTGTAAAAGCGATAAAATCTGAAATTTCATCATCATTAATATCTTTCATGGCAACAACATTGATCTTGGTTTTGATGTTATGCTGCAGTAAAAGATCAATATTTCTTAGGACTCGGTCAAAATAATCGCGGCGGGTAATTTTCAGGAATTTTTCCTTCTGTAAAGTATCAAGGCTGATGTTGATGCTCTGAAAATCTGACTGAATAATTTCGGGAAGCATATCATCAATACGGATTCCGTTGGTGGTACACGTTAATTGTACAGGAAGTTTTCCCAGATTTCTGATGATCTTTGAAGCATCTTTTCTCACGAACGGCTCACCTCCGGTAAGTCTGATTTTAGTAACGCCGTGCTCGACGAATATTTTTGCGATGGTATCAATTTCATCCGCCTGCATCAGTTTAGCATGCGGTGTGAAATCATAATTTTCTTCCGGCATACAGTAAAAGCAGCGCAGGTTGCAATTGTCCGTTAAAGATATCCGAAGATAATTATGGGTTCTTCCGAATTGATCTGTTATCATAATTTCCTTATATACTGAGAATATCAGTATGCATTTTTTCTGGTTTATCCCTTAATGAGGAACCTTTTTTTCCGCTTAAGACCGCTTTGATCTCTGCAATTACGGAAATGGCAATTTCTTCCGAAGTCTCTGCACCAATATCTATTCCAACCGGACCAAAAAGTTTATTTAATTCTTTTTCTCCGACCGTAATTCCTGAATTTTTAAGATCATCCATCATTCTGTTGAACCTTGTTTTAGGACCCAGTAATCCTATATATTGTATCGATTGATGGATAATGAGCTTCAGCAAAGCGAGATCATAATTATAATTGTGCGTCATCATCACAAAAACCGTTGCTTCATCAACTTCTATGGTCTTCATGATTTCTTCGGGTGTTGCGAGCAATACTTCATCCGCAAGAGGAAATCTCTTTTTCAGGGCATGTGTTGCTCTTCCGTCTGCAATTACTGTTTTCCAGCCTAAAATAGAAGCCGTTTCTACCAAAGGTTTGACATCGTTTCCTGCTCCTGCAATAATCAGGGTGGTCTGTGGCGGAACATATTGCAGCAGAATTTCATTTGACGAAATCTGAGTGAGGATATTTTGTTTTTTTTCTAAAACTTCTGAAGAAAAACGATTCAGTTCACTTTCTGAAATACAACCTGAGTCCGATATTATTGTATTTTCCTTTTTTATCAATCCTACAGTTCCGGTCTGTTTATTTCTTTTTTCCAGTGAAAATATGGTGATAATAACAGATTCATCTCTTTTTTGCGTTGTTTTCTCTAAAAGGGAGATTGGATTTTTAGGAGAATTTTCATCAATATATTCAAAAAGAATATGAACGATTCCGTTACATCCCAACTGAACGCCAAATTCTACATCCTCCGGATTGCTCGTATCATACGTAATGAGCTTATTGTTTTTCTGATGAATGGCAAGCAGCGCTTTTCTCAAAGCATCACCCTCTAAACATCCTCCGCTGATGGCGCCTGTAAGCTGTCCGTCTTCTGTAACCAGCATTCTCGCCCCTGCTTGTCTGTATGAAGAACCTTCTACCTTTACCACCGTTGCCAAAGCAGCCTTTAACCCATTTAAATGTGCCTTTTTACATGCTTTTACAATATCATTGATCTCTTTCATCCGAAAACATTTTTATGGATTACTTCTTGTTTTTTCAACTTATGTATGATTTTTGTTGAGATAAAATCATTAAAAAGTTATTATATATTCAAATTTACATAAATATTATCTGTTTTTTTCGGGGCTACACTCAAAAACTGTAATATTGGTATATAAAACTGTAATGTATATCATCAATTTCTTATTTTAATTGATGATATTTGTTAAAACCTATCCGTATACAATTATATTGATTAAAAAATAACTTATGGAATTAAAAGGACAATACAGCAGGAGGAGCTTCCTCAAAGTTTCAGGATTACTGGCTGGTTTTATGGCTATTCCGTCTTCGGTAAAAGCATTTTATCAGGATGTGAAACAGTATCTTGTTCCCAAGAAAAACGTATCCAGACTTACGCTTTCCATCAATAAAAAAAGTCATACCCTTTATGTGGATACCCGAACCACACTTTTAGACCTTTTCAGAGAACAGTTAAATCTTACCGGATCTAAAAAAGGCTGTGATCACGGACAATGTGGCGCCTGTACCATCCACATCAATGGGGAAAGAGCCCTGAGTTGCCTTACTTTGGCGGCAATGGCTCAGGGAAAAGAAATCACAACCATCGAAGGTCTGGCAAACGGAGATGAGCTTCATCCGATGCAGAAAGCCTTTATAGAATGTGACGGTTTCCAGTGCGGATATTGCACCCCGGGACAGATTATGTCTGCTGTTGCCTGCGTTAATGAAGGTCATACAGGTTCTGTAGAAGAGATTAAAGAATATATGAGCGGTAATCTTTGCCGTTGCGGAGCGTATAACGGTATTGTTCAGTCCATCCAAAAAGTTGCAGCCCAATGAGACCATTTAATTTTGAAAAAGTAAAATCTGCTGCTGAAGCTTCTGCCATGAAATCAGCAGTCAGTCAGTATATTGCAGGCGGTACGAATCTGGTAGATCTGATGAAGAAAAACATTGCCCAGCCAGAAAAACTGATTGATGTTACCACGGCATTATCCGATGCGGTAAATCATCAGAATAACAAATTGCAGATTGGTGCAATGGCAAGTAATACCAAAGTTGCAAATAGTAAAGATGTGACGGAAAAATTTCCTCTCATTTCAAAAGCTATTTTGGCGGGTGCTTCACCACAGATCAGAAATATGGCAAGTTCGGCGGGAAATCTGTTGCAGCGAACCAGATGTCCTTATTTTTATGATGTTACAACCCCCTGCAACAAAAGAAAACCCAACAGCGGTTGCGGTGCCATTGATGGTGCAAACCGAATGAGTGCTGTTGCTGGATATAGTAATCAGTGTGTTGCGGTTCATCCGTCGGATTTTTGTGTGGCTCTGGCTGCATTGGATGCCACAGTTACCGCTCAGACAAAAGATCAGAAAGAAATTAAAATACCCTTTAAAGACTTTCATAAACTGCCGGAAAATACGCCGTGGCTCGATAACAATCTTCCGCAGGATGCGATAATAACCAATATAGAAATTCCGGATAATGCTTTCGGGAAACATTCTGCTTATGTAAAAGTAAGAGACAGGACTTCATACGCTTTTGCATTGGTTTCGGTTGCAGCAGCACTGGATCTGGATGGGAAAAGAATAAAAAATGCCCGCTTAGCTTCCGGGGGTGTTGCGCATAAACCCTGGAGATGGTTAGAAGCAGAAAAATTTCTGAACGGAAAAAAACCTACGGTAGAAATCTTTGAGGAAGCTGCTAAACTGGCAACCAAAGATCTTAAACCCTTGTCTGAGAACGGGTATAAGATACCGATGCTTAAAGGAGCTATCGTTACAGCATTACAAAATTGTGTAAATCAATAAGATCGGGATATATTAAAAAGTAACAATTATGGGATTACTCGAACTACTGAAAATTAAATCCAAAAGACCCGAAGGACGTGTTGAAGGCGTGGAAAAAGTTACCGGAAGCGGTAAATACGCTGCCGAATATGAAGTTAAAAATATGTGCTACGCCGTGTTGGTCAACAGTACAGTTCCTTCCGGAAAAATACAGTCGATTTTGGTTGATAAAGCTAAAGAAGTGGAAGGCGTTATTGATATCATTACCCATCTGCACAAACCTTCGGTTCCGGGTATGGATACTGAAGAAAAAATTAAACAGTCGAGATTCGGTTTACCGATTTTTCATACGGATAAGATATTTTTCAAAGGACAGCCTGTTGCGATGGTGCTTGCAGAAACACTGGAAGACGCAACTTTTGCCGCATCATTGGTAGAAACAGAATATCAGAAAGACAGTTTTGAAGTCGATTTTAATTCTGCTAAAGAAAAAGTTGTTTTAAAAGCGGAGGGAAAAGAAAGAGGAAATTTTGACAGTTGGCAAAATTTACCATTTACGATAGATCAGCAATATAATATTAAGGCAGATGTGCATAATCCGATGGAAATGCACGCCACGATTGCTCATTGGACAGGCAATGATACGTTGAAGCTTTACGATAAAAACCAAGGGGTAAATAATGTTCAGAGAACATTTACAAGGTTATTTTCCATCCCTGAAAAAAATATACAGGTATTCAGTGAATTTGTAGGAGGCGGCTTCGGCTCCGGACTCAGAATCTGGCCACACGTTTTAGCTTCTGTAATGGGAGCTAAACAGGTTGGACGTCCTGTAAAACTGATGCTTACCAGACCACAGATGTTTGCGGCAACAGGTTACAGACCGGCTTCATGGCAGAGAATAAAATTGGCATCAGATCCGTCGGGAAATCTTTCAGGAATCTTGCATCAGGCAAAGAACGAAACTTCAGTTTATGAAAATTTTAACGACGGTATTACCCGCGTGACAAGATTAATTTACAGGTTTCCCAATTTAAAAACGGAAGCAGCTAATGTTCCGTTAAATTTAAGCACACCAACATGGATGCGAGGTCCGGGAGACTGTACTGGAGTTTTCGCTTTGGAATCCGCCATTGATGAACTGTCCTACCAACTGAAAATGGATCCTGTAGCGTTGAGGTTAAAGAATATTTCACTGGAAAAACATCCTGATTCAAATTTGCCGTGGTCTACTCATTTTCTGGATGAATGTATAAATAAAGGTGCTAAAATGATCGGATGGAATGCAAGAAAATCAATGCCCGCAACGGTAATTGAAGGCGACTGGTACATCGGTTACGGAATGGCAGTCGGAATGTGGAATGCTGGAAGAGCAGAAGCCAAAGCAGCAATTATCATGAGCAAAGACGGAAGTCTCATTGTACAGACCGCGATGACAGACATCGGGACGGGAACAGGAACCGGAATGCAGAACATTGCCCACGAAATTACCGGAATTTCAAAAAATAAAATCAATATAGAATTGGGAAATTCTGCGCTTCCTCCTGCGCCAAGTCAGGGTGGAAGTACAGGACTGTCATCGGTAAGTGGTGCGGTGTACGATGCGAGCAATCAGTTGAAACAAAAACTGGGGGAGTATGCATCATCGGTTAATGAAAACTTTAAAGGAGCTGCTCTGGAAAATATTCTTCTTTCAGATAGAAGCATCAGTTTAAAAAATAATTCAACTGTTTCTGTTTCTTATGAAGAACTGTTTGAAAAGAATAATCTGGCTGAAATTCGTCTTGAAGTAGCTTCAAAACCGGGAAGCGAACGTGAGAAATTTGCCTTCTGTTCTTCAGCGGCACATTTTTGCAAAGTCCGCGTTAATAAGCGAACCGGAAAAGTTAAAATTGAAAAACTGGCTGTCGTAGCAGACGGCGGAAAGATCATCAACAGTCAGGCAGCAGCCAATCAGATGTCGGGAGCCGCAGTTGGCGGGATCGGAATGACGCTGATGGAAGAAAATCAGATCGATGCAAAATTAGGAACGTTAATCGGTAATGATCTTGCAGGATATCATTTTGCCGTTAATGCGGATGCTCCGATTATTGAAGTCGACTTTATTCATAAACCTGATCCGAATATCAACCCTTCCGGCGCGAAAGGTCTCGGAGAAGTAGGAATTATTGGCACTGCACCTGCGATAGCCAATGCAATTTATAATGCCATTGGTATACGAATGAGAGATTTGCCGATTACTCCCGATAAAATTTTAATAGCATTGTCACACAAATAGACTGCCGTTTTCTATTTTAGAATCATATCAATATTCTGTATCTGAACGGTACAGAATATTTTTTTATCCTTTTATGATCTGTTTTCCTTATTTAGATTGAATATATTTAAATCAATTTCAGGCTTTAATATACCACGGAAAGGATATTTTCAATAATAACGGTTCTTTTTTTGTATCACTACCCATAACCAAACTATCGATTTATGGCGAACACTGGAAAACAATCTGTTACATTAAAAATAAATGGAAAGGAACATCATCTGGATGTACTTCCATGGGTATCACTTCTTGATGCTCTGAGAGAAAATCTGCATTTTACAGGAACCAAAAAAGGCTGTGATCACGGACAGTGCGGCGCATGTACGGTTCTGATTGACGGCAAAAGAGTTTTGAGCTGCCTCAGTCTCTGCGTTATGAAAAATGATGCTGAAATTACGACCATAGAAGGGATTGCCGACGGTGAAAACCTGCATCCCGTTCAGAAAGCTTTTATTGAACACGATGCTTTTCAATGTGGATACTGCACTCCGGGACAGATCTGCAGCGCCATAGGACTACTGAATGAAAACAAAGCGAATAGCCGTGAAGAAGTTCAGGATCTCATGAGCGGAAATCTTTGCCGTTGTGGTGCCAATAGAGGAATTATTAACGCTGTAATGGCAGTAAAACAAGGTCTTTATGAATAATTTTTCCTACACAAAAGCCAATAGCGTTGATGAAGCGGTTTCATTGACTTATGCAAATGAAGAAAATAAAATCATTGCCGGAGGTACCAATATCATCGACCTGATGAAATATTTTGTTACCGAGGCAGACACTTTAATCGATATTAATCCCATTGACGGAATAGGCGATGTTACTGAATCTGATAACGGAGGAATTCGTATCGGTGCTTTAATGACAAATGCAGATACAGCATATCATCCAATTATTGAAGAAAAATATCCGCTTCTTTCTAAAGCTATTTTGGCGGGAGCTTCGGCACAGATCAGAAATATGGCGACCAATGGCGGAAATTTATTACAGCGAACCCGATGTTATTATTTTTACGACATTAATACTCCCTGCAATAAAAGAAACCCTGGTTCCGGATGTTCTGCGATGAAAGGATACAACCGAATTCACGCAATTTTAGGACACAGCGAAAACTGTATTGCTGTTTTTCCTTCGGATATGTGTGTTGCTCTAGCAGCTTTGGAGGCAGTTGTCCATATATCGGGAACGGATGGAGATCGGACATTGAAATTTTCAGATTTTCACAGACTTCCGGGAGATACTCCGGAGATCGATAATAACCTGAAAAAAGGAGAAATTATCACAGGAATTGAACTGCCCGAAAAAGGATTTTCAAAAAATTATTCTTACCTGAAATTAAGAGACCGAAGTTCTTATTCGTTTGCATTAGTTTCTGTCGCTACTGGTCTTGAACTGGAAAACGGAATAATTAAAGAAGCAAGAATTGCTTTGGGAGGTGTTTCGCACAAACCGTGGCGTGTAAAAGAAGCTGAAGATTTTTTAACAGATAAAGCAGCAAATTCGGAAAACTTTACGGCTGCGGCTGACATTATTTTGGAAGGAGCCGTAGGTTTTGAACATAACAGTTTTAAAATTAATCTCGCCAAAAAAGCAATTGTCAGAAACTGTATGATGGCTCTTGATCCGGCGTCTCAGAGACCGGGTGCTAAACCTTCTTTATAAATTATTATGAATGCTAATTAAAATTTTATGGAAAATACACCGTCTGTCGGACAATCAATAAATCGTCTCGAAGGTCATCTGAAAGTAACAGGAAAAGCAAAATATGCAGCGGAATATGATGCTCCAGACTTATTGTATGGGTACATTGTGAACAGTTCGATTACAAAAGGTAAAATCAAGACCATCGATACATCAGAAATAAAAAAATTAGAAGGAGTTATTGAGGTCTTCACCCATGAAAATAAACCTTCAACTGCCTGGTTTGATTTTCAGTATGCCGATATGGATGCACCTCCCGGAACTGTTTTTAAACCTCTTAAAGATAATATAATCAGATATAACGGACAACCCATTGCTTTGGTGGTTGCAGAAACCTTTGAAATGGCACGTTATGCGGCTGCAAAAATAAAAATGGTTTATGAAGAAGACGAAAATTTTGTAACGGATCTGAAAGCAAATCTGGATAAAGCAAGAGATCCTAAAAAAGGATTGGCTTCGCTGCTGAAACCGCCTCCGCCAAAACCTACCGGTAATTTTGAAAAAGAATATGAAAATTCGTTGGTAAAAACCGACAGCCATTTCAGCCACGGAACCGAGCATCACAATCCTATGGAAATGTATGCATCAACCGTGATCTACGAAGGAAAAGATAAGCTCACTATTTACGATAAAACACAGGGAACGATTAATTCCCAAATGTATGTTGCGAATGTTTTCGGACTTAAAATGAAAAATGTACAGGTCATATCACCGTTTGTAGGCGGTGGTTTTGGTTCGGGGCTTCGTCCGCAGCAGCAGCTTTTTATGGCGGTAATGGCTTCGCTGGCTTTAAAACGTAATGTTCGTGTCATTTTGGATCGCGCGCAGATGTACATGATCGGACACAGACCTCCAACGTTGCAGCATACAAAATTCGGTGCGGATAAAGAAGGTAAAGTCAATGCAATTTATCACAAAGCGACTGGTGAAACTTCGCGGTTTGAAGATTATGTGGAAATTGTGGTGAACTGGGCAAATATGCTGTATCCTGCAGAAAATACCTTGCTGGAACATGAAATTGTTCCGTTAGACGTTTACAGCCCGCTTGATATGAGAGCACCCGGCGGAAGTACCGGAATGTACGCTGTGGAAGTAACAATGGATGAAATTGCCTATAAATTAAATATAGATCCGCTGGAATTAAGGCTTGTCAATTATTCGGAAATTGATAAAAGCAGTGATAAGGAATATTCGAGTAAAGAACTTAGAAAATGTTATCTGGAAGGAGCGGAAAAATTTGGCTGGAAAGATAGAAATCCTGAACCCCGAAGCATGAAGCGTGGAAATAAGCTGGTCGGTTACGGAATGGCTACCGGAATTTGGGATGCCAACCGGATTTTCGGGCGTGCAGAAGCGATTATGACACCGGATGGAAAAGTTGAAATAAAAAGTGCCGTGACCGACATTGGAACCGGAACGAAGACAATCATGACGCAGATTGCGGCAGATGAACTGGGACTTTCCATGGAAGATATTACGTTTTCGTATGCAGACAGTAAGATGCCGTTTGCTCCGATTCAGGGAGGATCATTTACTACGGCAACAGTGGGACCTGCGGTACAGAATGCCTGTCAGGCTTTAAATAAGAAACTTTTCGAAAAAGCTAAAGATCTGGATGGATCTGGGCTAAAAAATGTAAATTTTAAAGACGTTATATTCAAAAATGGTTTTATCACTGTAAAAGATCAGCCTGAAATACAGTTGGATGTCAAAGAAGTTTTCAAAAAAAATGGCGGAGAAGCAATTCGAACCACGAATTCTGCAATGCCCAACCCTTTAAAGTACGGAAAAAAAGCCAGAGCCGTTCACAGTGCGGTTTTCGTTGAGGTAGAAGTGGATGAAGAGTTGGGAATTATTGAAGTAAAAAGAGCGGTTACAGCCGTTGCAGCAGGGAAAATTATCAATCCTAAAACAGCAGAAAGTCAGGTTTTGGGAGGCATGATCTGGGGAATCAGCAAAGCTTTGCACGAAGAAACCATACTCGATCATGAATTGGGAAAATATATGAATGCTAATTTGGGTGAATATCATATTCCTGTCCATGCAGATATTCACGATCTGGAAGTGGTATTTGTGGAAGAAAATGATTCATTTGTAAATGATTTGGGAGTAAAAGGAGTAGGGGAAATCGGTGGAGTAGGAATGCCTCCTGCCATTACAAACGCAATTTTCCATGCAACCGGAAAAAGGATTTATGATCTCCCTATTCATTTTGACAGGCTACTTTAATTCATAGATATTTCATTATCTGATAATGAGATGATTTAAACGATAAATTTACATCACGTTGCTTTAAATAAGTGACGTGATTTTTTATGACTTATAAATGAAGTAAAAATACATCGATTAATCTTAGAATTTCAAAATGAGCAATCTTTAATATATAGCGACAGAAGGAAATTCAATTAAAGTGAATGATTCGATATTTTAAAAAATTTCTGATAAAGTTTTATATCGTGTATTTCAAAAAGGATTTCTGATCATGAGATTGTTTATATTCACTATTGTAGATTACAGATTGCAGAGAAAAAAATAATCACCTGTTAAAGATTCTTTATATAATCACTTGGCGTAACGCCTTCAATCTGCTTAAAAACCCGGTTAAAGGTAGGCTGATTTGAAAATCCCGCTTCTGTATAAATAGAAAACAGTGTTACTTTTGTGAGATCCTGTTCCTGAAGAAGAATTTTTACGTGATTTACGCGTAATGTATTGATGTAGGCACTGAAGTTTGTATAGCCTTTTGCTCTAATTGCTCTTGAGATGTAGGTCGCATTACTGTTAAGATCAATACATATTTTAGAGATGTTGAGATTGGAATCTTTAAATTGTTTCTCGCCTTTCACCTTTTCATCCAGTTTCTCAAAAAAAGCGAGATAGTCATCTTCATTTTCCTTAATGATAAGATCTACAGATTTTTTGTCCGGTTGTGCAAATGGTTTTGCTAAAAGCTGTTTGTTTCTTAAGACATTTATTTTGTCCTTGTATTTAATCAGCATCATTATAATCAATCCATTGAAAAGGAAAGCTGTGATTTCTGTAAAGCTGATAAAATTTCTGAAATCAAAACTCACCTGATTAAAGTAATCCCCGTAAAAAGATAAAACTGTGATAGCAGCAGCAATTAATAGTACTGAATAAGCAGCATAGATAATTGCCATCTTTCTCGAAAACAGGATGAATGCTCCCAATGACATCGGCAAAAACCAAATCAGATTTCCTACGGATATTCTAAACAGGATAATGAAAAAATAAAGATTGTACAGGGGAGCTATAAATAAATATAATTGTACGAATCGAAGAATTTTTTGAGAGGAAACTTCTCTGGTCACATAGACAAGACCTGCAACTGCTAAAGAACCGACAACGGTATATCCGATGATAAACTGATCCAATCCTCCTATCAAAAATACCACACTGTAAAAAAACAGAATAGACATCATAAGTTTAAGATAACTTCTGATCATTTGTTTTTTCAGTGACTCAATTGTCATTAATTCTTCACTATCCTCTTTTTTCAAATCAGGAAAAGTATAAAAATCAAACATTTTCAATATTTATTTTAGTTAAGTATTTGTTATATAGTTGTTTAGTTTAATTTAAAACAGATATTGTTTTTGATTGCAGCTAATATTTCATATGATTTCAGGTATTTCAATCTTTGCAGAATACAAAAAACAAATAATAATCCAACCAGGATTTAAGCTAATATTTATAAACAGATAATTCTGAAAATGACCTTATCCTGGTTGATAAGATACGAATTGCAAAATTAATAATAATACCATTGATTTAAAAGTAAATTATCAATAAGCTTACAACAGCCAATTTTGTTCCAAAACTTTTTGATCGCCTGTTATTCGCTATAAATGTTTGATTAATGACAGATTATTTAAAAAAACGAAGAAAAAAAATATTAAAAAATTAACAACTAAAAATCAAAAAATGAAAGTACCTAAATACCTACTTCTCCTGCTCTTCTTTTTAAGCAATCATTTATTTTCTCAGGTGGGCATTAACACAGATGAACCAAATCTCAATACGGCATTACATGTATCGGAACGTATGAAAAGTACCGATCCTGATGCAAATAACAGAATCAAAGGGATTATTATTCCAAGGCTGACAAAAACAGAAAGAGATCAACTCACTTATTCTGATGCACCAGGCAATAGCACCATTAGGCTAAGTGGGTTGGATAATAGCTTAATGATCTTCAACACTACTGAAAACTGTTACAATTTTTGGAACAATACAAGCAATGAATGGAAAAGTATCTGCGGAGATATTGGAAATGCTGATTTTTCAGTTGATTGTACCAGTATTGAAACTAATGGAATTTATGTAAAAGGAGTGGAAGTTGATGAATCCAATTATGTGATTCTGAAAAATGTCAATGTCACAAAGACTGGAAATTATTTTATCAAAGCCACTTCCTCTACTAATAATGGCTATTCCTTTGCTGCACAAGGCGTATTTACGTCTCTTGGAATACAAACGGTAAAATTATTTGCACAAGGAACACCCGCTGTGGTTGAAACAGACGTATTTACTGTAAAATCTTCCAGTAGTTCTATTCAGAATAATTGCCAGTTTTCTGTTTCAGTACAAACAAAAATTGCGAAATATACTTTAAATTGTAATTCTATTACAGTAAACGGTGTCTACTTAAAAGGTGTGGCATTGACTTCTAGTAATACAATCGTTCTCAATGTAAAAGTGACAGAAACAGGTTCCTATAATATAACAACAGAATCCATCAATGGCATTCAATTCTATGATTCTGGTATTTTCTCTGCTGTAGGAAATCAATCGATTATTTTGAATGGTGTTGGAACACCCACTGTAAATAATGATTTTCCGGTATCAATAACTTCGAATGCTGTTACAAGCAACGCTATATGTACTACTATCATTCCTGTAACATTGCCTGCGATGAAATATGCTGTTATCGGAGCAAATAATGATTACTCTTGGCATCCTAATAGTACCCGTGCGCTAGCCTTTAACAACAGTAATTTTGGTCCATCCGGTAAAGTGCGTATTATGTCATTAAGTAATGCATGGAATACCAATGATCCTGCCACAGCGGTAACCAATCTAGCTGGAACAAGCAAACCTGATATATTAATGTACTATTCATACGGGATTAATCCCACTCCTGCAATGGTCACAGCTCTTAGTAATTATGTAAACGCGGGAGGTGTTCTTATTTTTGGATCTCGTGATGGATATGCAGATGAGGCGAATGCACTACTTAATGGAATTTTTGGACAAGGCAATGCCGAGGCACAGATTGCGGGAAATGGTTCGGTAAATGATAATGTGTATCCAGTCAGTAATTTTTCAGATGATCCTATCATTAATGGTCCATTTGGTAATGCTGCAGGCAGGTATTGGGGAGAAGACAATGGTTCTACGGGTACAGTTATCGTGACCTCATTACCTCCTAACTCAGTACAGATTGCTACCGCCACTAACCAGTTTTCAAAATATACAGTAAATCCCGTATATTCTACAGTATGGTATAATAAATCTAAAAACTTTGTCTTTTTCGGGGATTCTGTAGGTGCATCCAGCACAGATACAAGTGACAGTTCTTATCCTGCGCTTTACATTAATGCATCGCCTGTAACAAAAAGGTATGGGCAATGGCCAAACCAAGGTACTCAGGCACAATATATTTATAATTCTATATTAGAGTTGAATGCTATTTCGTGGGGATTAGAAAAAGCAGCAATTTCTGGTATTAATCCTTATTAGGAAGATAATCAATTATATTAACCTTTTCTAGATTCAAATCGGTGACCTTAGTAGAAGCTGATTTGTAGAATCTTCCGAAGCGAGACAATTTTGTCTCGCTTTTTCAATTTTAAATATGAAGTTGTTTAAAGTTTCCTGATTAGAATGCAGACAAAAGCTAACAGGTGTAAGTCTCTCCAATGTTTTTCCTTCGTCTCATATCTTATTAATAGTGCTTTGAATCCGTCTATCC
>Ga0209599_10000180_pt1 | contig 43942 bp, 35 predicted proteins | sample Shrwel_input2_FT_FD_187534 | JGI IMG/M metagenome (GOLD analysis project Ga0209599, IMG submission 187534) | Subsurface microbial communities from deep shales in Ohio, USA - Utica-3 well 1 S input2 FT (SPAdes) (version 2) ...
AAAACTTAATGGCAATTTCCCAATGCTCAATTTGGCCTGTTTGATGATTTTTGACTAAATAATCTAATTCGCCAATGGTAATTTTGCCGTCAAATAAAGTGGCACGATGTTGAATCAATTCAAAGTGATGAAAGTCCCTATCCAAGAGCCAAAACAGCAATAAATACTCAAAATAATAACCCAAACGATGATTTTTATGTTGTGCCAAAAAATCTTCTAAGGGCTGTGGATTAAGGTCTAATTGCTGTAATTTGGGGATATAAGCGGTGTAGTGAGTGTGCCAAAAATCATCGTCTAATATCGTCAATGCGGGTTTAAAGTGGGGTAAATATGACAATAAAACAGGCGACGACAACACCCACGCCAAATGACGCACATCAGGATGATAATAATTTGTCCAAGGTGACAAAAAAGACATTATTTTTTGATTTTAGGATGGGCAAAATGTAAACGGCGGTCACAGCCATAAGACACTTTACTTTCGTTAAAACGCAATTCGCCAATCGCTTGCCAATCTTTGCTGTCTTGACTGCCTGAGCTATCAGACACTAAAATTTTAAAAATCAATGGCTTGCCTGCATGATTTTTTTCAATATTCAGCTCATCTCTAAAATCCACCGCCTGATTACGGACATTGCTGTCTGCGCCTTGCAGCATTAAATAACGCGGTGATTTGGCGACTTCGCCTTGTTTGAGTGCCGCTTCACCAATCGCATTGACAGGTCTAAAACCTGCTTGCTCATCGGCTTTAGTAAATATACGCCCTACCTGAAACGCTAAAGGAATCACCGCAAATCTAAAACCCGTTTTAGGTTCATTGGTCATTTTGACATCTAAATAATGGTCTCGCTGCGTACCTGCCAACACATCAACCGTAAAAAAATTCATGGTATTAACTTTGGCATTGGCATCTAAAGTAGGAAAAAGTTTGCCTGCCATGCCAAAAGCGCGTGGCTCGCCGCGTTCGGTTTCGCTTAATGCCGTTGACGCACGGGCGATGATTAAGCCTTGCGCGCCTTGCTTAAAATAGCCTGTATAAGGCGTTTTTTGGTTAATGTGCCATGTGCCTGTCAAACAAATACCATTGCTATGCAGGCGTTTTTCCAGACGGGGATAATAATCAGCGGTGTCATTTAATGTGCGTTCAGCATCGGCTTTGAGCAGGTTAATACCGTCTTTAATAAAATTAGCGGTGGTTACTTGATAATGCGGCAGTTTATTGTCTAAATAAACATTCACCTCTTGCTGCTCTAATGAGCTTTTGACATTGGCAGGGCTAAACACCACATCACGCACTTCATTAAAACTACTGGCCGCTTGCGCCGCCGTTGCTGACACAGCCAATAAACACGCTAAAAAATTTTTCACATTATTCCTCTGCCATAGGCATAATAAACCACAAAATCACATAGATTAAAATACCCGGTACAGCGGCACTCAGCGAAGAGATAATAATAAACAGCAACCTGACTTTAAACGGACTCCAACCTAAATAATCCGCAACACCACCCATCACCCCTGCAATAATATTGTGTTCGCGGGAACGGGTCAGTTTTTTATTGGCCATCACTTAACTCCTATGCGACATTATTTGTCGCCAATCAAATCACACATCTTGTCTCTATCTTTGTTTATGCTATCGTTTGAGTCATAAATCAAGTGTTAATCACTCACAAGGAACAAATGTTGTGGATATGCCGCAGATTACGCCCGAACAAGCTCTACAATACGCGCCCGATGATAGCTCACTCAAAGCCGCTAAAAAACTCGCCCCTGCTAAACAATGGCAACAACTGCATTTACATCAAAACACCGAGGGTTTACAGGTGTTATGGGGCGAAATTCAAGGCAGTGCCTTGTATCAAAGTGCCATTTTATTAAGTGATAAATTTGTTTTTTATTGCAATTGTCCTAGTTTTAAACGTCCCTGCAAACACAGTTTAGCGTTGTTGATGTGTTATGCTCAAAGCAATAATTTGTTTAAACAACAACAACCTACACCCGATTGGCTCAATAAACAGATTGATAAACATCAAACGAGCCAAGTCAAAAAACAAGAAAAGGCCGCCGCGCCTGCCAAAGTCGTCGATGAATTGGCTCAAGCGAAACGCATTGCCGCCCGCGAAAAAAAGGTCAATGCCGCCTTAATCGACTTGCAACAATGGCTAAATGATTTAATCAGAGTCGGTTTAGCGCAAGCTAAAAATATGAGTTATCAAGATTTTCAACGGGTTAAAGAACGCTTAGTCGATGGCCAAGCCGCAGGTTTAGTATCGTGGATTGAGGAGTTACAGTCCGCACTCGCCCACCCTGATTGGCAACAACGTGCCTGCCAACAACTTGGCAAATTACAATTATTACTGTCCGCTCACCAACAATTTGCTCATTTGCCCGCACCGTTACAAGCCGACATTCGCAGTTTAATTGGCTGGAACACGCCTGTAGAACAGGTTTTGGCCAATACACAAGCCAGTCAAACATGGCTAATTGTTGGCTGCCGTGAACTCGAAGGTAGTAATAATTTACGTTATCGCCGTCAATGGTTATGGAGTCTTGAACAACAGCAAGCGGCACTGGTATTACAATTCGCCGCAGGTTTTCAGCCTTTGGCACCTGCATGGCCAACAGGACACACCTTTAATGCCGAGGTAGCATGGTATGACAGTGCGTGGCCACAGCGTATTGCCATCAAAAGCCAAACACCACTTGCTTATGTACAACCTTTACCTGAGCTTGGTTTTGAGAATATTGAGCACGCCTTACAACAACAAGCACGAGCCTTAGCGGTTAATCCCTTTTTAACTATCTTTCCGATGTTATTAAAAAATGTTGTCCCTCAACAAGATAATCAACAATGGTATGTGAGAGACCAACACCTTCATGGACTGGCCATACAATTACAAGGTGAAATGTGGCCTGTATTAGCCTTATCTGGTGGACACCCGATTACGGTTTTTGGTGAATGGGATGGCTATATTTTAACCGTATTAAGCGCATGGCATCAGGACGAGGTAATTAGCTTATGAGCAATTTAGAAATCGCTGCTTTACTTGGCACACAAAAAACACCGCCAACCATCACTTGGCCAAATCCACAACTGGCGGATATTGCCAAGCAATTACCGCCACAAAACTTATTGGCACAATTAGCATTAATGACGATTTATCAACGGGCAGGACAAAAGCCCCTCTCTCTGATGGCACAACAAGCCGCCTTAGCCGAAGTCAAACGACCTGCCAATAGCAAACAAAAAAAGCCTCTTGTTTACTTACTCAGCAGTGACGGTCAGGATTATTTAAGCACTTGGCTACAGCTTGCAGCACAGGCTAATATTGTTTTTCCTTATGCTTTATTGCCGCAACTCTTGACCTTAGGTACACAAAACAAAAAATGGCGTTTAGCGATTGGCACTGTTGCTGGCACACGCGGCGCATGGCTAGCCGAGCAAAATAGTGATTGGGCTTGGCTCACAGGCGCGCAAATTGCGCTAGACCACCCCAAACTGGACGACCATTGGCAAACGGCGAATGCCGCTGCCAGAGAGTTATTATTTGAGCGTTTACGCCAACATCAACCCACACAGGCGTTAGTATTTTTGCAACACGTTTGGCAGGAAGAAAGCGCAGCCACACGCAAAACTTTACTCGAAAAGCTACTCACTCATTTAACAATGGCCGACCATGATTTTTTAGAACAGTGTTTAGATGATAGAAGCAAAGTCGTCAAAGAAGTTACGATTGATTTATTAGCACGTCTGCCGCAATCTGCTTTGCAACAACGGATGCAAATACGACTGGCACAACATCTAAACCTTAAAAAAGGCTTAATTCATAAAAGTTTGCTGGTAAACGCCGTAGAAACAATAGATGACGCTTTAGAGCGAGATGGCCTTAACCCTAAAGCGGCTGAGATTAAACAAGGTTTAGGCGAAAAAGCCCAGTGGTTGCGTGATATGGTGGCTGTGGTGTCTTTAGATTGGCTGAGTGATTATTATCAAATGTCACCCGAAGCGTTTGTGACGGCAGCCTTAAAAACCGATTGGGCAGAGGCGATTTTAAGTGGTTTAAGCACGGCTGCGATTCGTCAACAACAGCAAACATGGCTGACGGCATTGCTTGATGTTGACAGTAAAAAATGTCAACTTCCGCGTTTTGCCTTGTTTAACACGCTCTCAGATTCGGCAAAAGAAAGCTATTTATTGGCCGATATCGCAAAAATAAGTAAACTCAACGAACGCGCTAGCCACTTAATATCGTGGCTGTATCAAACACAAACGTGGTTATGGTCTGCAAAATTGACTATTGTCATTATGGACGTTTATCAACAATTGCTGGCGAGCAATCAAAACTCACAATTACATTATTATTTAGCACGTTGTGGCGATATTAAGTTAGTGCAACAGGCCAATCAATATCCACAACAGATTGTGAATGCGTGGTTAATGCGAATGGAGATTGTGCAGGCGTTTACATGATATTAATAGCTGTAGCGTGTGGTTGAGAAATGAAACCCACGTGTTATGAATAATGCACCTAAGGTAGAATTTATTCTGCACCATTATAAAATGGTGCAATACCCTTTCGGTTATTGCACCACTTGCTAGATTACATATTTTGATATGAAGATTTACGATAGCTTCTTTGACGTCTTTCAAAACCATTGATCATATTTTCAGTGCATTTATCCTTAAAAGTATTTAATACATCTGAAGATGGATTAGGCTCTAACTCAACCAATTTTTGCATGACTTGAGCGACAGGCTTAATAAATTTATTGATATCTTCACCTTGTTGACTTAACTCTTTGGCATTACTAATCCGCTCGCGCATATATCCTTCTATACGACTGACAGGTACTTGGCCTCGTTTTTTATTAACTCGACTTGCAGATAAAGCAGTATCCCAAGCACCGCGTGCTAAACCGCACAAATCATCGGCGGCTTGAGGAAGATTATTTAAATCAATGGTAATTTTACGCCCACCGTCTTGTAACGTGACTGTTTTAGCATCTTTACCACAAGGAAGCTGACTAAAAGTCTTTTGACCATTTTCTTCACAGGTATAAATTTCCGCATGAGCTGTAACAGCCATCCCTAATAACAACAACACACTCAAAAATCTCATGTTATCCTCTGCATCAAATACTAAACAATTAAACACCCATGTTATCACAGGAATTTTTCAGCTCATGTGTTTTTGTGGCATTCTAGGACACAAAAAGACGCTTATTTTTCTCATCAATAGCACATAAAATAGCGACACAAACTGTCGCCATATTACTCAAAACACTAGCCAAAACTAACACGACAACACATAATTCAAGTATCAAACATTAAGGAAAGCTCATTATGACCAACGTCCTGCGCCAACGTGCCGAACTGCAATTTTTACATGAATTAGATGCTTTAGCGGCTCAAGATAGCCGCGCTAAACCACCACAATGGAAGCTCTCCCCTCAAGCGGTAGTCACTTATTTATTGGGCGGCAAACTCGATAATGGCGTAGAAATCAGTGCCAAATACATTGGAAATCGGCGGTTAATGGAAATAGCCGTAGCCACCCTCGCTACTGACCGTGCTTTATTATTATTGGGTGTTCCTGGCACAGCAAAATCGTGGGTTTCGGAACATTTAGCAGCAGCAATTAGTGGTGATAGTAGCTTGTTGGTACAAGGCACAGCAGGTACTAGCGAGGAGTCTTTACGTTATGGCTGGAACTACGCGCTGTTATTGGCCAAAGGGCCAAGTACCGAGGCTCTCGTACCTAGCCCCATGCTTAATGCCATGCGTGATGGCAAAATTGCTCGTGTTGAAGAATTAACGCGTATTCCTGCCGATGTGCAAGATACCTTAATTACCATGCTTTCCGAAAAAACCTTGCCTATTCCCGAATTAGGTACAGATTTTCAAGCCATCAAAGGCTTTAACGTGATTGCTACCGCTAACAATCGTGATAAAGGTGTAAACGATTTATCCTCTGCCCTTAAACGCCGTTTTAACACCGTGATTTTGCCTGTACCTGATAGTTTGAGTGAAGAAATTAGTATTGTGCAAAGCCGTGTTTCCTCTTTAGGTAAAGTGTTAGAACTGCCTGATACACCACCTGCCATTGAACAAATTCGCCGTGTAGTCACGATATTTAGAGAGTTAAGAACAGGCATGACCGAAGACCGCAAAGCACAACTTAAAATACCTAGTGGCTCACTCAGTACCGCCGAAGCGATTTCGGTAATGAGTAATGGCTGGGCATTGGCCTCACATTTTGGCGATGGTGTTTTAACTGCCCATGATTTAGCCGCAGGTTTGTTAGGTGCAGTGTTAAAAGACCCTGTTCAAGATAGAGTGCCTTGGCAAGAATACTTAGAAACGGTGATGAAAGAACGCGATGGTTGGAAAGACTTATACAGAGCGTGTAAAGAATTGGATTGATAACCACATAACTCACAAAAAAGGGAGAATTCGATGAGTGATACTGAAAAAAACCTCAACCAAATACTCATTTACGACAGCTCAACAGGCGGTGTCAATGTCATTTTAGAGGGTGATAGTGTTTGGCTAACATTGGGGCAAATTGCTGCGTTATTTTCGGTGCAAAAACCTGCCATTTCTAAGCATCTCAAAAATATCTTTGCTTCGGGTGAGCTAGAGCCAACAACAACCGTTTCCAAAATGGAAATGGTTCAGCAAGAAGGGACTCGCCAAGTCACTCGCACAACCGATATTTATAATTTAGATGCGATTATTAGCGTGGGCTATCGTATTAACTCCACCCAAGCGACACGCTTTCGCCAATGGGCAACACGCTTATTAAAACAACATCTCACTCAAGGCTACACACTTAATCAGCAACGATTAGAAAGTAATAGCCAAGCCTTAGAAGCGGCCTTATTACTTGTCAAGCGAACCGCTCAAAGTCAGGCTCTAACTTTAGATGCAGGTCGAGGCTTGGTTGATATTATCGCTCGTTATACGCATACCTTTTTATGGCTACAACGCTATGACGAAGGCTTATTAGCTGAGCCAACAGGAGCGCTAGGCGGTCAACTCGCACAATTAGATGTTGCTCGCCATGCTATCTCGGTACTAAAAACTGATTTAATGACCAAAGGTGAAGCCAGCCCCTTATTTGGTTTAGAACGTGACGATGGTTTAGCAGCTATTTGGGGTAATTTAGAACAAAGCGTTTTTGGTGAAGCAGCCTATCCCTCCATCGAAGCAAAAGCAGCACATCTTTTGTATTTTATCATTAAAAATCATCCGCTCACTGATGGCAATAAACGCACCGCCGCATTTTTATTTGTCGATTTTTTATATCGTAATCAACGCTTATTTGATGATGATGGTGTACCTATTATCAATGATATTGGCCTAGCAGCTTTAGCCTTATTAGTTGCCGAATCTAGGCCAGAAGACAAAGACATCCTCATCAAACTCATTATGACCATGCTGACAGGCTGCTCAAACGCGAGGCAAGGAACATCACCATGATTCATCTTTTTGGCATTCGCCATCATGGGCCGGGTTCGGCACACAGTTTAGTGAATGCTTTACAAACGCTCAAACCCGATATTATTTTGCTTGAAGGGCCTGTAGAAGCCGAAGCGATTTTACCCTTTGCCGCCAATCCTGCCATGAAACCGCCTGTGGCGGTATTGGTGTATGGCTCGGTGGCAGATGAACCCGAACCACGCGCCGCGTTTTTTCCTTTTGCCGAATTTTCGCCCGAATGGCAAGCAATTCAATATGGTTTAAAACACACTATTCCTTTACGTTTTATCGATTTACCGCAAGCCTATAATTTAGCTGATAATTGGCTAAATCCCCCTATCCCTGATGGAGAGGGTCGGGGTGAGGCTGAAGAAAGCGAAACAAAAAAAAATCAAGAAGCCATCGACCCCATTGGCCTACTCGCCCAAGCCGCAGGCTATTATGACAGCGAACGCTTTTGGGAACATTTAGTCGAGCAACGCCCCCATGCAGGCGAAGTATTTACCGCTATTCACGAAGCAATGAGCGCGATTAGAGAAGACGTGCCACATAGCAACAGCCCACGCCAACAACGCGAAGCCTGCCGTGAAGCGTATATGCGCCAATGTTTACGCCAAGCCGAAAAAGACGGTTATCAAAGCATTGCCGTGGTGTGTGGTGCATGGCATACCCCTGCCCTTGTTGAGCTTAAAAAGACCAAAAAAGATGACACAGCATTACTCAAAACCTTAAATAAAATCAAAACCCAAGCGGCATGGATTCCGTGGACACATAGGCGTTTATTGGCGCGTAGTGGCTATGGTGCAGGCATTGAATCGCCCGCATGGTATCAACACTTGTGGACACATTATCAACAACAAACGCTACAGCACGAAACAGTTACGATTAGTTGGCTAGCCAAATTTGCCCAAGAGTTACGCCTACAAGGTTTAGATGCCTCTAGCGCGCAACTGATTGATGCGACCCGTTTAATTTCTTCATTAGCCGCCCTGCGTGGCCGTGAATTACCCGATTTAGACGACTTAAACGAGGCAATTGTTAGCGTGTTGCATCATGGTAATGATTTGCCTGCACAATTTGCCCAAAAAATGTTGGTGGGTGAAGTGTTAGGCGAAGTGCCAGACGATGTACCTAGTCTGCCTATTCAACAAGACTTTAACAAACAATGCAAAAGCCTACGTCTAAAACCCGAAGCAGAGGCCAAAAATTTAGAGCTAGACTTGCGTAAAGACATTGACCTTAATCGGAGTCAGTTTTTGCATCGGCTTAATTTGATAGGCATTACATGGGGTCAGTTTTTGGGTGGAGGTGGTCGTGGTAGCTTTAAAGAAAGTTGGACACTGCAATGGCAACCTGAGTTAAGTTTAAAATTGCTCGAAACCGCCGTGTGGGGACAAAGCATTCAAGAGGCAACCCACAATTACCTACAACATCAATTAAGTAACGAACAAAGTATTGCCGCAATTGCTCAATTGATGCGGTCGGTATTATTGGCCGATATTCCACAAACCATGCCCGCGCTTATTGCACAGATTATGAATTTATCGGCACAAAGTAGCGATATAAGTCACTTGATTGCTGCTTTAGAGCCTCTTGCTAACACATGGCGTTACAGTGATGTACGCCAAAGCAACACCGAAGCGATTGGCCATGTACTCGACAGTTTTGTGACCCGTATTTGTATTGGCTTGTTGCCTGCCTGTAGTAGTTTAAATGACGAAGCCGCCGAGCAGCGTTTAAACGAATTAAAAATCATTGAGCGAGTGCTACAACGTTTAGAGGCCACACATCTGAATGAATCATGGCATAAAGTGTTAATTAAACTTGCCGACATGAACGCTTTGCATGGTTTAGTGGCAGGTTGGTGCTGCCGTTTGGCGCAAGACCATGATTTGTTAAGCCAAGAACAAGCGGCAGAACGTTTTGCACTGGCTTTATCACAAGCTAACAATCCAGAACAAGCCGCGCATTGGTTTGCAGGATTTTTGTCGGGGCAAGGTTTGAGTTTGATTCATGATGAACAAGTATGGCAGTTGGTTGATAGCTGGTTAGTACATCTTTCTGAAGAGCATTTTGTGCAATTACTGCCGTTATTACGCCGCACCATTGCCAGCTTTAATATGCCCGAAAAGCAGCAAATTGCCGCTAAAGTTGGTGGTCAAGGGCAACAAAGCAAACAAGTACAAGCGATTGATGAAAACCGCGCTAATTTAGTGTTACCTGTATTGGCACAGATTTTAGGAATCCCCTGCCCTTTATAAAGGGGAGGGTTAGGGTGGGGTTTGTTTGCATAACAATAACCCCCTCCCAACCTCCCCCTAAACTAGAGGGGAGGAGATAAATTTAGGAATTTTTATGATTAACGAACAACAACGCCGCTGGCGATTATTACTTGGCAACACAGCCAACCTCACGCCCGAATTATCCGCTACCGATATGGGTATGGATGCCGCCCTCGCCGCTTTATACAATCAAGGCGATGGCGAAGAAGATGGCATGGGACGCAGCAAGTCGAAAAGCACACGCGGCGGTTTGGGAAGTTCTGCCCCTAAAGTGAGCAGATGGTTAGGTGATATTAGACAGTACTTTCCCTCATCGGTGGTGCGTGTATTACAAAAAGATGCTTATCAACGCCTCAACCTAGAACAAATGTTGCTTGAGCCAGAAATGCTGCAAGCGGTTGAGCCTGACGTGCATTTAGTCAGTACCTTAATTAGTCTCAACCATTTAATGCCTGCCAAAACCAAAGAAACCGCACGGATTGTGGTGCGTAAAGTGGTGGACGAACTCGAACGGCGTTTAGCAGGACGGATGCAACAAGCCGTATCGGGCAGTCTTAATCGTGCCAGTCGTAACAGAAGACCGAAACGAGTACAAGATATTGATTGGGGACGCACCATTCGCGCCAATTTACAGCATTATTTGCCTGAGCATAACACGATTATTCCGCAAAACCTGATTGGTTATGGCCGTCATCGTCAGTCCTTAAAAGACATTATTTTGTGTGTTGACCAAAGTGGCTCAATGGCCAGCTCGGTGGTCTATGCCAGTTTGTTTGCGGCGGTTTTAGCATCAATCAAAGCGGTAAGCACCCAATTAGTGGTGTTTGATACCGCCGTGGTTGATTTAACACCGATGCTTGATGACCCTGTTGATGTATTATTTGGCACACAATTAGGCGGTGGCACTGACATCAACAAAGCCCTAAGTTATTGCCAAGGCTTAATTCGCCGCCCCGAAGATACTATTGTCGTGTTAATTAGCGATTTGTACGAGGGGGGCAACAATACCGAATTGCTCAAACGTACCGCGAGTATTTTGGGTAGTGGTGTACAAATGATTAGTTTATTGGCTTTAGCCGATGATGGCGCACCCTGTTTTGATGCGCGTAATGCCGCTCATTTTACTGCGCTTGGCTCACCCACTTTTGCTTGCACACCCGATTTGTTTCCCGATTTAATGGCTGCCGCGCTTAATAAACAAGATATTAGTGTATGGGCAGCACAACAAGGCATTGTCAAACATTGAGGAGTTTTAATTACCTCTCAATGTGTCAGTCTTAATCTGCTATTAGGTGTCTTAGCGTACAGAAAGCACTTTTTTGATGGGGCATAATGCGACAAACGACGGTGTAGTCGTATCCACATCATAGGCATAATCAATGAAATTTCGACTCACTCTTTTAGCAATTGCACTCAGTGTTAGTGCTTGCGACCGTACTCCTGCGACAACCACTGTTGTTAGCACGCCTGGCCCAGCTGGCCCACAAGGTGAAACAGGCGAACAAGGAAATAAAGGCAATACAGGATACACAGGCCAACAAGGAGCAAGTGGGGAACAAGGCAATAAAGGTAACACAGGATATACTGGCGCACAGGGCGAAAGCGGCGTACAAGGCGCAACAGGTGATACGGGAGCGACAGGCGAGACAGGTGGCAATACGGTGATTATTGTACCGCCACCTGAAGAAAAGTAAATTTTTAGGACTTACGTGGTTATTGCTTATTTCGGTAAAATGCGTAAGTCCTAAGTCAAGCTTTAGTCTTTATCTAGCCCCTCATGTAAACGATGCACAAAACGCCATACCAAAAAGACACACACAGGTACCGACAAACCTACCCATAGTTCAGGATGCTTCAGCCAACCAACATCTGCCGCCGAATGCACCACATATTTGACCAAACCGACCAAATAATAACTAATCGCCGCCACCGACAAGCCTTCTACCGCTTGTTGTAATTGCAATTGTACTTTGCTGCGTTGATTCATCGACTGTAATAAGGCCTGATTTTGTGCCTCTAAAGTTAAGTCAACACGGGTACGCAATAACTCGCTGGCTCTATCAATACGTTTCGATAAATCATCTAAATGGGTACTAACCGATTCACAGGTTCTAAAGGCAGGCGTTAAACGGCGAGGTAAAAACTCGTTAAATGTTTGCAAACCTGATACTTCTTGTTCGCGTAAATCATCCAAACGACTCATCACCAAATCATAATAGGCACGCGCTGCCGAAAACCTAAAATTACTATCCGAAATCAATTGTTCTATACGCGCCGCTAAAGTGGATAACTGGCTCAACAAACGTCTTTCATCTTCCAAACCATTAATAGTATTTATTTTTTGATTGATAGCCGCTAATTGTTTATCCATTTGCTCGACTTCGGGAGCGATTGCCCGCGCCATTGGAAAAGCCAATAACACCATCATTCTATAGGTTTCTAATTCAAATAAACGGCGCACCAAACGTCCCGTTTGACAGGGGTTTAAGTCGCTATTTTGCACCAAAATACGGCCAAAGCCATCACTGTGAATACGATAGGCTGTCCATAAACGCGCCTGTCTATCACCAATCCACGAACTAATTAAACGATGTCCTTCAAAATGATGACGCAAAGTATCAGGTGACGAACTTTGCTCAGGCATTGGCACAATATCTATATGCTGACCACTAATGATTTGTCCTGATAACTCTGCCAACCATGTTGCAGGCAATAACGACAGCGCAGTATGAGCAAAAGGTTGTGTTTTATTGGCACGATGAATCACGGTATAGGTAGAAAACTCAGTGTGTCGCTCCCAACGCAACTCAAACCCGCCAAAACTTTGATAATAACAAGATGAACCACGCGCTGGTGGCGTAACAGCATAACGCTCACATAAGTGATGCAAATGTTGATATTCAGCATCAGGATGTTGGCCATTATGCAAAATCGCTAATTGAGAAACACTGCTGCCCTCTTCAACGACAGGAAAAGGCCGCGTATGCAACTCATTAAACAAACGCTCACGGTCTTGATGAAAATGTAATACCGACTCTTGCAAAGTCGGCATGGCATGGCCACGATTTAACAATTGGGAAGAAATAAAATCAGTCATAATGACCATAATTCCTAAACAAAAATGGACAACAATGGTATCTTAAGACTTACGCGGTTATCGCTTATTTACTCGCTAAAAATTGTTTTCAACGATTTTTAGCTCACAAAACGCGCTCATTGCAGTGCAATGCGTAAGTCCTAATCTTACAGCAAAGTTAATGCCAATTTTAAATTGATAAGCACCAATCGGATACGCCCTTAATTTACTTTTTGCTTGAAGATACACATTTATGTCTGGAACTCTCTTTATACTCTCAGCCGCGTCTGGAACAGGCAAAACCAGCTTAGTTAAAGCCTTATTAGAAAACTGCCCCAACCTTAAGGTGTCTATTTCCAATACCACTCGCCCCAAACGAGCAGGTGAACTTAATGGCGTACATTATCACTTTACCAGCAAAAATGATTTTGTAGATATGGTCGGCCAAGGTGCGTTTTTGGAGCATGCCGAAGTATTTGGTAATTATTACGGCACGGCACGGCAAGTGGTTGAAGACACCTTACGCCATGATACCGATGTTATTTTGGAAATTGATTGGCAGGGCGCACAGCAAGTAAGACAAAGTTATCCAAACGCGGTCTCGGTATTTATTATGCCACCTTCACGTCAAGCACTACGTCAACGCTTAGAAGGTCGTGGTCAAGACAGTGCCGACATTATCGACCAACGACTTAATGGGGCAATTAGCGATATGAGCCATTTTGTCGAATTTGATTATGTAGTCATTAACGATGATTTTGATGTGGCCTTGGCTGACTTAATTGCGATTGTTCAAGCCTCACGTTTACGACAAAACATTCAACTAATTCGTCATGCTCAACGCATTCAGGACTTGCTGTCTGTGTAAACCTTCCCTACAATTAAGGGTTCGCTGTTTGTTTTTTACCCGTAGAGGTCAACATGGCTCGTGTTACTGTAGAAGATTGTTTAGGTGCGGTCGAAAACCGCTTTGAATTAGTATTGGTCGCCGCCAAACGTGCGCGTCAATTGGCAACGGGTAATAAGGAACCGTTCTTACCTTGGGACAATGACAAACCAACGGTAATGGCACTGCGCGAAATTGCCGAAGGTTATATTGACCGTCATTTATTAACGCAAAAAATTGAAGATGACCGTGACGATGAGCCATTTTTGAGCTTGGATACTAGCACTAGCTTTTAATACCCTAGCACCCCCAAAGTGTGTCATTGCATAAAGAGATAAGGGGTGATATATATTTGCCCCCGTCCCTATTTTTTACGAGACCTCATGAGTGCTGGCTTGGATGTCCTTTGTCAACATCTGAACAGTTATTTGGCACCCGACCAAGTATCTGCGGTTCGTGCCGCCTATTTATTTGCAGCCCAAGCACATGGCGAGCAAATGCGCCGTGATGGTACACCCTATATTACTCACCCACTTGCCGTAGCCGAAATTTTGGCACAAATGCACATGGATCACCAAAGCCTGATGGCCGCTATGCTCCATGATGTGATTGAAGATACAGGCATTAGCAAAATCGAACTTGCCAAATTATTTGGTAGCGAAGTGGCCGACCTCGTTGATGGGGTAACTAAACTCGAAAAAGTTGGACATATTTCTAAGGCCGAAGCTCAAGCCGAAAACTTACGCAAAATGATGTTGGCCATGACCCGCGATATTCGGGTGATTATTGTCAAATTGGCTGACCGCTTACACAATATGCGTACCTTAGATGTATTACGCCCCGACAAACGTAAACGTATTGCTCAAGAAACCCTTGATATTTATGCGCCACTGGCTAACCGCTTAGGGATGCACGAAGTTCGTATTGAATTAGAAGATTTGTGTTTTTACGCACTGTTTCCGATGCGCGCGCCGTTAATTCAAAAAGCGGTCAAAGTCGCTTATGGTAATCGCCAAGAAACGATGGCTTTTATTAGGCAAAGCCTCGAAAACAAACTGCAAGAAGCGGGCATTGAAGCCCGCATTTTAGGCCGCGAAAAACATTTGTTTAGCATCTACCAAAAGATGAAAGAAAAACATAAATCGTTTAACGAAATTATGGATGTGTATGGCTTTAGGATTGTAGTGAATAATGTTGATGCCTGTTATCGCACCTTAGGCATTGCTCATAATTTATTTAAACCCATTCCTGGTAAATTTAAAGATTATATTGCTATTCCCAAAGCCAACGGTTATCAATCCTTACACAGTATTTTAAAAGGCAAACGTGGCGTACCCATTGAAGTACAAATTCGTACCGAAGCGATGGAAGCAATGGCCAACAAAGGTGTGGCTGCACATTGGTTATATAAAGATGGCGTTGATAATCGCTCTCAAGCTCATGCTCAAGAATGGCTGTCATCGTTACTTGAATTGCAAAAAAATGCAGGCAACTCCTTAGACTTTATCGAAAATGTCAAAATTGATTTATTCCCCGATGAAGTATATGTGTTTACGCCTAAAGGTCGCATTTTAACCTTGCCTCAAGGAGCGACACCTGTTGATTTTGCCTATGCGGTACATTCGGATATTGGCAATAGCTGTGTGGCAGCCAAAGTTGATAGCCGTTTAGCTCCTTTAAGTTTAGTTTTAACCACAGGCCAAACCGTAGAAATTGTTACTGCGCCCAGTGCCATGCCTAACCCTCACTGGTTAAATTTTGTCATCACTAGTAAAGCGCGTACTAATATCCGTCATGTGTTAAAAGAGCAACAACAAGGTCAATCTTTAGATTTAGGTAAACGGTTATTAGACAAAGCCTTAGCCGCTTATAATACCCATTTAGGGCAGGTTTCTAGCCATGCGATTGAGTTGGTATTACGCGAGTTAAACTTTGCTACCTTAAATGACTTATTGGAAGATATTGGTTTAGGTAATCGTGCGCCACAATTGGTGGCTCGGCGTTTGTTACCTGACGACACCCAAGAACCTATTCGCACCAATAAACGCCGTTTAGCGATTAAAGGTACCGAAGGTTTGGTATTAGCTTATGCGCGTTGTTGTTATCCCTTACCTGGTGACAGCATTTTTGGTCATCTGAGTGCAGGACGAGGCATTGTTGTGCATCGTGATATTTGCAAAAACTTAATCACCGAACTCCGCGACAATCCCGATAAATGCGTGGCTTTACAATGGTCTAAAGATGTTAATCGTGAATTTAACAGCGAACTACGCATTGAATTAGTGAATCAACGTGGCATGTTGGCCGAAATTGCCCGCGAAGTGACGCTGAGTGAAGCCAACATCGAAAATATCAGCATGGCCGATAAAGATACCCATCATGCGGTGATTAGCCTCAATTTGGGGGTTAAAAACCGTGTCCATTTGGCACAAATCATTAAACGAATTCGCATCTTAACAGGTGTAGAAAAAGTCACCCGCGTGAGAGTTTAAAGCAGCTCATCGCTCCTAAAATACCACTCATCGCATATAGTGTATTATTTTTGTGAATTACATCACATACTGATACACTCTGCAACATACAGTCCAACTTCGTTCAATGTGCGATTAAATTTATACTCGGGTGCTTATGTGGATACGCTGCATATTATTTTTTCTTTGCTTAATCACTCCGTTAACGACATGGGCAAACACCCTACCGAGTGTTGCGTTATTTTATGGGGCAAATCCACCGCTCTCCGAACTGCGCGCTTTTGATGTGGTGGTGGTTGACCCTGACCAACCTAACATCAATCCTCAACAATATAACTCTGACTATAGTCAATTATTTGCTTATGCCAGTGTTGGTGAAGTACATCCAAGCAAACCTTATTTTGAACAAATTCCAACAACATGGCTCAAAGGCCAAAATAGCGCGTGGCAAAGTGCAGTCATTGACCAATCTACACCTGAATGGCCTGCTTTTTTTGCCGATACCGTCATTGCGCCTTTATGGGCGCAAGGTTATCGCGGATTTTTTTTAGATACCCTTGATTCTTATCATTTAATTTCCAAAACACCTGCACAAAAAGCCAAACAAGAACTCGGCTTAAAAAATACCATCAAAGAAATTAAACAACGCTGGCCACAAGCCAAACTGATTTTTAATCGAGGTTTTGAAGTTTTACCCGACATCCATCATTTAGCATGGATGGTAGCAGCAGAATCGTTATATCAAGGTTGGAATGCTCAACAAAAATCATATCAAGCGGTCAAAACCCAAGATAAAGAATGGTTATTAAATCAACTTAATAAAGTCAAAACCGACTATAAGCTCCCGATTTTAGCCATTGACTATGTGCCAAATCAGCAACGCGAACTTGCACGCCAAACCGCCACCAAAATTCAACAACACGGCTTTAGCGCATGGGTCGGTACCCCCACTTTAGATAGTCTTGGTGTAGGCAATGTTGAAGTATTGCCGCGTAAAGTATTGGTGATTTATAACCCTGCCGAATCACCCGATTTGCATTATCAAGATGTGGTACGTTTTTTGGGTGCGCCGTTGGCTTATTTAGGTTTAGTCCCTGAATATATGCCTTTTAATAGTGATTTACCGCGTGCTGATTTAACAGGTCGCTATGCAGGGGTTATTAGCTGGATTAACAGCGATGATGTGGCTACCAATAGCCCTTATCCCGCATGGTTGATGCAGCAAATTGAACAAAAAATACCTGTTGCGGTGTTTAGTCGTTTTGGTTTTGCTGCCGATAGCGGTTTTTTAGAAAAGCTTGGACTGCATTATCAAGACATCAAGAGCAATGACACGTTACAGGTACAACAATATCATCCGATGATGGGTTTTGAAATGCCCGTTAATGCGCGTACTCACGATGTTTATCCTATCAAAGCGGATAATGCCACGCCTTTATTAAGTTTAAGCAATGCTTCTGCAAAACAAATTTTACATCCAGCCGCCATTACCGCATGGGGTGGGTATGTACTTGCGCCTTACACCGTAGATATTTTGCCTGCCAAAGAAGGGGGTGAACGTTGGTATATCAATCCACTTGAGTTTTTAAGCCAAGCCTTAAAACTTGACACGCAACGTCCAATTGCTGATGTCACTACCGAAAATGGCCGCCGTCTGTTGATGGTACACATGGATGGTGATGGTTTTATGAGTATTGCCGAACGCCCTACCCGACCTTTTAATGGCCAAGTATTACTTGATGATTTTTTTAAACGTTATCAAATTCCCACCACTGTATCGGTGATTGAGGGTGAAGTCGGTGCAACGGGCTTATATCCCACCCAGTCCCCTGCTTTAGAAAAAATAGCGCGTGAAATATATAGCTTGCCGTGGGTAGAGTTAGCTAGTCACTCTTATTCTCATCCTTTTTATTGGAGCAAGGCCGAAAATGCCGAACATGGCGATGATTATGAAGCCTATCATTTGCCAATTAAAAATTATAAATACAGCAGTGCGCGTGAAATTAGTGGCTCTATCAATTATATCAATCAACAGCTTGCCCCAAAAAATAAACAGGTAAAAGTATTTCTATGGACAGGTAATTGTGTGGCTACACCTGATGCCTTAGCCGAAACCGTGAAAGCAGGGGTATTAAATATGAATGGTGGCGATACTACCATTACCCGCAGTAAAAACTCTTGGACATTAATTTCAGGTTTAGGGCTTAAAAAAGGCAATAATTTTCAAGTATTTGCCCCTAATCAAAACGAAAACGTTTATACCAATTTGTGGACAGGGCCTTTTTATGGCTTTGAGCGAGTGATTGAAACCTTTGAATTAACCGACAGCCCACACCGTTTTAAACCGATTAACATTTATTATCATTCTTACTTAGTATCTAAAACGGCTGGCGCAAATTCTTTACACAAAATTTATCAATGGGCATTAAAACAAGCAGTTTTTCCTGTGTATAGCTCCGAATATATCCAAAAAGTGTTAGATTTTAATGACTTTGTGATAGCAAAAACCGCTCAGGGTTATCGTTTTAGAGGCAATGAACAGCTACGTACCGTGCGTTTTGGGCTTGAGCAAGATATTGATTTTGCTCAAAGTCCTACGGTAGCAGGTTTTAATCAACATAATCAACAACGTTATGTCCATTTAACGAGTAATAACAGCGAGATGGTATTACAAGAAAATGCCTCGCTTTTACCTTATATTGAATCAAGTAATGCCCGTATTAGCCATTTTCAGCGTCAAGGGAGTGGCTTAGAATTTAATTTAAGCGGCTATCAGGCCATTCAATTAACTCTAGCAAATGCGGCACAATGTCAACTCAAACAAGCTAATAAATTGCTTAATACCCGCAAACAAGGCCATCGTTTACTTTTGGAGAGTACCGCACATGAGCTTACCGCGCTCAGGCTTTCCTGCCGTTCCTGAACGATTACGTTTTGCTACAACAAGCCAAATTTTAGGGTTTGGTTTATTAACCGCACTTACCTTTATGGTGATTTATCCTGAACATAGCTTACAACGCCATTTAGAGCGTGCCGCACAAACCGACAATGTCAGTATTGCTTATTTATTTGCATGGTTACGTGCCGCACCTAACGACCATCATTTACGCATTTTGTTGGCACAACGTTTGTTTGATAAGGGTGATGTCAGTCAAGCACGACAAACACTCAATCCTGTCTTTAAAACTAAAAACCTTAATCCTGACTTACACGTCAAAGCCAATATTTTATTGTTGGATATTTTAGAGCGGCAATTGTGGACATTTAGCCCAAAATCTGCGGCGTTTAATAATGCTTTACAACATTATTTGCGGCAGTTACGCAAAGTGAGTCATTACACATGGAGTGAAGAACGCTTAGCGGTATTTGCCAAAAATGCTTTTGCTTTTGGTGATACTCAACTGGCCAAAGAATTGTATTATCAGCTTATTTTTAGTGCAAAAACCATTAATATTCAATGGTTTGAAAAAATCGCCGTACTGTATTTGGCACAAGGGCAATATCGTTCTGCTGCCCGTACTTATTTGCAAGCCATGCCTTACAGTACCACCCTTGAGCAACGAAAACAGTTTTTTTTGTCAGGAGTCAAAGCCTTGCAGTCGGGTAATTTAGTGACCGATGCGCTGGCCGCAGGGCAAACTTATGTCGGTATATTAGCCAATGATGCCAGTATCTTAGAATTTTTAGCACGTTTAGCTTTGGCTGCGAATCGTCCTGATATTGCCCAACACTATGTTGCCTTGCTGTTACAACAACGGATTAAGCCTGCTGGAGTCACCCCATGAAACGTGTTGCCAGTCTCATTATATTGCTACTACTCAACACACCACTCATGGCGCAAGATGTTGATATTCAACAACAAGCAGGCGCACCTGAACTGAGTTTTGATGATTTACGTTATCGCTTAGGCTATGACGTGTATTTGGCCAATAAAAACCTAGCCGCCGCATGGCAAGTAGCCAACAAAGCCTTGAGTGCCGATGCCAATAATTTGTTTTGGTTACAGCGTTTTGCTCAAGTCTCGGAGTGGATTGGTAAACCTGTAGAAGCATTGGCCGCATGGCGCACCTACGCACAAGCGACCAATCAACAAGCCGCATGGGATAACGTAGGGCGATTAGCCGAAGCTTTATATGACGATGAAACCTTATTACTCTATCAAAAGCGGGTTGTCGGTTTAAATAACAACAACGAAGCAGCAATTGTAAAATTAGTCGCCACTTATGAACGCCTAGGCCAACCTTTGGAAGGTTTGGCATTTTTACAACAGCTTGCCAAAAAAAGTCAGGCCAAACGAACTTTATTAACTGCCGAAGCCAATTTGGCCGAACGTGCAGGCCAAGACGAACACGCGATTAACGTCTTATCACAGCTTATTCAACACTTTAAACCGATTGATAATAACTGGTTATTACGCCGTGCTGCATTATGGTTTCAACGAGGCAAAGTGCAACAAGCATGGCAAAGTTTGGCCGAGATAGAAGCACAAATGCCTGCTCGTGCGCCTGAATATTGGCATACTTATGCCGAATTATCGCGTTTGTTAAACAAAAAAGCCGTCGCTGAACGTGCTTATCAACACTTAACCGATGAGTTTGTCTTTGATGATGGGGATTTAATCAATTATGCGGCCTTGCAAAATGAGAGTGAGCCGCTCAATGCTGCGTTTATTCAAGAATTATCTTACCGTTTGTACCAACGCGACAACGCAGTGATTAACTTATTATACCTGTATCAAAAAGCCAATTATCCACAAGGCATACACCGCTTTTTAGCTTTGCTTAGTGCTGAAGAACTGGCACGTTTTGAACAAAATGCCTTATTTTTAGAACAACGAGGCCAATTTTATTGGCAACAAAAACAATTAGTTGCAGCACAAGCTGATTATGAACGCGCCCTTTCTTTAGACCCAAAACGCAGCACGGCGTTACAAGGTTTGGTTGGCGTATTGATTGAACAAGGCAATCGTCAATTATTACAAGATATTTTACTCGCAGCCAATAGTACCGCTCAACGTAGTCCCGCTTTGTGGCAATCGTGGGCATTAGCTTGGTTATATTTACAACAACAAAGCCGCGCCCTGCCCTTTCAACACGCCTATTATCGTGACCATCCACAAGATGCTTTAGCCGCCCTCACCTTAGCCGAGTTAATGGCTAATGTTGGTCAACATGATGAAGCCTACGCTTTACGTCAACATATCTTTAATCAGCGTTTGTTATTTGAACAACAAGAAACAGGCGAACGTCTTACGCAATTACAAAACAACTTATTTGCCTTGTCATTGCCGCAACAAGCACCTGAGCAAAGTCAATATCAATTACAACAACGCTTAAAAAACACCCAAGACATCAGTGCTTTTGAGCAAGATGTCAGTTTAAGCTGGCTGTTGAATCAGGAGCAATTTGACCAAGCGCGGCATTGGCTGGCGCAACGGCCAAGCTCTGCCCCCATTCCCACATGGGCAAGTCTTAATTTGGCCTTACAAAACCAAGATAACGACACCATCAATCACCTACTCAATCAACAGCTTGAGCAATTACCCATTTATGACCGTATTGAAGCAGCAATGCGGGTTAATCGCCCCGATTTGGCCGAAGATTTAGCCTTTAACACCCAAGACGCTTATGCCAATGATGATGAATTACATCGCCGTTATAGCGACTTATTGAGTGTGCGTGGTCATCAGCTACAACTTGAGACCGCTCAAATCGAACTGGGTGCGCTTGAACAACAACAACAACTTTTGTTATGGGCAACACCGCTTAATCGTTTATGGCGTATGTCAGCACAGATTAAACAGCAGCAAAACGACTCCAATGACGCTACGCGCCTGAGCCATAGTCTACCCGATAGCCAACAACTTGAATTGGCGTGGCAACGACAAAGCACACAACAAGAATGGCAATTGGCATTGACCCAGCAAGATAGCTGGAGCAGTGTTACAGGTTGGCGTATTAAACACCAGTATCGTTTTGATAGCAAAATAGCAGCTTCTTGGCAATGGTTACACCAACAAACCGCCACTGAAAGCACAGGTTTGCTTTTGGCTGGCATGAAAAATCGTTGGGCAGCAGGACTCAATTGGACACCAACAGGCCGCGAATATGTCAATGCTGAACTGAGCTTGGACGATTATTTAAGCCAAGATGGACACAATTTAGGCTCAGGGCAAATCATCCAAATTGATGCAGGTCATCGCGTGTTTGCTGCACAAAGCGACCATGTGCTTAAAGTTACTTTAGGTATTGGTAAATTTAGCCCACAAGCCAACATCAGCCCCGCATTTAATGTGTTATTAGGGCAAGGCCAAAACCTTAATAGTGGCTTTTTTATTCCGCAAGATTATCAACAACTTGGCATAGCATGGGCATTTGGCCAAGTTAATGACAAGCAATATCAGCGCGGTTTACGCTTAATGGGTGAATTGGGCGTAAATAGCTCTAATGTCGGTGGAACGGGTGTTAATGCCCGTGTGGGTGTACAAGGTTCGGTATTTGGCAATGACCGACTCTCTTTGCAGTTGATTCATAGCCAAAGCGGTCAACAAAATGGTGAAACTAACCAACAGTTAGTCTTTGGCTATCGTTTGTTTTATTAGTCAGAATTTTGGTGCAAGGCATCAGTCCTCAACTCTTCGTAAAAGGTAAAAAATGATGAACTTAAAAAACTCTTTGGGCTTTGGTGGTCTGTTACTCAGCTTAGCCATGATGCAAGGTTGCTCCACCTTACACACAACGCCCAGCAAGGGCATTGATAAAAGCGCGCAATGGGTATTATTGCCGTCTATCAATAACACCGAAACCCCACAAGCAGGCGCGCGCTTGGATAGCATTACCGCCAGTTTATTGCGCGTACATGGCGTAAGTAATTTAACGGTGTATAACAACAACAGTCAAAACGAAGGCATATTTGAACTTGCTGACCGCCGCAGCCAAGAAAAAGCACTCGGTTTGGCCAAAAGCTCAGGCGCAAAATATGCGGTTGCAGGTAGTGTTGACGAGTGGCGTTATAAAGTGGGTTTAGATGGTGAACCCGCCGCAGGGATTAGCTTAAATATCATCGACTTAAACTCGGGACAAGTCGTATGGTCAGGCACTGCCGCACAAACGGGTTGGAGTCGTGAAGCAGTGACTGCTGTTGCTCAAAAAGTGGTTGATAAACTACTCAAAACTGCCGTTAGCCCTTAATAGGATTGTGTTGACATGCTGAGCCTCAGTCGCCGCCAAATCGCTGCTTTTTTTGCGCCCAAACAAGCGAATCGTTTGATGCTGTTTGAAATTGCTTTATTTACCTTTGGCATTATTGCATTAGGCGCATGGTCTAATCCTAAAGACCCATTTATGGTGCATTTACCGTTTCCGTGGTTATGGCTTGCACCAACTATTTTGGGCTTACGTTATGGCACATTAGCGGCGTTTGGTTCGATTGGTTTAATTTCGGGGTCGTGGTCATTGTGGGATATGCTCAGTGACAACACCGAGTTATTTCCTGCCCATTTTTTTATGGGTGGTTTAATTTTAAGTTTAATTGCGGGCGAATTTGCCGATGTATGGATTGTACGCCTTAAACGAGTACGTGAAGCCAACGCTTATCTTAATGAGCGTTTAGAGTCACTCACTCGCCGTCATTATTTGCTTAAATTGTCACACGAGCGTTTAGAGCAAGATATGCTCACCAAACCAATGACGCTGCGTGACTCAATTATGCACATTCGAGAAGCGATGATAACAGGCGTACAAGACCCATCGGCATTACCTCATGCTCATGCTTTAATGAGTTTACTAGGACAAACCTGTCAACTAGAAGTCGCTAGTTTATATCCTGTTGTGAAAGGTAAAATCCAAAGCCAAGCCTCAGCAAGCATCGGCACGGCACAAGAATTGGTGGTTAATGACCCTTTATTAAGCTATGCCCTCGAAAAAAACGAACTCGCGCATTTGCAAAGTGCTGACCTACAAGATGCGGACAGTCGTTATTTGGTGGTTGCACCGTTATTGGCAACCAATCAACAATGTTTAGGCGTATTGCTGATTGAGCGGATGCCATTTTTATCGCTTAACCAAGAGACACTACAGTTTTTGGGTGTACTGCTTGGTTATTATGCAGATAACGTCAAACTTGTGCCTTTGGCGATGAAAATTTTGCGTGATAACCCGACTTGTCCTTTAGAGTTTGCTTCGGAATTATTGCGTTTAGAAAGGGTACAACGCGAGAGTGGTTTACCGTCAAGCATTACCGCCTTTGTGATTTCTGATAGTCCGCATCGTCAAGATATTGTCGCGGAAATGGTACGCCAACGCCGCCAAATGGATATTATTTGGGATATTCACCTCTCTGACCGTGACATTATTATTACCATGATGCCTTTACATGGTAACGCGGCGGTAACAGGTTATTTATTGCGTAGCCAAAAATGGCTCAAAGAAATGTTTAACGCCAATACCTTTAGCGAAGCCAATGTCACGCCTTATACCGCTTTAGTCAATGAACGGCCTGCGGCGGATTTGCTCAATAATTTATTAGAGCGTTGTTTAGTCAAACAACAAGCGAGTTAATGATGGCCAGCCTCAATGCAAAACTAGGGACATTGGCCGTCAGTTTAGAAGTCTCGGCTGTTGCCTTATTGTTATTGTCTAGTAATAGCACGGCTCTAATTTATCAATACTTTTTTTTACACGCTTTAGCCTGTGCCTGCATTACGCCTGTTGCTTGGACTTTATTGCCCAAAAACTATCAACAACCGCGCAACTGGGTGATTTTACTGCTGTTTAGCCTAAGCTTTTTTATTCCTGTAATTGGTTTATTTGGTTTTGCTATTGGCTCGATGATTGCCAGTTGGTTGCCCTATTTTCGTACCGAATATCGTTTTAGTGCCGTCACTAGCCCTCACTACGAAATGCCTAAATATCATCTTGATGTGGGTTGGCGTTCGGGGCGAGTACGACAACAACTCAGTAACAAACAAACGCCCGTTGATATGCGTATGAAAGCCTTGTTAGCTTTGCAAACCATGCCTGCACGTCATGCTTCAGGGATTTTGCGCGAAGCATTAAGTGATAGCTCGGACGATTTGCGTTTATTGGCTTATGGCATGTTAGACAGCCGCGAAAAACAACTGACGCACCGTATTCAACTGGCTTTACATAACTATCAACAAGCACCAACCGCTCAAGAACGCTATTTGCCCGCGCGTGAACTGGCTGAATTGTATTGGGAGTTGGTGTATCAAAATCTGGTGCAAGGTGATATGAGACTGTTCTCTTTAGAACAAGTGCAGCGTTATGCCACCGAAGCCTTAAAAGAAAAAGTCAAAGATGCAGGTTTATGGGCGATTTCGGGGCGCATGTGGACTTTACGCGGTGATTATATTCGTGCCACAGGGTGTTTTAGTGCCGCCATAAAACAAGGCTTTCCCTTAGCGCGTGCCGAACCGTATTTGGCCGAATTAGCTTTTTTGCGTAAAGATTATGCCAGCACACGGCGTATTATGAAAAACTTACACGAAAGAGGCGGCTCACGGTCTTTATTAATGTCTGCGGATTATTGGGGACGCTAAATGACCATTATTAAACAAGGTCAATCTGCCGATATTGGCTTGTTATTAGAAGGCACTTATCCTTATGTGAGCGGCGGTGTTTCAAGTTGGGTCAATCAAATTATCAAAGGTTTTCCTCAATATAGCTTTGCCTTGTGTTTTATTGGCAGTCGCGCCGAAGATTATGGCGATATGCGTTATACCTTACCCGACAATGTCGTGCATTTAGAAGTACATTATTTACACGAAAGCCAAAGTAAACCGCCCATTATCAAACGTAAAGGCAACCCACAGGTTTTTAAAGAAATTCGCTGCCTACACGACATGTATCGTCAACCCGAGCGAGCGTATCATCAGGAAGCATCCATTCTTGATAGCATCATGCAGCATCGGAGCGCAGGACGTTATGCCGAAGCCGATTTTTTGTATAGTCGTGAAGCATGGGATTATATTACCGAACAATACCGCGAACATTGCACTGACCCATCTTTTGTTGACTATTTTTGGACGATTCGCATTATGCACGCGCCAATTTGGCGACTGATGGCTCTGACCGAAACTTTTATTCCTGTCAAAGTTTTTCACACTATTTCAACGGGTTATGCAGGTTTTTTGGGCGCGTTAATGAAACAAAAAACAGGTAAACCGCTGATTTTGTCCGAACATGGCATTTATACCAAAGAACGAAAAATTGATTTATTTCAAGCGGAATGGATTAAGGACAATCGTGGCACATTGTCTAAAGACAGCTCCGAAGTGGCTTATTTTAAAAATTTATGGATTCGTTTTTTTGAAGCCATTGGCCGCGATTGTTATCATCATGCCGACCGTATTATTGCCCTGTACGAAACCAATCGTTTACGACAAATTAAAGACGGCGCACCTGCCGAACGCACCGAAAATATCCCCAACGGCATCAACCTCCCCCATCTTGAACAAGTGCGTGCCAAACGTAGTGATGAGATTCCTTTAACCATCTGTTTAATTGGCCGTGTTGTACCGATTAAAGATATTAAAACTTTTATTCGCGCGATGCGTACCGTGGTTAATCAATTGCCGACTGCCGAAGCGTGGATTGCAGGGCCAGAAGACGAAGACCCCGACTATGCCGCCGACTGCCATAGTTTGGCCGAAGGTTTAGGCCTGAGCGACAAAATCAAATTTTTAGGTTTTCAACGCATTGATGAGCTATTACCCAAAGTCGGTTTGTTGGTACTCAGTTCAATTTCTGAAGCCTTACCTTTAGTGATTTTGGAGGGTTATGCGGCGGGCGTACCCTGTGTCTCGACCGATGTTGGCTCATGTCGTCAATTAGTCGAAGGTTTAGGGCCGATTGATAAATCTATTGGTGAGTCAGGCATGATTGTGGGTATTGCTAACCCAACTCAACTGGCAGAAGCGATTGTCGCTTTATTGGCCAACCCCGAACGCTGGCGCGCCGCTCAAGCCGCAGGCATTACGCGTGTTGAGCGTTATTACACCCAAGAGCAAATGTTTGGCCGTTATCGTACCGTGTATGAGAGTGCCATGAGTCAAGCAAACGCGGCGGTTTGTCCAAGAGGAACACGCTAATGGCGGGTATTGGTTTTGAGTTGCGTAAATTATTACGCAAAGACAGCTTATTGGGCATGATGCAAGCCTACGCTTATGCAGGCATTATTAGCTCAGGGCCGTGGGTATTGTCTATTGTCGGCATTCTCGTCATTGGTTTGATGAGTATTTCGATGGTTGTACCCGAATTTTTAATTACTCAATTTCAGGTCAGTGTCACTTATTTAGTGGCGTTTAGCTTAACACTGACAGGTTTTGTGCAACTGGCTTTTACCCGTTTTACCGCCGACCGTTTATTTGAAAAACGTGCCGATATGATTTTGGCCAACTTTAATGGTCTTTTATTGTGGGTGACATTGCTCACAGGCTTATTTGGCATTGTGGTGATTCTATTTTTATTTCCCAACCAAAGTATTATGTATCGACTGCTGATGCTGGCAGGTTTTGTCATACTGAGTGATATTTGGATAGCCACCATTTTTTTATCAGGCATGAAACAATACAAAGCGATTTTAAATTGTTTTGCCATTGGTTATGGCTCAACCGTGGCTTTTGCCTTGTGGTTACGCCCCTATCAGCTTGAAGGCTTATTGGGTGGTTTTGTGCTTGGTCAATTTATCTTATTGATTGGCATGGTTATTTTAATTTTTCGTAACTATCCTTCACGCTATTTTATCGCGTTTGATTTTGCCAAAAAGAAGATGTTTTTTTGGAGTTTGGTGTGGGTTGGCTTTTTTTATAATTTTGGTTTATGGCTTGATAAGTTTATGTTTTGGTTTTATGAACCAACTAGCCAACCGATTATTGGTCCATTACGCGCCTCACTGATTTATGACATTCCTGTGTTTTTAGCCTATTTATCAATCATTCCTGGTATGGCGGTATTTTTGGTAAAGATGGAAACCGATTTCGTTGAATTTTATGATAATTTTTATAATGCAGTGCGCGAAGGTGGCTCTTTAGAATATATGGAAAAAATGCGTAACGAGATGGTATTTACCATTCGCCAAGGTATTTATCAAATTATCAAAATTCAAACCATCACTACACTGGCGGTATTTGTCGCAGGCGAAATCATTCTCAACTTTTTAGGCATTTCTTTATTATATTTGCCTTTGCTGTTTGTTAATTTGATTAGTGTTGGTTTACAGGTAGTATTTCTGGGTGTATTAAACGTGTTTTTTTACTTAGATAATCGGCGCATTGTGCTGTTATTGACCGCACTATTTGTAGTTTTTAATGGCATTTTTACCGCCATTACTCTGTATTTAGGGCCTAAGTTTTATGGTTATGGCCTCGCCGCCGCGCTACTGTTGTGTATTATGCTTGGCTTTAAATTTTTAGATAAAGTCTTTGATGAGCTAGAATATAAAACCTTTATGTTGCAATAAAAATCCGCCCCAACCCTCCTTTAGCAAAGGAGGGATTTTATTATAGGAATTTACATTATGTCTCGTACCATTATCAGCACTAGCAACGCACCCGCCGCTATTGGCACTTATTCACAAGCGGTCAAAGTGGGCAATACCGTGTATTTATCAGGTCAAATAGCTTTAGACCCACAAACTATGCAGCTTAAAGATGGTATTGAAGCGCAAGTGGTTCAAGTGTTTGACAACTTAAAAGCAGTCTGTGAAGCAGCAGGCGGCAGCTTACAAGATATTGCCAAACTCAATATTTTTTTAATCGACTTAGGCAATTTTGCTTTGGTCAACGAAATCATGGCGCGTTATTTTACTCAGCCTTATCCTGCGCGCGCGGCGGTAGGCGTGGCTTCGTTACCGCGTGGCGCACAAGTAGAAATGGATGGAGTGATGGAGTTGGCTTAAACTGCTCAAAATTACGTCAACAAACAAAGATGGGTCGAGGTATGAGACCCATCCTGCCTAGAATGCCCGTAATAAGGAACAGAAAATGCCTAATAGAATAGAGTATTTTGACATATTACGCGGACTAGCAATATTAGGCGTAGTTGCTGGGCATTCATCAAATACAGGGCTTAACTTCGCAGAAAATAGCTTAAATTTTAATTTTACTGTTTTATGGAGAAATCTATTAACCTTTTCTGTGCCTATGTTTCTTGCTATTTCAGGCTATTTTTTGGCCAAAAAACCCATTAACAATGCTAATAATTATTTTGTTTTTCTAAAATACCAAATACCCAGAGTCTATATACCACTATTATTTTGGTCTTTTTTTTGGTTTATTTTTCTAGTACTCATCAAAAATAAACCCATATTGAGTGAGCTTATTAGATTATTGTGTTTTCAATCATCCAGCCCATACTATTTTATCGCTTTAATTATCCAGTATTATATATTACTTCCTTTTTTTAAAAGTTTTGCCAATACAACTGGCCTACTTATTAGCATAGTCGCTAGTATCACTATGACTGGCATAATTTTTTATTTCAGATATTATACTGATATTCGACTACCACTGATTGTTTATGCTGGAAATTTTTTAACTTGGCTCATGTTTTTTGTTCTCGGCTTATACCTTGGCTCATCAATAAAAATTAAAATATCTAACAAGATACTAATTGTATTGATATTAGTCCTCTATGCTCTATCTTGTCTTGAATCATATTTCTTAATCAATAAATTCCACCAAGCTGCAGATGCAGCGAGTGGCGTAAAACCATCTTCATTTATATATTCATTTTTTTTGATTATTTTTCTTTTCAAAAATCATAATTTAATTCAATCAACGCTACTAAAACGTCTCGGAGAAATATCCTTCGGAATATATCTCATTCATACATTTTTACTCATGGTTACATCACAACTGCTATTGAAATTGTATGCGCCACTTGAAGACAACACTATTGCCTACCAATTGGCCTTAATCTTTATGGTCACAGTGTCATGCTTTGTTTGTATTTCTATATTCAATCGCACATTTTCTAGCAAGCAAAGTCAACTGATTGGATTCAAATAAACTTAGGACTTTTGGATTAGGTAGGGGGGAGTTCCCCCTTTCTAAACCTATGATCGCTTGTTAAGAATGCCTTAAATCTGCGGCCTGATAAACAGCATCATTCTCACGTTTGCCTACAGCAATAACCAATACAACGACTTCATTATCTATCACTTCATACACCAAGCGGTAGCCAATGCTCCGAAGTTTGATTTTATAGCGATTAGAATGTCCTGAGAGCTTATTTTTTGGCACTCTTGGGTTTTCTAACACTTTTTCTAGTTTCTTTTTTAAGGGCTGTTTCACACTTAAATTTAGCTTATTCCATTCTTCCAACGCTTCTTCTAAAAAATCTAACTTATAACTCATTTATATTTACTCGAATGCGCTTTTGATTCGCACGAGCATCTGCAATTTTATTCAGCTCCAAATCCTCTAGCTGCTCAATCATTGCTTCATATAATTCAGCAGGAATACAGTAAAATGCAGGTATATTACGATTAAGGATGGCGACAGCCTCTCCTTTACCTGCTAATACTGTATCCATAGGACTTTTTTTAAGCTCTGTAATACTTGCAGTCATTCGTGCATGGATTAGTTGAGTCATGATTAAGCCTCTATATAGTTAATAGATTGTAACTTGGGCAAAATAGCCACTAAATTATTTGTATATCTAATTTCTTCGTAAGTTCTCTTTATAGACTTAAATCTAGCAAGATCTAAATTTCTATCTAACAGCTCGCCCTGAAAAAAAACCACTGAATTAAATCCATCAATCTGAAAACTCTTTTTAGTTAATAAATATAAATATATTAATTTTTGAAGCTTTCTTTTAAAACTCTGTAAGGAAACTCGCAGTTGCTTTGTCTGTTGATATGCCTCACTAAGCGCATCTATCACCTGTTCTGATATTATCTGAATGTGACTAAGATTAGACTTTTGATGTTCAGCACATACGTCATTCAATGTTTTTGCGATGAGCTTTAAACTACTTGCGCCATTATCTGGAATTTCTATCATGAAAATACTCCAATTTATGCTACACAATAGCACATTTAAAAGCATCTCTAAAAGCACTTTTAAAAAATTTTATTAGCCTAAATAACAACATTTTAATTTACCAATCCCACGCCATAAGCTCTAAATTGTGCTATAAATTACACCTAAATTTTATATGGGTATAATACGATGGTACGCTATGTCTCTAAGTTATGTGCTAGTTTTTTAGTATTGTCTGCTGTTAGCACGGCTCACGGACACTCTTTGGGGTGTTTATGCCAATGCCGATTATTGGCAATATGAAGGCAAAGCCGATGTTGCTCAAACTGGCAAAAATAAAACTCCTTTTGTATTTGACGAAAAAAATCAAGCATCGCTGTCATTAAGTATTGAACATCCTGTCCCCATTATTCCCAATATTCGTTTACGTCATACCGCACTACAAGGCAACGACACAAAAAAAGTGGTTGCCTTTGAATTTGGTAAATTTCTATTTACCCAAGATGTGAATCTTGATATCGACCTGACCAGTACCGATATGGTGTTGTATTATGAAGTGCTGGATAATGTTATCAGTGCTGATATTGGTATTGCTGCTAAACTGCTTGACGGTGATATTGTTGCCAAAGAAGTAAATGGCTTAAACAAAAAAACCGTCAGTATTAAAGAAACCATTCCTATGGCGTATCTGTCCACAAAAGCCAAATTACCTCTGACTGGCTTGAGTGTAAAAGCCGATGTTGCAGGTGTCAGTTATAATGGTTCTAGCTTAAGTGATGTACAAGCCGAAATTATGTACAACTTTGTTGATAATTTGGCGGTAGATATTGGCATCAAAGCAGGTTATCGCCAAATCACTGCAACCTTGGAAGATATTGAAAATACCGATGCAGATATTGAATTTAAAGGGCCATATCTTGGCTTAGAAATGCACTTCTAATCTAAAGCGTATCACCCGTTTATCCGTCCTGCTTCTTAGGACGGATTTTATTCACTGCTCTTACGCTAAGCCACTAGGTTAGCTCCTCAAAATCCGCTAGTATCAAATAAACACGGACTGACGGAGCGTTGCCATGACTACCACCGACCCTCATGCCCCATTGCGCGACGACGTGCGTTTAATGGGTAGCTTATTAGGTGAAACCTTGCGCCAGCAGGTTGGGCAAGGCTTATATGACAAAGTTGAATTAATTCGCGTGTTGGGCAAACAAGCACGAGATGGCGACTCCCAAGCCAGTCAACAACTCAATCAGGTATTATCGGCACTTAGTGATGAAGAACTATTGCCTGTCGCTCGCGCCTTTACCCAGTTTTTAAATTTAGCCAATATCGCCGAACAATATCATCATGTACGCCGTCATCGCGCATGGGAGCGCGTAGCAGGTGCGCCCGCCCAAGCAGGCTCGGTGCGCGAATTATTGCCCCGTTTATTGGCACAAGGGCTAACTCCCCAACGCATCTGGCAAGCAGTACAACAACTGGATATTGAACTGGTTTTAACCGCTCATCCGACCGAAGTCAGCCGCCGTACCCTCATTCAAAAATACGATAATATTGCCGAATGTCTGCAAGCCTTAGATTATGTTCATCTAACACCTATAGAACGCCAACATCAACTTAATACACTCAAACGCCATATTATCGCCGCATGGCGCACCGATGAAATTCGCCGTCAACGGCCAACACCTGTTGATGAAGCAAAATGGGGCTTTGCCACCATAGAGCAAACCTTATGGTATAGCGTTCCACAATTTTTACGCGAGTTTGATGCAGCGATTTTTACTCATACTGGCCAACATTTGCCCTTAACTCATGCTCCGATTCGTTTTGCCTCATGGATGGGAGGCGATCGTGATGGCAATCCTAATGTGACACATAAGATTACTCAAGAAGTTTTGCTATTGTCACGTTGGCAAGCTGCCGAACTGTATTGGCGTGATATTGATGCCTTACGCGGCGAATTATCAATGGAAGATTGCAGCCCTGCCTTACGCGCAATGGTTGGTGAACAATGCCGTGAACCGTATCGAGAATTATTAAGAACGGTGCGTGACCGTTTGGCTGCTACTCGAGATTGGCTGAATGCCCGTTTACGCGGTGAGCTATGGGATGACAGTCAAATTTATCAACACAGCACACAGCTTTTGCAACCGTTGTTATTATGTTATGAGTCATTGATTGCTTGTAATATGCAGGATATTGCCCATGACGAACTGAGTAATATTATTCGCCGTGTGGCTTGTTTTGGTTTGCAATTGCTCAAACTGGATATTCGTCAAGAGTCCACACGCCATAGTGACGCGCTGAATGCTATCACCGATTATTTACAGCTTGGCCATTATCAACAGTGGAATGAAGCTCAACGCCGTGAATTTTTAATTAAAGAACTCAATAATCCTCGGCCTTTATTACCGCGCCAACTGCACACAGCACATGACAATCCAATCAATCATCCCCAAGTACAAGAAGTTTTAGCCACGTTTAAAATGTTGGCACAACAGCCGTCTGAATCACTTGGCGCGTATGTAATTTCGATGGCCAAACAAGCCAGTGATGTTTTAGCAGTGATGTTACTACAAAAAGAAGCCGAAATTGCTCAACCGATGCGTGTTGTACCGTTGTTTGAAACACTTGCCGACCTCAATAATGCCGCTGCTTGTTTAAATGAATTATTAAGTATTGATTGGTATAAAACCGCCATTAACGGCCATCAAGAAGTGATGATTGGTTATTCCGATTCGGCCAAAGATGCAGGCTTTTTAACCGCGAATTGGGCGCAATATCGCGCTCAGGAAGAATTAACCGCCGTTGCTAAACAACATGGGATTAAACTGACCTTATTTCATGGACGAGGGGGTTCTATTAGTCGAGGTGGTGCGCCCACCCATCAAGCTCTATTGTCTCAACCACCTGAATCGGTACAAGGTAAAATTCGCGTGACTGAGCAAGGTGAAATGATTCGTTTTAAATTTGGTATGCAAGGTATTGCTCTACGCAATTTAGAGTTATATGCCGCCGCCACTTTAGAAGCGACATTATTACCGCCTCCTACGGCCAAACCTGAATGGCGTGAGTTAATGACCCGTATGACTCAAACTTCGTTGGCGGTGTACAAAGAAACAGTACATGGCGAGCCTGAGTTTATTCGTTATTTACGCACCGTCACGCCTGAGCTTGAATTACAAATGTTACCACTTGGTTCTCGTCCTGCACGGCGACATCTTAACGGTGGTATTGAATCTTTACGCGCTATTCCGTGGGTTTTTGCATGGACACAAGTTCGACTGATGTTACCTGCATGGTTAGGAACAGGTCGCGCCCTTAATCATGCCATTGATGAAGGTTTTATCCCTGTGATTAGAGATATGCGCGAACATTGGCCATATTTCCAAACCGTATTAGATATGTTAGAAATGGTCTTAGCCAAATCTGACTCAGCCATTGCCGCACATTACGAACAACAATTAACCGATGACCCTGCCCTGCATACGCTCGGGCAATTACTCCGCGCGCGTTTAGAAAAAACGGTGGTTATTTTATTAAATATCGTTGAACGTCCTCAATTATTGGCTTTATCGCCTGTCTTAAAACGTTCGATTACGGTACGGATTCCGTATATTTTGCCCTTACATATGTTACAAGCAGAGCTGATGAAACGGCGACGAGCCTTAGCCCAAGAAACCACGATTTATGACCATGCCTTAATGGTGACAATTGCAGGTATTGCCGCGGGTTTACGCAACACAGGTTAGCATTTTAGGACTTACGCGGCTTGCGCTGAGGTGAAATGCGTAAGTCCAGATTTTACTTATTTTAGGAACTCTTATGGGCAAATTATTGCTCACCGTACTACGTTTTGCGAGCGAAAAACTCCGTTGGCTAGTGCTAATTATTGTGGTTTTATTATTGGCTTCTTGGCTCAAACACGAATGGCAAGCTCTTGAAAAAACGCAACAATTTAAACAGCAACAACAGCAAGCACAAGCTCTCGTGCAAAAACGTCATGCCGAATTATTGGCAGCACAACAAAAAACTGCTCAAATTAGCCAACAACTCTTAAATGAATTAGACCACAAAAAAAATCTTATGCAGCGTTTACAGCTTGAGTTAAATCAACTCCGCGAGCAACGCCAAGAATTATGGGACGAACACTGGCTAACACGCAAAAATCCTTTATCTGAAACCTCGCAACAACTGCGTGAATATAATCTTAAAATTAGTGCATTAGGCGGCCAGCTAAAACTCTCTCAACAAGCCTACAGTGCATGGCAACAAAAAGTCATTTCATCACCCGAAATTGCTAAAAATCGTCAACTACTCACTGATTTAGCTCAAAGCCAACAGGTATTAAATCAGCTTAGTACTTCTATTATTGGAGCAGAAAATAGCGTCAACAGCAGCCTCGTCAAACAGCTTAAGGAAGCAACAATTGACGTTTTACCGATTGCAATTAGCGTGTTATTAAGCCTGATTTTTATTCCGATTTTACTCAAAATAGTATTGTATTTTGGCATTGCACCATTAGCCTCCGCCTTACCCGCGATTCATTTATTAGCTGAACCAAGCAATCCCCAATCTCCGATGATAAATATAGGGCATAGCTCAAGCCACTCTTTAAAAATTGACTTAGCACCGACACAAGAACTGTTACTTCATCCCGATTATTTACAAAGTTTTAGCCAACACGCGCAAAAAAGCACCCAATGGTTTTTAAATGCGTCAATTCCGCTCACCAGTTGGGCGGCAGGTTTAGTGACCTTAGTCCGTTTGCGTGGCGAACAAAGCGAAACCGTACAACTCGCCTCAATGTATCATGCGTTTGAGGAGTTAGTGATTATTGATATTCCGCAAGGCGCAAGTATGGTGTGTAAACCACGTGGGTTGGTGGGGGTGATTAAAAACCGCGAACAACCCGTACATATTAGCAAACATTGGCGGTTATTGAGTTTGCATGGCTGGTTAACACTGCAATTACGTTACTTAGTCTTTCATGGCGCGTGTCAGTTGATTATCAAAGGTAATGGTGGCGTGGTGATTGAACAAGCGACACAGCCGCGCCTCATTCAGCAAAATGCCACCTTGGGTTTTAGTAGTCAGATTGGCTATAGCAATTATCGGTGTGAGACATTTATTTCGTATTATTTGGGCAAAGATGCATTATTTAATGACCGCTTTTCTGGTGCATCAGGTATCTATTTTTACGAACAATCGCCCCATCATCAGACAGCACAAACCCATCAAAGCCAAAAAATGGGCGGCGTTTGGGATGCAGTGTTAAAAGTATTTGGTATTTAGTCGCGTTAAAAGTACCGTTGGTCGAAAGATGATTTATTGTTTTTAGTTCTTTTAGTAGATTGAAAAAACACTCAGAAATTTTAACCTTAAACGACAGTTTTTGTTAAAAAAAGCCACAAATCTTCTTTTATCACGCCAAAACTTGCTAAAAGCCGTCAAAACTCATCCTCAAATTCATCCTTTTTTTCATCCTCACGGCTGATTTTTAATTTTTAAGTTTAGCCCATCATAAGTCACATCAGGAGCAGACATAGCTCCAAACAAAAATAGACTCAAAACAACCATAACAAAATCTCGCTGCTTTACGGATACAGTCTTATCTCACAGTACATCCATACTGGTAAGTTAAGGCGCAAGCTGGCAGTGAGTTTTAAAGGAAGACTATCATGAAAAAACTACTCACTCTTAGCACCATCGCCTTAGCCAGTGCCTTAACCGTTGCCGCTCCTAGCGCACAAGCAGGCTACACCACCACTAAACATCCTATTTTATTAGTCCATGGCATTTTGGGTTTTTCAAACTTTTGGGGCGCAGATTATTTTTATCAAATTCCTTCGACACTCACAAGTGAAGGGGCTAAGGTACACGTTGCGACTGTATCAGCTGTGGGTAGTAGTGAATTACGCGGTGAACAGTTAATTCAAGAAATGCTCACCTTAAAAGCGATTAACGGATATAGCAAATTTAACTTAATTGGTCATAGCCAAGGCAGCCCAACCTCTCGTTATGCTGCTGCGGTGCGCCCTGATTTAGTCGCTTCCGTGACCAGTGTTAATGGCGTTAATAAGGGTTCTCGTGTTGCTGATGTAGTGCGTAAAGTTGCCCCTGCTGGCACAGTCACTTCGGCAGTGTTTGCTACCGTAGCTAATGGTCTAGCGACATTTTTGACTGTTATTTATGGCTCACCTAATTTAAGCCAAAATTCGTTAAATGCTTTAGACAGCTTAACGACTAATGGTTTAACCGCTTTTAATAAAAAGTATCCTGCTGGTGTGCCGAGTGCTTGTGGCGAAGGTGCTTACAGCTATAACTACACCAAAAATGGTGCCACACATAAGGTCAATTACTACTCTTGGGGTGGTGAACGTGTCTTGACTAATGTGCTTGACCCCTTAGATGCTGGCATTGGTTTGTTGTCTTCCGCCTTCTTGTTTAGTGGTGAGCAAAACGATGGCTTGGTTGGTTCGTGTTCACAACGCTTAGGTAAAGTGGTTCGTTCTAATTATGGCGCAAACCATTTAGATGCAGTAAATGGCTTCTTTGGTATTGTCAACTTGTTTGAAAGCAATCCAAAGACGATTTATCGCGCTCACGCCAATCGTTTACAAACCGCTGGTTTGTAATAACGCCAAACTGAAAGCTCTCTCTGCTATAGGGAGAGAAAACTCCCTCTCCTACAAGGAGAGGGGATACCATCGCTATTATCATATTATTTTATCTTGTTACCAAAGATAGATACGCCTCATTGTGAATTTCTGCCGCATCTCTGTCTCAAAAAACCTACCAATCTGTCGTCCTTTATCAATAACTCGGCATCTATAGTCAATAAAATATCGCCACAATAAAAACAATGGTGAAGGCGATGGATTATATTCTTGCCGCAAAATTACGTATACCCACCACCCCTGCACAACTGATTACTCGCCCGCGTTTAATGCCGCCGTCTATTCCTGCGCCAATTACGGTAGTTTGTGCGCCAGCAGGTTATGGCAAAACCACCTTGCTCAGCACATGGACGCAGTCTTTAGCTATGCCTTGTGCATGGTTGTCTTTAGATGCCACAGATAATGACAGCACTCAATTAATGCTGCATTTGATTAGTGCCATTCAAAGTCAGTATCCTCAATTTGCCCAAAGTACCGCTAGCAGCCTCACCAGTACCCAATTACCCTCGATTTTAGGTTTAACCCGTTCTTTATTAAATGAATTAGGTAAGCTACCTGATAGCTTGTGTTTAATTATTGATGATTTACATTATTTACATGAGCCGTTATTACACGATGCTTTGGCATTTATGATTGAACATTTGCCGCCACAATTGCATTTAGTGTTTATTAGTCGTAATGCACCGCCCTTTTCTTTGTCACGGTTACGCGCACAACGTCAACTGACCGAGCTATATACCGAAGATTTGCGTTTTACACGTGCCGAAGTGACACAATTTTGTAATGAAGCGATGCAGCTTAATTTGTCAGCCGAACTGATTGACACCCTTGATACGCGAACTGAAGGCTGGATCGTTGGTTTACAACTCGCTGCTTTATCACTGAGTCACATTAGCAATAAAAAACAATTTATTGATAATTTTGCAGGCGATGACCGCCATATTACCGATTTTTTAATGGATGAAGTACTCAGCCAATTACCCACCGAGACCCAAGACTTTTTATTTTCTACCTGTGTCTTAACCCAATTTAATGCCAGTCTCTGTGATGCGGTTTGCGAGCAACAAAATAGTCGGCAATTGATTAGCGAACTGGAAAGAACACATCTCTTTATTAGCTGTTTAGACTACAAACGCGGCTGGTATCGTTATCATCATTTATTTGCCTCTTTACTCAAAGCACGTCTTTATGATTTATATCCCGAACGGGTGTCATCATTACATCAACGAGCTAGCCTTTGGTTTAGAGAACACGATTTATTTAGTGAAGCGATTCAACACAGTATTGCCGCAGGAAATTACGAATTTGCCGCCGAAATGATGGAGCAACATAGCAGCCATTTATTTTCTTTAGGTCGATTTACCACTGCCCTGACATGGGCTTATCAACTCCCTAGTCCATTATTAGCCAAACATCCTAAATTATCTATGCTTTGTGCGTGGGCTGGTTTGGTGATGGATAATATGCCCGAAGTCGAACGTAATACTCAAGCAGCAGCATTACATTTAGAACAGTACCGAGATGCACCTTGCGGCACTAAAGAACGCGCGCTATTTGGCCAATTAGCTTTTATTAGAGGTTGCCACTATTGTTTGTCAGGGGATGTCGAACGCGCTCAAGATGCGGTCATGGATGCGCTTGGCTCTTTATCGCCCAAACAAGTGTTGTATAAAGGCGCATCGGTTTGTTTAGGTTTTTGTTATTACGTGCAAGGCGACACCAATAAAGCCCAACGCTTATTTGAAGAAAATGCCCATATTAGCCAAACCAAATACAATTTAATGATACCGTTGTTTGCAACACTGGGTTTGGCGCGCTGTCACTTATTGCGCGGCGAGTTAGATGCGGCGGAGCAAATTTATAATCATGCCTTAGCAGAATGTGCGGCTTTAGGTTGGCAAGATGTGCCTGTCTGTGGCATGTTACATTTAGGTTTAGGCGAATTAGCCTACGAAACCAATGACTTAGTCACGGCTTTATTGCATCTAGAGAAAGGCGTAGAAATGACCCGTGTTGGTCAAATGCAATACTTTACCGCATGGGGACGTGTGTTATTGGCACAGACTCAACTTGCTTTACAACAACCCGTTATTTTATCAGCTAAGCATGAAACCGACTTAATTGCTTATGCTGGACGTTTTGTGGTCGAAATACCACCACTCTCGGCCTCATTAGCGCAACTTTGGCTCAATCAGGGACGCATGAATGCTTTTCAGCAATGGCTCAAAAGCGCGCAATTGCCCGTTAAAGACCATTTAGTGATAGAGCGTTGTCCTGAATACTTGGTTTTAGCTCGTTATTTGGTTGCAGAACAACAGTATGATGAGGGATTACTGTTATTAGATAAATTATGGTCACACGCCGAAAATCAACAACAACGGCGCATGATGGTCGAGATTCAAATTATCAAAGCAGTCATTTTTCAGTATAAAAATCAAGAAGCTAAAGCCTTGGCTAGTTTACAACACGCGCTCATTTGCGCTCATGACAGCAAGTTTTTACGACTATTTTGTCAAGAAGAAGCAATGCTTAAACCACTGCTGCATCAACTCGCCAAACCATTAGCCCATCACCCGCTGATGGCTGATTTGTGCTTGGCTTTTAATCATCATCATACGCCTCCTCAGCCAATTATCGCTTCTCAGGTGACGGTCGAATTAAGTCCCTTTGCCCTCAGCAAAAAAGAACGTGTCGTAGCACAACATATTGTCACAGGCGCAAGTAATCAAGAAATCGCCGAAACGCTCTGTGTATCACTCAGTACCATCAAAACTCACACTCAAAACATTTATAGCAAATTGGGGGTTAATAAACGCTTGCAAGCTATCGAAATGCTTTTAAAGTTAAACTTGGCTTCTTAAAGTCAAGATTTACGCATTGCGCCGAAATTAGTGCGTTTTGTACCTCCCCTCAATCTCCCCCTTAATAAGGGGGGAGTAAATGTGAGCAAGTAAGCGATAACCGCGTAAGTCCCCCAAAACAAATAAACTGTTACTTGTTACCAAGTACGCACACTTGTTACGGTAACACAACACAAGTGTTACCTAGACATTGTCAAGATGTTACCCACACCCACACACTTCTACCGTTATATTTTGCAAAGAATACCAAGCAACTGATTTTAAACGATAAAAATTAAAATTAAAAAGTTGGCACGCTCTCTGCATTATATATTGCGTGTGACAGATAAAAACAACAGCACACAACATAACGATAACAACAGATAATAAAAACAACATGACTTGTGCGTATTAGGATGATAAGCAACAGGTATTTTAAACAAAGTGGCTAAAAACAATAACAAATTGTGCCGCTATAAGTAGAAAAGACTGACGATATAATAATAACAGCGTCGGTAAAAGCGATATATAACAACAACAATCGCAGCAACAATAAAAATAAGAGGCATTTAGTGCAAACGTGGGAGTCAATGACTCCCACGCCTCCTCTAGCCAATCAACTTCGCTAAACCTTCGCCCCCAACAACTCAATCTTGTAACCATCTGGGTCTTCAACAAAAGCCAAAATGGTCGTGCCGTGTTTCATCGGCCCTGCTTCTCGTACCACTTTACCCCCTGCTGCTTTAATTTTTTCGCACGCGGCATATACGTCTTCTACTTCCAAAGCAATATGGCCATAGCCTGTGCCTAATTCATAATCGCTAGTATCCCAATTATGCGTTAATTCCAAAACACTGGTGTTATGCTCCTCGCCATAACCGACAAAAGCTAAAGTAAAACGACCTTCGGGATAGTCTTTTTGACGTAGTAGTTTCATGCCTAAAACATTGATATAAAAATCTAAAGAGTGTTGTAAATTGCCAACACGCAACATGGTATGTAATAAACGCATGGTTTTGCTCCTACAAATTGATTTATCTTATTCAGCAAATCATTGGTAAAAAATTATGAATAACAACATCATTCTTACGTTTAATGTCGGTTCATCAAGTCTAAAGATAGCCTGTTATCAGCAGCAAAACTGTGTCTTTAGTGTCAATGTAGACCTAAAAAAACGCCATGCACAATGGACAGGCCAAACTCCCCCTGCTTTAAAAAACTGGCAAATACAGGGTCAATTGGCCACCGATGCCTGTTATCTCAGCCATATCGTCCAACAACACTATGCCACTGAGCGCGTAATAGCCGTACATCGCATCGTACATGGTGGCCAATATCAGCAACCCATTATCATTGATAAGCAAGTATTTGCCGAACTAGAGCGACTTGCACCACTTTGCCCTTTACATCAACCTGCTGCCCTGAGTGTGCTTAAAGTATTACAGCAACAATATCCTTCTATGATACATATTGCCGCTTTTGATACGGCTTTTCATGGTCAGCACAACGCACTCAATTACAGTTATGCCTTACCGTTAGCATTACGGCAACAAGGCATTCGTGCTTATGGTTTTCATGGTTTGTCTTGTCAGTCGATTATGCTGCAACTGCATCATCATGCCCCCAAACACGTCATGGGTAAGGTGTTAATTGCTCATTTGGGCAATGGTTCAAGTATTACTGCTGTGCTTGATGGTGTCAGTCAAGCCAATAGCATGGGTTTTAGTGTCTTAGATGGTGTACCAATGGGAACACGTTGCGGTCATATAGATGCAGGAGTGTTGTTATATTTATTAGCACAAGGATGGAGCCACGAAACATTGAGCCATTTATTATACCAAGAATCAGGTTTATTAGGCTTGTCAGGGATAAGTTCAGATATGCGTGAGTTAATTAAAGAGGCATCGCCGCAAGCACAATTTAGTATTGATTATTTTTGCCAACGGGTGGCGCGTGAAATCGCCTCTTTAGCGACTGTGATAGCAGGCTGTGATTGTTTAGTGTTTACGGGCGGTATTGGCGAACATCAAGCCACAGTCAGAGCTAAAGTTTTACGGCATTTAATATGGTTAGGTATTGATTATGACGAGCAAGCCAACCAAGCACACCACACCTTGATTTCTACAAAAAAATCAAAAATTAAGGTATTAGTATTGAGCTGTGATGAGCAACAACAATTGTATTTAGCCGCACAGGATTTTATATAAAAAAGGGCGCATGACTGCGCCCTGTTTTACGTACCTGTAAATTAAGCGGTAACCACCTCCGCTTGACTGACAGGCGCATAAACTTGCTAATCGGCTCAACTGCGGTCAGTGAGCCAAGCCAAACGGTTAATGCACACCTACAGCCGCTTTATTTTTGAGTTGGTCGTACAATAAACCTTCTGGCGCAAACAAAATTTTGCTCCACTCTTGTAATAGAGCATCGGTATCGTGTTGTTTAGGGTGAAAGCTTGGCTTAAAAAAGTCTAAATACTTAGGTAATAAACGCGAAAATACGCCTTTTTTGCCGTTCCATAAGTATTTTAAGGCACTGGCATTTTGGCGAATTTTAAATAATTGGCCATCGGCAGCTAATAAACGACCATGAAAAGCAAGTGCTACTGCAAAAAAGATAATAGTTGTTGGAACCATCATTCCTGCGCGTAATGCATAACTACCGACAACTTTTTCATAGACATCATAAGCGACGGTTTTATGCTCATTTTCTTCTAGCGCGTGCCACAACCATAATTGACGAGCCTCTACTGCAAATTTGCTTTGCACATCAGGGTCGCGTAACAACATTTCAGCAATAATCGCGGTGTAATGCTCTAAACAAACGGTGACTGCTAATTGCATAGATTTTGGTAGCACTTTTTGAGCAAAAGCGAGTAACTTAGCGACATCACGGTCTAGCTTGTCAACAGGATAACCTTGACGGGTCGCCATTTCGTTAAAGGCTTGATGTTCTTTGCTGTGCATCGCTTCTTGGCCAATAAAGCCAGAGACTTGCGCTTTTAAAATGGGGTCAGTAATTTGGTCACGATAATGACGCACCGACTCCACAAAGAATGATTCACCTTCGGGAAACAAGGACGATAAAGCGGTTAAAAATGTGCTTAAAAAAGGGTTATTGTCATAGTAATAACGGCTAGATTCAGTTGTAAACTCAAAATCTAGGCGGCGTGGTGGGATATTAACGCTAGTACCTAAAGCCTGTTTTTTGCTGG
>Ga0209599_10000181_pt1 | contig 43923 bp, 39 predicted proteins | sample Shrwel_input2_FT_FD_187534 | JGI IMG/M metagenome (GOLD analysis project Ga0209599, IMG submission 187534) | Subsurface microbial communities from deep shales in Ohio, USA - Utica-3 well 1 S input2 FT (SPAdes) (version 2) ...
TGTTGAGACTGACATCGCCCGTCACGTTAATCGCTTGTTGTGCCGTTAACGCCGCTAAGGTTTCTAAACTCGTGCCGCTGGCTAAATTCACGCTGTTGCTCGCCGCACCTAAGCTGTTACCGCTGTTAATCGCTAAGCTGCCCGCCATGACATCCACACTGCCTGTGAAGGTGTTCGCGCCTGTTAATGCCAGTTGTCCTGTCCCCACTTTATCTATCGAACCGTTACCACTGACTACCCCCGCTAAGGTGCTGTTAAAGGTCGAGGTGTTGAGACTGACATCGCCCGTCACGTTAATCGCTTGTTGTGCCGTTAACGCCGCTAAGGTTTCTAAGCTCGTGCCGCTGGCTAAATTCACGCTGTTGCTCGCCGCACCTAAGCTGTTACCGCTGTTGATGGCGATACTGCCTGCCATGACATCCACATTGCCCACAAAGGTGTTGGCACCTGTTAACGCCAGTTGACCTGTCCCCACTTTATCTATCGAACCGTTACCACTGACAACCCCCGCTAAGGTGCTGTTAAAGGTCGAGGTGTTGAGACTGACATCACCGGTCACGTTCACCGCTTGTTGTGCCGTTAACGCCGCTAAGGTTTCTAAGCTCGTGCCGCTGGCTAAATTCACGCTGTTGCTCGCCGCACCTAAGCTGTTACCGCTGTTGATGGCGATACTGCCTGCCATGACATCCACATTGCCCACAAAGGTGTTGGCACCTGTTAACGCCAGTTGACCTGTCCCTTGTTTACTCATGTTAGCATTACCCGCGATGACACCTTGCAAGGCGACATCATGAGTTTGCGTATCAATACTGACATTGTTATTGATTGTCACAGCACGATTAGTAGTTAGATCAGCCGTAACCACTAAACCAGCGTTATTGATTGTAAGCCCCGTACCTGCTTGACCCAAATTTTGATCTTTAGCAATCGACAAAGTGCCGCCTAAAATATCCGTGCCACCTTGATAAGTATTATCAGCCGTTACTGTGAGTTCGCCGTCACCACTTTTAACAAACTTACCCATACCACTCACAACACCATTCACAACGGTATTATTACCTGCCGTATCTATACCACCTTGTGCTGCTGTAATTGCTAAGTTTTGGTCTAAAACCATGTCTTGTAGCGTTTGTAATGAGCCGCCATTTAAGAAGGTTTGGTTACTCGCATCACCTAAATTTTGGTTACTGCTAATACCCAACAAGCCACTGTTAATATAGGTATTACCTGTGTAGCTATTGTCGGCTGATAAAACCAACGTGCCTTGACCATTTTTTTGTAAGCCACCTGTACCTGTCACTACAGCATCAACTACGGTCGTATTAGCTTTAATATCTAAAGTACCGCCATTGTTTAAAACCAAATCACCACTTAAAGTAGTGTCATTATTAATAGCTAATGTTGCAGCTTGCAAACGAATGTTAGATGAAAAACCTAAACTATCTTCATCGTCAATCTCTAAAATACCTGCATTAACATCGGTGGTTCCAGAATAGTTATTAGCACCTGTTAATTTAAGAGTACCCGTACCTGCTTTAGTAAGACCATCAACACCAAAAATCTCGCCATTTATTTGTAAATTATGGCTGCTGGTATCAAGTAGAGCCCCTAATCCTAACTCTACATTTTGAGCCACTGTCACATTTGCTGCTGCTTTTAAAACAGAGTTATGTAAGATCACAGTGGCCGCAGTGTTAACACCTAATGATGCGTTGTTATTAACAACAAGGGTCGCATCATCTGCATGAGTATCACCTGTGTAGGTATTGGCCGCATTTAACTCAACCGTACCACCATCAATATAAAACTCTGTCGCATCACCACTTACAACACCATTTAATACGAGCGTTTTATCTAACTCTTGAAAAACACCAGCACCATCACCTTGAATTTCTATCTTTCTAGAAATAATCGTATTGGTATTATTTCCTTCTAAGTCGGCATTATTTAAAACCAAAGTAGCACCAGCAGCACCTAAACTGCTATCGGCTTCAATAAACAAGGAACCATCATTAACGACTGTATTACCTTGATAATCGTTATTGGCATTATTGATAACAACCGTACCGCCATTAACTACTAAACCACCAGCACCTGTAATTTTGCCATTAACGACAATCTCATTACCTGTCACATAATCGCCTGCGGTATCTAAAGTACCGCCTTTATTTGTCAATACGATATTACGATTTAAGCTCACATCTGCTGTGGCTTCTAAAGTACCACCATTGAGCGTCAAAGCCGCACTTGCGACACCTAAACTGCTATCTTTGCTGATTGACAAAATACCTTCGTCAACACTAAAACCAGACTTTAGTTCATCATTGTCTGCGGACTGATTTAAAACAAGCTTGCCTGCACCTTGTTTAGTTAATACGCCTTCACCTTTTAACTCACTAGAGATAGTCACGGTATGGCTATTAGTGTTAATCCCACCACCATTAGCACCAACCTGTATTTGACGACCATCTGCACCACCAATCGTCAAATCATTAGTCAACTTCAAATTACCGCCATTCAGCGTAATACCTGTTGCTGTGCCACCTAAATTGGCATGACTTGCAATTAATAAATCCCCTTTTTCGATTAGCGTGCCACCTGCATATTTATTATCACCCGTTAACGCTAAATCACCTTCACCAGACTTTACAAAAGTTCCCGTACCCGTGATTTGACCTGTAATAACAACATTGGTTTTGCCATGAGTATCAACACCACCTTGGCTGTTTAAAACAATTTGTTTGCTGAGCGCAATATCATTGGCATTAGCACGTAAACTGCCACCATCCAAAGTTAATAAACCTTGGCCTAAGTTGTCGTCGGCACTCACTGCACCGCCACCTACACCCAAAGTACCTGCTTTGACCGTAATATCAGCCGTTAAATTTTTGTTATCCGCAGTAAAATTTAGATTGCCATTACCTGATTTAATTAAATCAGAGGTACTAGCATTTGTGGCGATGATTTTGCCAGCAAAAGTTGCGTCCACATCTTGACCAACGGATAAAGTGCCGCCCGCATCAGTTAATTCAACTTCACGGTTAATAATGGGATTATCGGTACTACCTGCTTGTTTGATAATGCCTAAGGTTGCACCATCAATAATAACCTTGCCTGTTGCTGCGCCTAATGCTTTATCAGAGGAGGCTTCAACTGTACCTTCTTTGATTTTTACGCCACCTGCAAAAGTGTTTTCGCCTGTCAATGTGAGTGTGCCTGAACCACTCTTAATTAATTGACCTTCGCCACTAATACTGCCACCAATCGTAATTTGATTAGCACTATCAATGGTGCCATTACTTTCGGTAATTTGTGCTTTACGAGTACCTAAATCAAGATTAGCCGCTGACTGTAATACACCACCATCAAAGACTAATTCACCCGATGAGCCTAAAGCACCACTGCTGGTAATTTGAAGTTTACCCTCACTAATAATAGTATCGCCTGTATAACTATTATTTTGGGTTAAAATTAGGGTACCGCTGCCTTTTTTACGCAAATCACCACTACCTGCCACCGTACCTGTAACACTAGTGACTGTACCTGTGGTATCAACAGCACCACCTACACCCTCAAGAGTCAAACCTGCTAAATTAGATGATAAGAGGGTACGTAAATCACCACCTGCCAAAACTACGTTAGTATTTTTACCCAAGTCTTTGGCAACTGAATCAACGACTAATACCCCTGCCTTAATAGTGGTATTACCTGTAAAATTTTGCTCTGTAACTTCTGCCCCTTCAGTGGTAAAGCCATCTTCTTTTACTGCTTGATATTCTTCTAAGCTAAGATGTAAAACGCCCTCGCCTTCTTTAACCAAACCTGATGTACCGCCACCCGTTACCAAGCCTTTTACAGTTAAGGTTTTTTTAGAGTCAACACTAATCGTTCCGCCCGCCAAACCTAAATTAACTAAGCGTTTATTAGTAACACTTTCACTGGCTTGTAAAATACCACCGTCCAAAAAGATACTGCTATTAGCCAAATTAGACAGTTTACGCTTAGCAACTTCATCTCCAGCTGCTTCAATAAAATTAACTGCCTGAGTACCTAGTTGTGTATCTGCACTAACTGCTACCGTACCCCCTGAAATTTTGGTGGCATTGTAAGCGTTGTCTGCTGTCAAGGTGAGCGTGCCCGCACCACTTTTGACCAATGAGCCACTACCACTCACCACACCACTCACTGTGACATCCGAACCAGCCGTGTTGATCGAACCACCCGAAGCCGTCTCAGTGACAATATTTTTGCTAATGGTCATATTTTGCAAGGTTTGCAAAGTACCTTGAATAATAGCGGTTGTTGTGCCTGTACCCAAAGCTGCTTGGTCGTCTATAGCCAAAATACCGCCATTGATGACCGTTGCTAATTGATGATTGCTATTATTTTTTAATACTAAGCGGCCATCACCTTCTTTAACTAAAATACCACCACCTACCGCACCTATTGTTTGACCGCCAATTTGTGCCGTGACATCAGCTAAAAATACATCACTTGAAAGTACACCATTTGCATCACGGATTTTACCTACATTGTAAAAGCCTACTTTTACCCCATCGACTATTAAGTCTTTTTTGGTCACTTCTTCTAAAGTGCCTGACACAACCACCTGCAATTGGTCTTTTACCAAACCATTCAAGGTATTATTATTACCATTAGTATCAATCACCGCTTGGGTCAAGTCAGCGGTATTATTTTGAATAATAATCGCATTATTAAGATTAAAAGACTGATTACTTTGTAAAACTGCCTGATTAGCGATTGAAACATCCCCACTACCCAAACTAGTTGCCTGACTCGCCGCAAGAGTGCCTTGTTGGATATGCGTACCGCCCGTATAAGAATTATCCGCGGTCAACGACAAAGTTCCCGCCCCGTCTTTAATCAACTGGCCAGTACCACTGACTGTGCCTGTAATTTGGGTCACATTAGATTGATTATCTGTGGTGATTGTACCTGCACCCTGTGCAATATTAACTTGCTCAGTAATTGTCTGAGAAACACTTGTGTTAAAAGGAGTATCTAAAGCTAATGCGACTGACGAAGATAAAACCAAAGTCACAGATAAAGCTAAAGGACGTAAAGTAAATGGGGGGCGACGCATGATTATCTCCTTGCTAACTTTTAGGCAGCTAGTTTGTTATTGCTTCTAGCGGTCAAAGCTTGTAATTGTAAAATTTAAAAGTTCACGACTTAGGCATTAAACAACAAAATTGCGTAAGTCTTAAACAGGACTCACGCATTGCACCGCAATTAGCGCGTTTTGCGAACTAAAAATCGTTGTAAACAATTATTTAGTGAGCCAATAAGCGATAACCGCGTCAGTCCTAATAAAGTCAAAGCCAAACAAAATTGGGTCGATAATAGCATATAATTTTGCAATAGCATTAGGTAATTTATTGTGCGCTAACTGTGAACTCGCGCAACAAAAAAAAACATATCAGCTTGATTAACATCAAATTTATTTTTTTGAACAAGCTGCGTTAAACCTGCACGCCAAAGGCTCTTAATAATAAAGCGGTCTCGGTTAACGGCAAGCCCACTACGTTGCTGTAACTTCCGACTATTTTTTCGACAAACAACGCGCCTTTACCTTGAATACCATATCCGCCCGCTTTATCTTGAGCTTCGCCTGTCTGCCAATAATTTAACATCTCATCCCTACTTAAATGACGAAAATAAACCTCTGTACTCACAACTTGAGTTTGTTGGCGTTGATGGCTAGCCACACTGACAGCCGTTAAAACACGATGCGCGCGACCACTTAATGCCTGCCAAATAGTCAGGGCTTGTTCTAAGTTTTCGGGTTTACCAATAATGTGCTGTTCCATGACGACACTGGTATCGGCGGCGATAACAATGGCTTGCTCATCTTTAGCCAACAATAAGCCTGCTTGGGCTTTGGCAAAAGCCAAACGAGCAACATAGTCTTCAGGCGGTTCTTGAGGATACACAGACTCATCAACATCTATTTTTAAAACTTCAAAACTCAAACCAATTTGTTGTAATAACTCACGACGACGAGGTGAAGTGGAGGCTAGATATAACATAATGACTACTCTTAGGACTGACGCGGTTATCGCTTTTTTGCTCACTTAACAACCGTTTTCAACGGTTTTTAGTTCACAAAACGCGCTAATTTCGGTGAAATGCGTAAGTCTTGCTTTACATACGCCGTTGCCAGCGCACCAAACTATAGTGTATTAAAGGCCAAACAGCGATACTGGCAAATAAACTATAAACATACGCAGTTATTTCGATCAAAGAAATATGCTGAACCCAATACCATAATATGAGACGTACTGCTAATGCAGTCACAATCAACAGCAACAGCAATACGCCACGCTCAAATAGATTTAACACTAACCAATTACGTCCTAAACGGCGACTCAAATACACCAAGACACTGCTTGAGAGCGCGTAACTGCCCAACAAACTGCCTGTTAATACGTCCCATACCAGCCCAACTACAAAAGCCGACCAAATGCCGAGTGTGCGTGGCTGATGTAATGACCAAAACAATAACCACAGTATCAACCATTCTGGCCGCCACATACGCCATTGAAAGTCTATAGGCCAAAAAGACAATAAAACGATGACTAAGAAACTGCTGGCCATAGCACCGTGTAGGGTCTGAGGCGATAAAGTTTTCATGGTTATTTGCGCGTATCGGGAGATATTGGTGTAATTTGTGCCTCAACGACAGGTGGTGCATATTTGAACAACACAATCACATGGTCACTGCTATCGAGTTTGGCCAAAGGAATGGCATAAATTTGTGCAAAGGCTTTACCCGTCATTTTTTGTACATCAGTGACTTTTGCCACAGGATAACCCGCAGGAAAATACAAACCCATGCCTGATGTTTCCAAAATATCGCCTTCTTTAATGTCCATATTTTCCGAAGCATATTCTACTTTTAAACGCTGAGTATCACCCGTACCTTTTAAAATTGCGCCTTGTTGTGTGCGCCGTACCCGAACAGGAAGAGCATGACGATTATCGGCAATCAGCATCACTTGTGATAGACGATGCGTTGCTTCTATCACTTGTCCCATCACACCTGTTGCATCCAAAACAGGATAACCCACTTTTACGCCCTCGCGTAAGCCTTTATTGAGCATGACCACGTGCTGTTGCGGCTGAGGGCTGGCTGATAAAATTTGAGCATAAATAAAATTATCATTTAACGTTATGCTAGTTTCTAACAAGGTACGCAAACGCATATTTTCGGCTTTTAATTCGGTGAGTTGCTGTAGTTGTACCGATTGTTGCAATAACAAACTTTTTAATAATTTATTTTCTTGGTGTAAATGTTGCGGAGGAAGTAGTGTTTGTTGTGCGGCATCAATGATGCGTTGGGGGTAACTTAACAAACGTGGAATCGGCTCAAAAACTTGTTGCACATAATGTCGAACAGGCTCTAACCAGTGCGGATAGCGGATATCAATAAACATCAAACTCGCAGCAATAATACACACCGCCAACAAGCCATAGCCTTGCGTTGACCAAACATCTAATCGTTTTTTGTGCCGCTCAAAACTAGCCAAGTTAATTTCCTTTAGCAGCTCAAAAACAACGACTAATGTACAAACAAGCTGTCATAGGCAGGATTATCCAAAAAGGCTAAGGCTTTGCCCATGCCGCGAATCACACAACTTTCGGGGTCTTCGGCAATAATAATTGGCAAGCCAACTTCTTGACTAAACAACTTATCAATATAACGTAATTTAGCACTCCCACCTGTTAAGACAATGCCTCGTTCAGCAATGTCACCTGATAACTCAGCAGGCATATCTTCGAGGGTGTTTTTAATGGCATCAATAATATTTTTTAATGGCTCTTGTAAGATTTGTGAAATCTCTTGGGCATTGACCTTAATCACAGCAGGCACACCTGCTGACAAATGCCGACCTCTCACTTCCATTTCTTGATGCGCTTGTTCTGGCAAGACCAAGGCCATACCGATTTCTTGTTTAATATGCTCAGCCGTTGCCTCACCAATCAAACAGCCATATTGACGGCGTAAATAGGTCACAATACGCGTATTAAAACTATCACCCGCAATACGCAATGAATCGGAGTAAACCGAACCTAATAAAGAAATCACACCGATTTCGGTCGTGCCTGCACCGATATTAACAATCATTGAGCCGCAAGGTTGGTCTATCGGCAAGCCTGCTCCCATCGCTGCCGCCATCGCTTGTTGAATCAGTACAATCTCATTTGCACCTGCCCCGTCCGCCGCTTCGCGTACTGCACGTAGCTCTAACAAGGTTGCTTTAGCAGGAATACTGACCAAAGTCCGCATATTTTTTTTGACTTTAGTTTTGATGTTTGCTTGACGTAAAAAATATTGTAATAAAACTTCGGTCATTTCTAAATCGGCAATCACACCGTCTTTTAGAGGACGAATCGCATTTAAACCAATCGGGGTACGCCCAAGCATATCTTTGGCATCATGGCCAACTGCCGCGACACTACGCCCCATGTCGTTGCGCCTAATGGCGACTACCGTAGGTTGTTGCAAAACAACACCGCGCTTAGCGACACAAATAGCGGTATTCGCTGTTCCTAAATCAATGGCTACATCAGTCGAAAACACATTTAACAAACGCTTTAACATAAAAAACCTAAATACTTAGGGAAATTCTCGGTCATGACTTTAACGAAATGCGCTATTTTGAACAAGCGGCATCAGTTAAAATAAAAGCCTGTTTTGTATTTTGAACGGCTGTGGTAATTTGCAAGCCTATTTTTAACTACAGGACTTGTATCATGGCTTATCATCATACAGGTCTTATCCTCATTATGTAGAAGCATTATGGCACTCACCCTTGACGATATTAACAAAATTGCACATCTTGCCCGTTTAGGCTTATCCGATGATGAAAAAAACCGCTACACCGATAGCTTAAATAATATTTTAGGTTTAATAGACGAACTGCAAGCCGTGAATACAGCAGGCATTGAACCACTCGCTCATTCTTTGGACGTAACACAACCTTTACGTATTGATGTGGTCAGTGAACAAAATCAACGTGATGCTTATCAACAAATTGCCCCTGCGGTACAAGATGGTTTGTATTTAGTGCCTAAGGTGATTGAGTAAACAAAACCCTTTTATGAGGAATTAACTCCCTCGCCCCTTAGGGGAGAGGGTTGGTGTGAGGGGAAAGCAACCCCACCCTAACCCTCCCCTTAATAAGGGAGGGGATTTCATCTTTATTTTTGGCAACCCATTGTAAGGTTAACCATGTTACATACTTATACTCTTGCCGCTCTGCGTGACGGCCTTGCGCGTGGTGATTTTTCTAGCCGCGAACTAACGCAACATTTTTTAAATCGTATTAATCAATATGATGCTCAATTAAATAGTTTTATTACCGTCTGTGCTGAACAAGCCTTACAACAAGCCGATGCTGCCGATGCTGCTCGTGCTAAAGGCACAGCTCATGCCTTAGCGGGTATTCCACTCGCTCAAAAAGACATTTTTTGTACCAAAGGTGTAAAAACCACCTGTGCCTCTAAAATGTTAGACAACTTTATTAGCCCCTATAATGCTACCGTGATTAGCAACAGCGAAGCGGCAGGCTTGGTGATGTTGGGTAAAACCAATATGGACGAATTTGCCATGGGTTCTTCTAACGAAACCAGTTTTTATGGTGGCGTTAAAAACCCGTGGAATTTAAGCAAAGTTCCCGGTGGTTCATCGGGTGGTTCGGCGGCGGCAGTGGCGGCACGTTTAGCTCCTGCGGCAACAGGTACAGATACAGGCGGTTCGATTCGTCAACCTGCCGCATTGTGTAATTTAACAGGCTTAAAACCCACTTATGGCCGTGTATCACGTTGGGGCATGATTGCTTTTGCTTCGAGCTTAGACCAAGCAGGGCCAATGACTCAAACCGCCGAAGATGCTGCGTTATTGATGAACGTCATGGCGGGTCATGATGACAAAGATTCAACCAGTATTAGTACTGCTGTTCCTGACTATACCGCCAACTTAAATAACAGCTTACAAGGTTTACGCATTGGCATTCCTAAGCAGTATTTTGGCGAGGGTTTAGATGCCGATGTTGAACAAGTAGTACGCGATGCGCTCAAAGAATTAGAAAAACAAGGCGCGATTTTGGTTGATATAGATTTACCCAACACAGGTTTATCTGTCCCTGCTTATTATGTGATTGCCCCTGCCGAAGCCTCAAGTAATTTGTCGCGTTTTGATGGTGTGCGTTATGGTTATCGTTGTGAAAATCCTGTTGACTTAACAGACCTGTACAAACGCTCTCGCGGTGAAGGTTTTGGTAGCGAAGTTAAACGCCGTATTATGATTGGCACATACGCCCTATCTGCAGGGTATTACGATGCTTATTATTTACAAGCGCAAAAAATTCGCCGTTTAATTCAACAAGATTTTGCTAATGCCTTTGCTCAGTGTGATGTGATTGCTGGCCCTACTTCACCTACCGTTGCCTTTGGTTTTGGCGAAAAAAATTCAAATCCGATTGCCATGTATCTATCAGATATTTATACCATCGCCACCAATCTAGCAGGCTTACCTGCGATGAGTATTCCCGCAGGTTTTAGCCAAAACTTGCCTGTAGGTTTGCAACTGATTGGTAATTATTGGCAAGAAGCACAATTATTAAATGTGGCGCATCGTTATCAGCAAGCCACCATTTGGCACAGCCAATTACCCACACAATTTGCCTAAAGCGTAAACAGATTTAGAGGAACACCCTATGTCATGGGAAGTCGTTATTGGGTTAGAAATTCACACTCAACTCAGTACAAACAGTAAAATTTTTTCGGGCAGTGACACCACTTTTGGCGCACAGCCCAACACTCAAGCCAGCTTAATTGATTTGGCTATGCCCGGTGTATTGCCTGTCCTCAACAAAGAAGCCGTTAATATGGCGATTCGTTTTGGTTTAGGTGTAGATGCCGAGATTGGTCGTACCAGTATTTTTGCGCGTAAAAACTATTTTTATCCAGACTTGCCTAAAGGTTATCAAATTTCGCAATTTGAACATCCTATTGTGGGCAAAGGTCATTTAGATATTATTTTAGAAGATGGCTCAACCAAACGTGTTGGCATTACGCGCGCTCATTTAGAAGAAGATGCGGGCAAGTCTTTGCATGAAGATTTTGCAGGAATGTCAGGTATTGACTTAAATCGTGCTGGCACACCGTTATTAGAAATTGTGTCTGAGCCTGATATGCGCTCGGCCAAAGAAGCTGTCGCTTATGTTAAAGCCATTCACTCGATTATTCGCTATTTGGGTATTTCTGATGGCAATATGGCCGAAGGCTCAATGCGTTGCGATTGTAATGTGTCTTTACGCAAAAAAGGCGCGGAGAAGTTTGGTACACGCCGCGAAATTAAAAACGTCAACTCGTTTAAATTTATCGAAAAAGCCATCAACGCCGAAATCGCATGGCAAATGGATGAATTAGAGTCAGGTCGTGCCATTGTGCAATCTACCGTATTGTACGATGCCAACAAAAACGAAACCCGCGCCATGCGTAGCAAAGAAGAAGCCAACGATTATCGTTACTTCCCCGACCCCGATTTGTTGCCTGTTGTAGTCACAGAGCAAATGATTGCCGATATTCGTGCTGCCCTGCCCGAATTACCTGTTGCCAAAAAAGCCCGTTTTATTGCTGACTATGCTTTGCCCGAATACGATGCGGGCGTTTTGGTTGCTCAACGTGAATTGGCTGATTATTTTGAAGCAGTAGTTAAAGCCGCTAATAATCAAGCCAAACAAGCCGCCAACTGGGTCATGGGTGAGTTATTAGGCGCACTCAACAAAGCCGAAAAAGACATTAGCGCATCGCCAATCAGTGCCGAGCAATTGGGTGGCCTGATTAACCGTATTAACGACAATACGATTTCGGGCAAAATTGCTAAACAAGTATTTGGTTTTATGTGGGACGCTGAGGGTAAGTCTGCCGATGATATTATCCGCGAAAAAGGCTTAAAACAAGAAACCGATACAGGTGCAATTGAGGCTGTGATTAATGAAGTGATTGCCGCTAGTCCGCAACAATTAGCCGATTATCGTGGTGGTAAAGACAAGTTATTTGGCTACTTTGTGGGCGAAGTAATGAAACGTTCTAAAGGCAAAGCCAACCCTGCACAAGTCAATGAATTGTTGAAAAAGGCATTGGCGGGATAATACGACTTGATTTTGTCGCTCAATCTGACTTACAGCTTGAGCGACAAATGCATCGACTTAGGACTTACGCGGTTATCGCTTATTTGCTCACATTTCAGGCATTTTCAATGCCTTTATGTTCACAAAACGCGCTAATTTCGGTGAAATGCGTAAGTCATAAACTTTAAGCCTGACGGCGTAAATAACGCAATACTTCTAGCATCCACCAAGTCACACACACGGCCACGACAATTAACAAAAATGGCATCATCGTTGCTAACATCGCACTTTGTTGCGCTGCTAATACCACATACAACACATAGACCACATAACACACTAAAAATGCCACACCATCAGAGCGCGTTACGGTGTAATTGGCTAAAAAGACAGGTAAACAAGCAAAAGCAACCAAAATCATCACAGGAATATCTACTACTAATGAAGATTGAGCAACAGGTAAGCCGTCTGGTGCAATCAACCCTGATAAACCTAATACCGCGCCAATATTAAAAATATTACTACCTAAAATATTACCTACTGCAATATCACGCTCGCCTTTTAAACTGGCCATGACACTCGTTGCTAACTCAGGTAAAGAAGTACCGACAGCAACAATGGTTAAACCAATCACCAGTTCACTTAAACCAAAATACTTGGCAATTTCAACTGCGCCATCTACTAACCATTGCGAGCCTACTACCAACATCACCAAGCCCACAACAATCAAAATAATGTTTTTCCATAAAGGTTGAGGCGGTGCAATATCATCTGCTCCCTCAACAACCGCAACACCTTGACGGCGTGCTTCTTTAATCAAAAACACGGTATAAGCGATAATACCCGCAAATAGTAACAGACCATCAAAACGGCTAATTTGACCATCTATGCTCATTAACAACACAAGCAATGAACCATAAATCATGATAGGAATATCAAAACGCACCAATTGTTTTTGTACCACTAACGAAGCGGCAATTGCTGACAAACCTAAAATAAGCAGTACATTACAAATGTTACTCCCGACCACATTGCCTACAGCAATCTCAGCCGAGCCTTTATAAGCTGATGACACACTGACCGACATTTCAGGCGCACTGGTACCAAAAGCCACTACCGTTAAACCAATAATTAATGGACTGATACCTAAAGAGCCCGCCAAACTGGATGCACCTTTAACTAATACATCCGCACCAAAGGTTAGTAACACCAACCCTATAACTAATAGTAATAATGTCATTAACTCCATCGTTCACCTCTTGCTATGGGACAAATAAATCAACAGTCAAACGACTGACTAAATTTAGCCCCTCCTTGTAACAAACAGTGATGATGGCTGTCTAATGTTATATTTAGAGAAAATGTATCATGAAATCTTTACTCAACTTTTATAACCGTATTCATAACAAATTATTTAGCCATTTCAAACATTTAGATGGTCTTGCTCCCCTCGCCTTACGCCTGTATTTGGTGCCTATTTTTTGGATGGCAGGACTACATAAATACCAAAGTTTTGATAGTACCGTTGACTGGTTTGGCAATGCTGACTATGGATTAGGTTTGCCTTTTCCTTGGCTCATGGCATTTTTAGCCACCAGTACCGAATTACTTGGCGCGCTACTATTAGCACTTGGCTTGGCAACACGTTGGATAAGCATTCCCTTGATAATTACCATGCTTATTGCGGCCGTCACCGTGCATTGGACTAATGGCTGGCAAGCGATTGCCGACCCTAACGGTATTTTTGTTAACCAACAAGTTTTAGATTCTGCCGAAAAATTGGCACGCGCAAAAGAAATACTACAAGAACATGGCGATTACAACTGGCTGACTTCTAGCGGTAATGTGGTGATTTTAAATAATGGGATTGAGTTTGCCACCACTTATTTTGTGATGTTATTGAGCTTGTTTTTTATGGGTGGGGGGCGTTATGTGAGTATTGATTATTGGTTGGCGAGACGTTTTCAGCAAAATAATTAGTCAGCAAAAAGGGCGAATCATCGCCCTTCTTGGTTTAAATTAAACTTAATCAGGACTTACGCATTGCACCGCAATTAGCGCGTTTTGTAAGCATGAAACCGTTAATAACGGTTGAAATGTGAACAAATGAGCGATAACCGCGTAAGTCTTATTAATGCAAAACCCGTGACTTAGGTTTACTTTTGTCTTCTAATTTACCAAACATTTGTAGTCTGTCGTCATTAAATAGCTCCATATCGGGTGCTAAAATTTTAATATAACGGTCAAAATACAAAATTTGTTTAAACAATAAGGCAAAAGCACGAGGAAAACGAATGCCGTGTTTCTCGCCCACAGCGACAATTTCAAGCATTAACTGATTGATTTCATTATCGTTTACCGCGCCATTTAAGACACTGGCGGGATCAACCACCGTAAAGGCTTGGTAAATCACTTCTAAGTCTTTGGCTAAGGCTTTAATGTCCACTTGGGTATTGGTCATACCAATCAACATCATGGACTCGGCCATTTTTTCAAAGTTTCCTTCGCCAATAGATTCCATAAATGTGGTGGTTGCTGTCCATGTTTTGGGGTCAATGCGACCGACAATACCAAAGTCAATAAAACCAATACGTCCGTCTGTCAAAACCATCAAATTACCTGCATGTAAGTCAGCATGAAACGACTCACAAAACATTAAACTCGAAAACCATGTATTCATCGCCCCAACTAAGGTGGCAGCAGGGTCACGGGCATACTTTTTAATGGTGTCTAAATCAGTTAATGGCACACCGTAAAAACGCTCCATAGTCAACACACGCAAACTAGAGGCATGAGGATACACTTGTGGGGCAATGGCTAAAGGATTATTGGTGGCTTTTAAAAATTCATTAAACTGTTTGATGTTGTCAGCTTCTTTATAAAAATCAACCTCCTCCATCATACAAGCTTGAATTTCGGAGACAATCGCCGACAAAGAAGCAAACTTAATTTTGGGAAAGATACGCTCAAAAATGCGGGTTGCCCAATAAATAAAGTTTAAATCGGTGAGCAAAATGTTTTCAACATCAGGCTTTTGCACTTTCACCACCACCGACTCACCCGTGACTAAGGTCGCCGCATGAACCTGAGCAATCGAAGCAGAGGCTAAAGGACTTTCGTCAATAAATGAAAAGATGCTTTCTAAGGGCTGCTTTAGCTCTTTTTCCAACACGCGGCGAATATATTTATAAGGTAAAGGCTTAGTTTTATCTAAACAATGCTGAAATTCATTGACATAATCAGCAGGAAATAATGACGGAGAACTGGCAACAAATTGACCGAGTTTGACATAAGTTGCGCCTAACTTTTCAAAGGTTTGACGCACTAAACGTGGGGTTGGTGGACGGTCGCCGCGTAACCAACTGATACCTGTTGTTGCTAAAATAGCACTGGTTTCGCCAATCCGCACAATACCTTTTAAGGCATTACCAAAGGTTGCATAACGATTCATCACTTTTCCTCGTGTTTGACGTGGCCACAAACGGGACAATCGGGGTCTTTGCGAAATTTGAGTGTGCGCCATGTGGGTATATCGGCTTCCCATAGTAGTAATTTGCCGTATGACCCTGCGCCTAAATTGCTTAAACATAATAATGCCTCATGTGCTTGTAAGCTCCCCATGACACCAACCACCGTTGCTAACACACCCGATTCGCTACACGTTGCCGAAGCCTCATCAATACGTGGATATAAACAACGATAACAAGGCCATTGACGGCTACCATAAAAAATCGCCAATTGACCGTTTACACCAATGGCGGCGGCAGATACTAAGGGTTTATCCGCTTGGACACAGGCACTATTGACCGCATCACGGGTGTTAAAATTGTCGCTACAATCTAACACCACATCAACTTGTTGAATGATGGCTAACAGATTATCGTCATTTAAGGCCATAACCATTGACCTAATCACAATATGTGGGTTCACTTGCTGCAAATGTTGCGCCGCCGCTTGTGCTTTAGGTAAGCCTATATCTGTGTCTCGGTATAAAATTTGCCGTTGTAAATTACTCAGTTCAACCGTATCAAAATCGACAAGCCATAATTCACCCACCCCTGCACTGGCCAAATACAAAGCCGCAGGACAACCCAACCCCCCCATACCAATAATCAATACTTTGCTGGCTTTGATTTTTTCTTGAGCAGCAATATCCCATTGCGGCAACATAATTTGGCGGTTATAACGCAATAGCTCTGCATCACTTAACATATTTGCCCTACCGTATAACGGTCGTTACCGCCGTAATCTTGACCTGTTGTGACCTGACTAAAGCCTGCTTGTAGCAACAATTCGCGTACTGCCTGACCTTGGTCAAATCCGTGTTCTAACACTAAGTAGGCATTTTTAGCCAAAAAACTGCCCGACAATTGAACAATATGCGCTAAATCGGCTAAACCTTGCTGTGGTGCAACTAAAGCGCGTAATGGCTCATGCGTTAATTGGCTAAGATGGGGGTCATTTTCGACAATATAAGGGGGGTTACTGACAATACAGTCAAATAAACCCGTTAAAGGCTCAAACCAAGAACCTTGCAAAAACTCGACATGGTGAATTTGATTTTTTTGAGCATTATGTTGCGCGATGGCTAAACTACTTGGGTATAAATCGGTCGCTACCACTGACCATTCGGGATGCTCTTTGGCTAAACTTAATGCAATCGCACCACTGCCTGTACCCAAATCAACTACCCGCCACTGTTTACCTTGCCCTAACGCTAATACTTTTTCGACAACACATTCGGTATCGGGTCTTGGAATCAATACATCAGGTGTCACGCTCAAATTTAATGACCAAAAAGCGCGCTCACCCAAAATATAAGCTAAGGGGATACCTTGCTGACGTTGAGTAAGATACTGCTCAAATTGGGCTAATTGTGCAGGTGACAATTCATACTCTGGCCATGTACGCAAAAAAGTACGATTTTTGGCCAGCACATGCGTTAATAATAACTCAATGTCCAAACGAGCTTCGTCACCCGTTAATTGGCTTAAACCGTGTTGTAGGAGTTGGAGGATGTTCATAGAGCAAATTAAACCAACTCTAATTCTACATGATAATTTTTTAGGGTAGTAAAACGATACTCTATACTGTTTAAGATGTGATTATCTTGCTTTTTAACGGCCTTGATATAACGAGCAACATATTTATCAAATTGACTGGTAATAAACACTTCTTTGTTTTGTAAGGTGTTATGTTCACTGGCAGAAATTTTAAAAGGCACATTGGCAATATATTGCATATTGGTAATTAACAGAGCTTTGGAATAATCTAATCCTTTGCCTCGTACACCTTGTTCTTGGCTTTTTACGGTAATATAAGCGGCTTTATGGCTGATATTAGAGCGGAGTGGAATAGCAAATGTTAAATTTTTAATGCTAATAATCACCACCCCGTAACCACGAACTTTACCAGTTTGCCATTGTCCCTGATGATTATCTAAGGCTTCAACAAGATGCGTATGATGACCATAAAAAGAGCTATCTAATTTTTTTAGCTGCATATTAATTCCATTAAAACCCATTTAATCGTGCCAAAACAAAAAAACCTCCTTTCGGAGGTTTTTTGGCAGTTCATTCAGTGTGGGATTTTTCTGTTTTTTACGTGGGGCAACCCTACCTCCACAACATTCAATTTGAGTTTTTCTGTTTTTTACGTGGGGCAACTCTACCACCACAAACTGCATGTTGATTATGGTATTTTTTGTAAAAAATGTCAAATGCTATAAAACCGATGACGCATAATCATCACCAGTATATCACTCATCATTCGCTAACGCCGCCAATTGGTCGGCTTGATGTTCACGCGCTAATGAAGACACCAACTCGGTCAAGTCACCCTCCATAATCGCATCTAAACGATACAGCGTTAAGTTAATGCGATGGTCTGTCACCCGACCTTGTGAAAAATTATAAGTACGAATCCGCTCAGAACGATCACCCGACCCCACCAAATCACGGCGCATAGTGGTAGTTGCGTGTGCTTGAGCATCACGTTGTTGGGTTTCGAGTTTGGCCGCTAACCATGCCATCGCTTTGGCACGATTTTTATGCTGTGAGCGTTCTTCTTGGCAAGAGACGACAATGCCCGTTGGAATATGCGTAATCCGAATTGCTGAGTCAGTTTTGTTAATATGCTGACCACCCGCACCACTGGCACGATAAGTATCAACCCGCAAATCGGCAGGATTAATTTCAATAGCCGCTTGTTCTTCGGGTTCGGGCATTACCGCCACCGTACAAGCGGATGTATGAACACGGCCTTGCGACTCGGTTTCAGGAACACGTTGCACCCGATGTGCGCCCGATTCAAACTTGAGCGTACCATAAACGCCATCACCACTCACACGGCTAATGACCTCTTTATAACCGCCATGCTCGCCATCATTGCATGAAATAATTTCGACTTGCCAACCTTGACGCTCAGCAAAACGCGAATACATTCTAAATAAATCACCTGCAAAAATTGCCGCTTCGTCACCACCTGTACCCGCGCGCACTTCTAAATACACAGGACAGGTATCATTGGGGTCTTTAGGAATCATTAACACATTAAGCTGTTCGGCACACTCAGCAATACGTTGTTGTGCAGCACTGACTTCTTCTTCAGCAATTTCCTTAAATTCTGGGTCACTACGCATTTCTTGAGCGGTTGCCAAATCGGCTTCAGCGACACAAAAGGCTTTCCATACTTGGGTAATTTCTTCAAGTTCAGCATGTTCACGCGATAATTTACGAAACTTATCGTTATCGCTGATGGTGGCACTGTCGGCCAACAACGCCATGACTTCTTCATTACGTTCACTTAATTGTTCTAAACGCGCACGGATAGATGCTTTCATAATTATGTCTCTACGGAGCGATTAAATTTCTTTAATCGTTGTGCTGAATACCTAATAAATCCACTGCCCATGCCAATTTATCGTGGGCATTACTGGCAGCGGCTTGTTTAAGTTGCACACTTGGCGCGTGCATCAGTTTATTGGTTAAATTGCGGGAAAGTCGCTCTAATACGTCATGCGGATTAACACCTTGTGCCAATGATTGCTGTGCTTTGGCTATTTCAGCGAGTCTGAGTTGTTCAACTTGTTGTCGATACGCAGTCACTAAACCCGTTGCTGCTTGGGCACGTTGCCCGTGTAAAAACTGTAACGCGCATTCTTCAATCAGCTTTTCGGCGTGTTGTGCGGCGTGTTGACGGGCGCGGCGATTTTCTTCGATGGTACTTTCTAAATCATCAACCGTGTACAAATATACATCATCTAAATCATCAACTTCGGGTTCAATATCACGCGGCACCGCAATATCGACCATAAACATCGGTTGATAACGACGTTTTTTTAAAGCGCGTTCGACCATGCCTTTGCCAATAATCGGTAACTGACTGCCTGTACAACTAATCACAATATCGGCATGGTGCAGCACTTCGGCCAAATCGGACAATAAAACTGTTTTTGCCCCACCCAATTCAGCCGCCAAGTGTTCGGCACGCTCCAAACTCCGATTAGCGATAGTAATATGGCGTACACCTTGCTCCTTTAAATGTTTGGCCACCAAACTAATCATTTCTCCCGCACCCACCAATAAGGCTTGTGCTTGCTCAAAATCGCTAAAAATTTGCTTAGCTAACTGTACCGCGGCAAAACCAATCGACACAGGATTTGCACCAATCGCCGTTTCGGTACGCACCCGCTTTACGGCGGCAAAGGTTTGTTGAAACACACGCTCTAAGTGCTGTCCCATCGTCCCTGCTTGTTGCGCGTGTTGATAAGCGACTTTAACCTGACCAAAAATTTGTGGTTCGCCCAATACCATAGAGTCCAAGCCAGAAGCAACACGCATTAAATGACGTAAAGCGTCTTTATCGTGATGCACATACACACAATGGCTTAACTCTTGAATAGGCAATTGTCGTTGTTGGCTTAACCAATTTAACAGCACTTGACCATCGCCCAAACCATAAAATTCGGTACGATTACAGGTAGATAAAATAGCCAATTCGGACACGCCCGTACTCGCACAAGCCGCTTGTAAGGCTTGTGGCAAGGACTCTGGCAAAAACGCGACTTTTTCGCGTAAATTGACTGAAGCCGTTTTATGATTGATACCGAGCGCGATAAAACCCATAAAAGGGAAAACTACGGTTAGCTAGGGGCGGATATTGTGCGCGAAAGTGGGATTTTTTTCAAACAGATTCACAGATAGGCAACAGACAACACATAATCTCACGCAAAGGCTCTCGACATTCGGCACAGAGCTTGCCACACTTTAGCCATTGCTTGTTATTCGCTGCGACCTCATTATGATGAACTTGTCTGTCTTTACACACTTTAAGACTTACGCGGTTAGTGCTTATTTGCTCACTAAAAAATCGTTTTCCACGATTTTTAGCTCACAAAATGCACTAATTTCGGTGAAATGCGTAAGTCCTAACTTTAGTCGTATATTGGTTTTAATGGCTACCGTTGCGCCTAGCTACGCTGCCTTAGCACCTGAAACGAGCAGCAGTCCCGCGCTTAACTACCAAAGTCTTTATAGCTTATTACTGGGTGAGTTTGCCCTACAACGTAATCAAACTGATATTGCTTTGCGCGAATACAGCCAGCAAGCCTCAGCCACACAAGATGAGCAAATTATTGAACGTGCCATGCAAATTGCCAACTTTTTGCAAGACAGCAAAAGTGCCTTAACCTTAGCTCAACAATGGACAACACGTAATCCCAAACAAGCCAAAGCCTTTTATCAGTTAGCCTATCACGCCCTAAAAGAACGCGATTTTCAACAAGCCATGACCGCGATTGATAAGCTCTTAGTGTTAGAACCCGAAACCGAATTAGAAGCCCTATTTTTAAGTTCGTATCCTACACAAGTTGAGCAACGCAAACAGTTAGTCACCGCGCTGACCCAATTAGAAAAAAACTATCCCAAAAATGCCCATTTGCTGTTTGCTCATGGTTTATTGGTGGGTGAAAATGGTGACTATCGTCAAGCCTTACAATTTATTGAAAAAGCACAACAACTTAACCCGCATAGTGTACCCACCGTTTTATTATATGCACGCCTGCTCACTCTGAATAAACAAACAACACAGGCACTTAAAGTGCTAGAAAAAGCTCTCATCCACAACCCCAATAGCCCACAAATCAATATGCACTACGTCCGCGCATTGATTAGCAACAAAAACTATGAAACAGCCGAAAAAAAGCTTGCTCAACTTCTACGAAACAATCCTCAAAACAGCGAAATGCTGTTAATGCACGCTTTACTTTCGTATGACAATCAACACGACCAACAAGCCATCAATAGTTTTAACAAACTCTTAGCTCTACAAAGCAATACGGGCGAAGCGTATTATTATTTGGCGATGATTGCGAAACGACAAAACAAACCCGCCGAAGCCGAAAATTTTTTAGCACAAATCAATGAAGGGGAACGTTTTTTAAGCGCGCAAGTCGAGTTAGCACAACTTCGTATCAAAGACCAACGCCCTAAACAGGTACAACAACAATTTAGCGAAGCCCGACAACAAAACCCCGATATTGCTAATACTTTGTATGCCTTAGAAGTCGAAATATTACGCGATAATGGCCAATTAGAAGAGGCTTATGCGCTACTTACAGACGCAATTGGCAAACATCCACAAGATAATCTGTTATTATTTAGCCGTGCTTTATTAGCGGAAAGGCGCGATAACTTGGCACAATTTGAGCTAGATATGCTTGAGTTGCTCAAACGCGACCCTAAAAACGCCAGTTACTTAAATGCTTATGGTTATACTCTAGCCAACAGAACCCTACGTCTTAGCGAAGCTGAACCATTGTTGCGTGAAGCCATCAAACTCAAACCCAATGACCCTGCCATTATGGACAGCATTGGTTGGTTGTTATACAAACAAGGCCATCTTTTTGAAGCGTTAACGTATATTAAAAAGGCATTTGCTGCATCCGCCGATGAAGAAATTGGGTTACACTTGGCCGAAATTTTATGGATTTGCGGTTATAAAGCCGAAGCTGTTAAAATTTGGCAACAACTTTTAAGCCAAAAACCTAATAGTGAAGCTGTTTTAAAACACCGCGCCCAATGGGAGAAATGAAGCGTGAGAATTACTTTTACTGTCGCAACACTGTGTTTATTAACGGGTTGTGCTAGTCAAACTGCTGTATTAACTTTTAAAGAACCTTACAGTATCAACACCCCCGCTCCTATTATCAATAACACTCAACTGGCTGACTTAGAAGTCAGCACCGATGTTGACTCAGCACAATTTCCCAAACCAGAACCACAAAGTATGTGGACGGCAACAGGAAAACTATCAGTCAAAATGCTGAATGAGGATGGTAAAAAGAAAGGCGGTAGTGCCTATTTTGTTTGGCAACAAAATACGCAAGACTATCACGTCATCTTAACTGGCCCACTGGGACAAGGACGCACCTCTTTAGTTGGCAATGACAAAAACGTCATTATGCAAAGCGCGCAAACAGGCGAATTATCTGCTGCTACGCCCGAAACATTATTCGAAAAAGCTTTTGGTTGGACAGCCCCCGTTTCATATTTAAAGTACTGGCTTGAAGGTCGACAAGCAACTGCCAATGCGGTGCTAACTTATGCGCCCGATGGCAAATTAGAAAGTGTACGCGAAGGCTTATGGCAAGCCGACTTTAAAAACTATCGTTATGTCAATAACGAAACCTTACCCCAAAAAATTGTCGTCACTGGCCCTAATATCAATATGACTGTATTGATTAGCGGCTGGCAAACTCAAGACATTGCGCTCTAACATGATTAACCGTCTGTCTTTGCCTTCGCCAGCAAAAATTAACTTGTTATTACATATCACTGGACGCAGAGCAGACGGCTATCATCACCTGCAAACGATTTTTCAGTTTTTGGACTACAGTGACCACTTAGATTTTAGTGTACGCACCGATGGCCAAATTCATCTAAGTCCAGTACTGGCCGATGTTGCCCACGATGACAACTTAATTGTCAAAGCGGCTAAGCTGCTACAACAAGCCAGCCATTGCCCTTTAGGTGCTGATATTGTTTTAGACAAAATTTTACCGATGGGTGCAGGTTTGGGTGGAGGTTCATCTAATGCTGCCACCACCTTGCTTGCCCTGAATGTATTATGGCAACTTGACTGGTCATCTGAGCAATTAGCCGCCCTTGGTGTGCGCTTAGGAGCTGATGTGCCGATTTTTATTTTTGGCCACGCGGCATGGGCTGAAGGTATTGGTGAACAGCTCACGCCGCTTCAACTGCCTGAAAATGTTTACTTAATCATCAAACCTGACTGCAAAATAAGCACTCGTGAAATTTTTTCACATCCATCGTTGACAAGGGATTCGACTCCGATTAAAGTAGCGGCCTCCGAAGCGCAGGATGGTCGAAATGACTGTGAAAGTGTAGTAAAAGCACTATATCCTGCGGTTGATGATGCTCTGTCTTGGTTAAGGCAGTATGGTAAAGGAAAACTAACAGGAACAGGTTCTTGTGTTTTTCTGGCATGTGATAGCTTAAAACAAGCACAAAGTTTGTTAAATGAATGTCCATTTGACGGTTTTGTTGCAAAAGCTAACAATGTCTCACCAACTCACCAAGCACTAAAGCATCTATCAAAAGACTAGCAACCACAGCGTTGCACACTACAGGGGTGTCGCCAAGCGGTAAGGCAGCGGGTTTTGATCCCGCCATGCGTTGGTTCGAATCCAGCCACCCCTGCCATCTTTCCTTATTTAGAGCCATAAACAAGTTGTTAGGTTTTTCCTAAGTCTGGTTTTACTCTACTTTTGACAGTGTAAAGCAAAATGCCTAATCTGGTCGTCTTTACTGGCAATGCCAATCCTCAACTCGCAAAAAATGTCGTTGACCGCTTGCATATTCCACTCGGTGCAGCTCAAGTCACTTGTTTTTCTGATGGTGAAATTTCGGTTGAAATCAATGAGAACGTGCGCGGCAAGGATGTATTTATCATCCAATCCACTTGCGCGCCAACCAATGATAACTTGATGGAATTGATTGTCATGGCCGATGCTTTGCGCCGTGCCAGTGCTGGTCGTATTACGGCAGTTGTCCCCTACTTTGGTTATGCCCGTCAAGACCGCCGTCCACGTTCAGCGCGTGTACCCATTACGGCCAAAGTTGTGGCAGATATGATTACATCTGTCGGCATTGACCGTGTGTTAACCGTTGACTTACACGCTGACCAAATTCAAGGCTTTTTTGATATTCCTGTTGATAATATCTATGGCTCGCCCGTACTGTTGGCCGATTTACAAAAACAGCCTTTTGACAATTTAATGATTGTATCGCCTGATGTGGGTGGTGTGGTGCGCGCGCGTGCGGTAGCGAAACAATTGGGTGAAGTCGATTTAGCGATTATTGATAAACGCCGCGCCCGTGCTAATGAATCACAAGTGATGCACATTATTGGTGATGTGGCTGGTCGTGACTGTGTAATCGTTGACGATATGGTCGATACAGCAGGTACTTTATGTAAAGCCGCCACCGCCCTTAAAGAACATGGCGCACGGCGTGTGGTGGCATATTGTACCCATCCAGTTTTATCGGGTGCGGCGATTAGCAACATTCTAAATTCAGCAATGGATGAATTGGTCGTTACCGACACTATCCCTTTGTCTGCCGAAGCAAAAGCCAGTGGCCGTATTCGTCAATTGTCACTCGCGCCATTATTGGCCGAAACTGTACGCCGTATTAACAATGAAGAATCAATCAGCGCGATGTTTGAGTTATTTTAAATGTGTGCTTTTTCCATGCTTTCATGTGAGAGCATGTTTACCCTCGGTATTTGGTCGCAAAATACCGAATTTTTGGAGACTATCATGTCCGTTACTTTTAGCTTAACAGGTACTAGCCGCAATGATGAAGGGAAAGGTGCGAGCCGCCGCCTTCGTCACGCGCAACAAGTGCCTGCCGTGATTTATGGTGCAAGCCAAGCCCCTCAGTCGATTGCTATTCAATTAAAAGAGTTAGTCAAAGCTCTCGAAAATGAAGCTTTTTACTCACACGTTTTAACCTTGACTATTGATGGCGTAGAGCAGAAAGCCGTTATTAAAGCGTTGCAACGTCATCCTTCTAAAGGCGTGCCTTTACACGCTGACTTTTTACGTATTGATGCTGCGCACAAAATCACTATGAAAGTGCCTGTTCATTACATCAACTTAGAATCTTGTGTGGGCGTAAAAACTGAAGGTGGTGTGATTTCGATTATCTCTACTGATGCCGAAATTTCTTGCTTGCCTCAAAACCTGCCAGAATACTTGACAGTTGATTTTGCCGCCGTACACATTGGTACAACCTTGCACTTGTCGGATATTCCATTGCCTACTGGCGTTGAAATTCCACAATTAGCATTGGGTCATAGCTATGACCAACCCATTGCTAACGTGCATAAAGCCTAATATCTAATGACTTACGCGGCGTAAGTCTAAAAAGGTTTAGAACACTATGGCGAATGTGCAGTTAATTGTTGGCTTGGGTAATCCAGGTTTAGAATACGCGCAAACTCGCCATAATGCGGGTGTTTGGTTTGTGGCTGCCTTGGCAGAGCAATACAACATCCGCCTCTCCCCCGAAAGCAAATACTTTGGTTTAGTTGGACGCGGCCACATCAATGGTCAAGAAGTGCGTTTACTCATCCCCACAACTTTTATGAATCGCTCAGGGCAAGCTGTCGCTGCTTTGGCCAATTTTTTCAAAATCCCACCCGATGCGATATTAGTAGCACATGACGAACTTGATTTACCTGTAGGTGCTATCCGCTTAAAAACAGGCGGAGGTCATGGTGGACATAACGGGCTACGCGATATTGTCAGTAGTTTAGGTAATCAAAGTAATTTTCATCGTTTACGAATTGGCATTGCTCATCCCGGTGATGCAAAACTCGTTTCTAATTATGTGCTTGGCAAAGCCCCCGCAGCCGAACAAGACAAAATCGAAGAGGCTATTTTTGCAGCCGTAAAAGTCAGCGACCTCATCATTAATGGTAATTTAGCCAAAGCGATGAATCAGCTCAATGGCTTTAAAGTCTAAGTTTTGCCGACTCAACACCGCCGCTAATCACCACGCCAGTTGCCCCGCGCATGACGCTCCTTTTGATAAATATTGACTAACCATTGTCCTAAAGGTCGATTGCTAAGCTGGTCATAGAGTGTTTGCATGCTGTTATTAGTAGGTTTTAAGGCTTCCCAAGGCGTATCTTGAAGTGACAATAACGGCGCAAACATAGACGCAACCGTAATATCAGCCAAACCCAAACAATCACCCACAAAATAACGACCGCCATTGGCTAATAACATCACTTCTAGCTCGTCAATTGCTTGCTGAATTTTAAGCAAGGACTCCTGCCCTTTTTGTGCGTTAATATTGTAAGCCCGAGTAATGCCCTGACGAACTAAGGGTGCTACATACTTTTTAAAAGGCTTTACATAAGGATAATCATCAACCAAAACACTGATAACTTCTTCGCCAGCCAATAACTGACTATATGCCCAACGGCGCACATGAATTCCTACTTTATCGGCCAACTCCTCAATGATAATTGCCCTACTGCGTAAAACGGGGTCAGAGGGTAATAAAGGCCTGAGCGTATATTTAGCATCTAAATAAAAAGCTAATTCGGTAGAGTCGCCAATCCACTCTTTAGCATCTTTAACTAAAGGCACTGTCCCCGTTTGTGACTTTGACCAAGTAAATAGCCTGTGTGTAGCAGGAAAAAGGTTTTTAACTGAATACTCCAAGTCTTTAAAATCAAGTAACCAGCGTGCTTTTTCACAATAATGCGATAAGGGAAATTGATAAAGAATACGTTTCATGGCATGGATACCTAAGCAAAAAAATGGGGCTTTACGCGTTGCACCGCAATTGGCGCGTTTTGTGAACATAAAACCATGAATAACGGTTGAAATGTGAACAAATAAGCAACAACAGCGTAAACCCTAAGACGCTTTTTCGTGTACCATGCGCGCCATTGCAAATTGAACACGAGGAATTGGTCATGGGTTTTAACTGTGGCATTGTTGGCTTGCCAAATGTAGGCAAATCTACCCTATTTAACGCATTAACTAAAGCAGGTATTGCCGCAGAAAACTTTCCTTTCTGCACCATTGAGCCAAATACGGGTGTTGTTCCTATGCCTGACCCACGTTTGGATGAATTGGCGGCGATTGTTAAACCTGAGCGCGTGATTCCAACCAGTATGGAATTTGTGGATATTGCGGGCTTAGTAGCAGGCGCGTCTAAAGGTGAAGGTTTAGGTAATAAGTTTTTGGCTAACATTCGCGCTACCGATGCCATTGCCCATGTGGTACGTTGTTTTGAAGACCCTAACGTGATTCATGTTGCCGACCGTATTGACCCCTTAGATGATATTGCCACCATTAACACCGAATTGGCATTATCTGATTTAGATACCATCGAACGTGCTTTATTAAAAATCACCAAAAGTGCCAAAGGCGGCGATAAAGAAGCAATTGCGCTTAAAAGCAGCTTAGAAAAAGTCTTACCCGTCCTGAATGAAGGTAAACCTGCGCGTTCTGCTGATTTAAGCGATGATGACAAAGCCGCCCTAAAAATTTATGGTTTATTAACCTTAAAACCCACAATGTATATTGCTAATGTTGCCGAAGATGGTTTTGAAAATAATCCTTATTTAGAGCAAGTGTGTGCTTTGGCTGCCAGTGAAAATGCGATTGTTGTACCCATTTGCAACAAACTAGAATCCGAAATTGCCGAATTAGAAGAAGATGAAAAAGCCGAGTTTTTAGAGGCAGTCGGCATGACTGAACCTGGTTTAAATCGCGTGATTCGGGCAGGCTACGGCTTATTAGAGCTTCATACTTATTTTACTGCGGGTGTCAAAGAAGTGCGCGCATGGACAATTCCTGTCGGTGCAACCGCCCCTCAAGGTGCAGGTAAAATTCATACCGACTTTGAAAAAGGCTTTATTCGCGCCGAAGTCATTGCTTATGAAGATTTTATTAAATACGGTGGTGAGCAAGGCGCAAAAGATGCAGGTAAATGGCGTTTAGAAGGCAAAACCTACATTATGAAAGATGGTGATGTTGTCCATTTTAGATTTAATGTGTAGTTTGTACTTGTTCCCACGTTAAATCAAAACGCGCCAAATACTTTTTTAAACGGTCAGCATCATTGGTGCTGACCTTTTGCTGCCGCGATTGAGCAAACAGTTTACGTCCTGCTTCTGATAAGGAGTGACTTTGCCGACATACCGTCAACACTCCCTCAAGTTGATACAAATCAAATTCATCTACCGCCACCATCGCTGTACCTAATACTTGCTGACAGAGGCTAAATTGGCTTTCTACGCTGTGTTGCCATTGTTTTTGTAAGCGTGTAATTTCACGCTCAACATCCTGACAACGAATACGCCCACCATCAGCCAACGTTGCTAAACGACTGACCGAAGCCGACAAATCCCTAAAGTTACCCTTCCATAACGCTTCTGGAGTCAGTGCATAATGCAAATAATCAGACCATGCTTCTTTGTTAAAACGCACTTCTCGCCCTTGCTCTTGGGCAAAACGTGTTAATTCAAACTGAATGTTAGGCTCAATGTCTTCACGGCGTTGACTTAAAGGTGGCAAATGAAACGTCCACATATTTAAACGCGCAAACAAATCCTCCCTAAAATGACCTAAACGTACTTCTTCGGCCAAATCTTTACATGTGCCTGCAATTAACTGAAAATCACTTTGCACTTCTTTGTCCGAACCGACAGGATAAAAACGTTTTTCTTCTATGGCTTTTAACAACATAGCTTGTTCATCTGCCCCTAACTCGCCGATTTCATCTAAAAATAATAAGCCCCCATCAGCACTACGCAACAAGCCTGCACGCGCACTGACCGCACCCGTAAATGCCCCTTTGGCATGGCCAAACAACGCGGACATGGCACTATCACCACGCAAGGTGGCACAGTTAACCTCCACAAAATCACCACGCAATTGATGACGTTGTTTTTTGAGTTCATAAACACGGCGTGCCAAAAAGGATTTGCCTACGCCAGTTGCACCCAACAGCAAGACAGGACTGCGTGAACGTAACGCCACTTGCTCAATTTCGGCAATCATCACATTAAAAGTCGGATTTTTGGTAGCAATCCCCGATTTTAAATGATTTTGAATTTCTAAGCGTTCATCGGCAAAACGGCTGGCTAATAAATTATAACGTGACAAATCTAAATCAATAATATCTATGGTTCCCACTTGGCCATGTTGTTGTTTACGCGGTGGTGAACTTTGCAAAATTTTGGCGGGAAAATAGCGAGTTTCGGTGAGTAAAAACAGGCAAATTTGAGCAACGTGTGTGCCTGTGGTGATGTGTATCAAGTATTGATGTTTATCAATATCAAAGGGATAGTGACGCGCATATTGATATAACGCGCCATACACCTCCTCAAAATCCCACGGATTAGCCAACGGCATTAAATAGGGTTCTACTACCGTTTCAGGCGAAATAAAAGCAATGTCTGCAACCACTTGCTCTAACAAGGTTTGGTATTGCTGGTTATAAAACAACACTAATTTATCAATAATAAAATCTTCATGTTGGCATAAGCCCACATTGGGTCGCCATTTCTCCCATCGTCCACGCCCCTTAGCTGCATCTAATTGTGAACCTAAAAAACTAAACACGATGGTTTTCATGGCTTTTTCGCACCAAATAAATTTTATATATTTTTATAATATACTATCTATAAATATATAAAAATATCAATTTTAAAACACTATCTTTCAACTAAATAATAAAAATAAAAATTATTAATACTTAAAAATCAATATCTTAAAAAATATTTTTCGATAATTTTTCAATTTGGCACATGCCATGCAATTTATACAGCAAGCAAAATCAAAACAAATGCTCACCGAAAATAATCTCCCTCTCTTGTTATAGAGGGTCGTGGTGAGTCAAAAACAGGAGTTTTTAACATGGCAAATGCAAACTTATTTAAATCAATGGTTGGAAAGTTGTTGCCATCAACCAATACAAAAAATGAAGCAGGCGGCAATGCTTATGCTTTCACACCTCGTCATGCTTTAGCACAATATGCGATGACAGGTTGTTTAAATCGTACTTTTTATAATTCTGCTGAGATGCAGTTGGATACGGTATTAAGCGCTGCTCAAGATATTGATGATGAATTTTTGGCAAAATTAGCCGTTTATAGCCGTGAACAAGGCGCAATGAAAGATATGCCAGCCGTGTTATTGGCCATCTTGGCAGCGCGTCAAAGTACGTATTTTGCGCCTGCATTTGCTCGTGTGGTTGATAACGGCAAAATGTTGCGTAATTTTGTGCAAATTGTGCGTTCGGGAGTGACAGGTCGTAAATCTTTAGGCTCTCGTCCTAAACGTTTGCTACAAACTTGGTTAAACGAAGCCTCTACCCACAAATTACTCAATGCAGCCGTAGGTAACGACCCTTCGTTGGCGGATGTGGTGAAGATGGTTCACCCTCAACCTAAAGATGCTGAGCAAGCAGCGGTATTTGCATGGTTAATTGATAAGCCTTTTGATATCAATGCGTTGCCTAAAGTCATTCAAGATTATGAATTGCTCAAACGGGGTGTCAGTGTCGAGTTACCTAATGTTCCTTTTCAAATGTTAACTCATTTGAAGTTGAACGCTGAGCAATGGACAAGTGTTGCTAAAAATATGGGTTGGCAAGCCTTACGCATCAACTTAAACACGTTATTACGTCATGGCGTATTTAATGATGCTGTTATGGTTAATTGGGTAGCTAAGCGTTTAGCTGATACCGAAAGCATTCGCAAAAGCAAAGCTTTTCCTTATCAGTTAATGATGGCTTACCAAGCTGCGAAACAAGAGATGCCTGCCCCCATTGTTGATGCGTTGCAAGATGCTTTGGAAATTGCTTTGAGCAATGTACCCAATTTAGTGGGTAAAAACGTGGTGGTTTGCCCTGATGTCTCTGGCTCAATGCAGTCGCCTGCAACGGGCTTTAGAAAAGGCGCAACAACCTCTGTACGTTGTATTGATGTGGCGGGTTTGGTAACGGCTGCGATGTTACGCAACAATCCACAAACCACTGTTTTGCCCTTTGAAAATGAAGTGGTCAATGTGCGTTTAAATAGCCGTGACAGTGTGTTAACTAATGCCAAACGGTTAGCCAATATTGGCGGAGGTGGCACGAATTGTAGCGCGCCGTTAGCGTGGTTAGTCAAACAAAAAGTAGCTGTTGATATGGTGATTTTTGTTTCTGACAATCAATCATGGATGGATACTAAAGCACGCGGTGCAACCACGACCATGCACTATTGGGCAGAGATTAAACGCCATAGTCCACAGGCTAAATTGGTATGTATAGATATTCAACCTTATGCCAGCTCTCAAGCAGCAGACCGTGAGGATATTCTCAACATTGGGGGCTTTAGTGATGAAGTATTTAATTTGCTTGGGCTATTCGCCAACGACCAATTAAATGCCAATCATTGGGTTGATGTGATTGATAAAGTAGTGTTGTAACGATTTTGGTGCGAATGCTGGTGGGAGTACATCGGTTGAAGTTAGACAGGCGTAATAGAGGATTAGCGTGCCTGTTTAATCTGTTGGTTCGAACCCAACTCTCTCACATTGTTAAGATTGCGTTAAACGGTCTTGATTTTTGTCGCACCATTTTATAAGGAGACGTGGTGGAGTGGCCTAACACTGTTTCTTGACTTAGGCGGTGAATACTTATTGATTCGTAAAAGATTCTTAAATAAGAATCTCATACTCATCAAACGTATTCATTGCAGAGCAATGCCTAAGTCTAACTTGCTAAAGAGCCAATCCGTAAAGGATTCGTGAGTTCGAATCTCACCGTCTCCGCCAAATTGAATACGAATGCTGCTTGGATTACATCGCGCCCTTAGTCGGAACGAGCGTACCGACGATCTAAGTCTTTTAGTCGTATTCTTAAAGTTTAACTAGCAAATGCTGATGGAACTACATTTGTAATGTCCATGTCACGGGTTCGAGTCCCGTCGGCTCCAAATTATCTGTTATGGGGCTGTAGCTCAGTTGGTAGAGCAGGAACGTTTCATTAAAACTTAGTTGCTAGTTATTTGAGTTTAGAGCGAATGCCTAAGGAACTACATAGGGGTCTTTTGATGCACAATCGTACAGGTTCGAGTCCTGTTATATCAACGTGTTGATATATGGCGGAATGGTAGACGCTAAAGATGTTTTGTTTCTTAAAAAATTAGTCGCTCTTTTAAGTTTAGTGATGAATGCTCGGTGGGATTACATCTGACTGCTAATCAGTGTGCATTTAAACAGCACGCGTATCTCACCAACCCTAGTCATCACTTTTAAGCTTTGCAATGAATGCTGACGGAAATACATCTCACACCGAAAATTGAGGGTTCGACTCCCTCCTACCGTAAGGCAGCTAGTTTAAGGGTAGAACATCGGTCTCGTTTTTCGTCAAAACCTCGTCATTGCATATTAATTTTTTGGGTAAATGTATTAGCCCATAAATTTGGATAAAAAAGGAAAACGCCATGAAAACAGGCAATTACGATGTACTACAAGAAGGCAACAGCGCACCCGTTAAAATGTGGACACAAGGCGTACCCGTTGAAGACGAAGCTAAAAAACAATTACTCAATGCTGCCAATTTACCGTTTATTTATAAATGGCTGGCCGCTATGCCCGATGTGCATTTAGGCAAAGGCGCAACTATTGGCAGCGTGATTCCTACCAAAGGCGCGATTATTCCTGCAGCGGTAGGCGTGGATATTGGTTGTGGCATGATTGCGGTAAAAACGTCATTAGTCGCCAGTGATTTACCTGATAATCTTGCGCCCTTACGTGCGGCAATTGAACGTGCTGTGCCGCATGGCCGTTCGGTGGGACGTGGTCGGCGTGATGAAGGGTCATGGGAAAATCCACCACCCGAAGCCGATGCCGCATGGAGTTTATTAGTTGATGATTTCAAAATCATCACCGATAAATATCCACGCTTAAAAAATACCAATAATCACAAACACTTAGGAACGCTAGGCACAGGCAATCATTTTATTGAAGTGTGTTTAGACGAAACTCAACAAGTCTGGTTTATGTTGCATAGTGGTTCACGCGGTGTGGGTAATGCGATTGGCGAGCATTTTATTGCTTTGGCCAAAAAAGATATGGAACGCTGGTTTATTAACTTGCCCGATAAAGACTTAGCGTATTTTGCCGAAGGTACAGAACATTTTGATGATTATTTTTTTGCGGTGGAATGGGCGCAGCGTTTTGCCAAACAAAACCGCGAATTGATGATGCAAAATGTCATTAAAGCAGTGCGTAGCTTGATTCATAAACCGTTTACGGCGGATATGTTGGCGGTGAATTGTCATCATAATTATGTGGCACGAGAAAAGCATTTTGGCGCAAATAATGTGCTGGTAACACGAAAAGGTGCGGTAAGTGCGCGTAAAGATGAGCTAGGTATTATCCCCGGAAGTATGGGCGCGTGTTCGTTTATTGTCCGTGGTTTGGGTAATGAAGAAAGTTTTCATAGTTGCTCCCACGGTGCAGGACGCAGTATGTCCCGTAATGAAGCCAAACGCCGTTTTACGATGGAAGACCATGCTAAAGCGACTGAAGGTGTGGAATGCCGTAAAGATGCCGATGTGGTAGATGAAACGCCAGCCGCCTATAAACCCATTGAAGCGGTGATGCACGCACAACGCGATTTGGTGGAAGTGGTACATACCTTAAAGCAGGTGGTGTGTGTGAAGGGTTAGATACTTAACCCTTCGACTCCGCTCAGGGAGCGTTTTTACGCTGGCTGAGCGGAGTCGAAGCCAATTCTAAGATAATTAAGCGAAGGATTAAAGTTTTTATGATAACAATAGACGGTTCATACGGCGAAGGCGGTGGCCAAATGTTGCGCTCCGCCCTCGCTCTCAGCATGGTGACTGGTCAAGCCTTTACCATGCACAGTATTCGTGCTAATCGCAGTAAAAAAGGCTTATTGCGTCAGCATTTAACAGCCGTTAAAGCGGCACAACAAATTTGTGATGCCCAAGTCACGGGCGCGGAATTAAATAGCCAAGACCTTGTTTTTATTCCCAATAGCATTAAAAATGGAAACTATCATTTTGATATTGGCACCGCAGGTAGCACAACCTTAGTATTACAAGCTATTTTACCCGCGTTGCTCATGGCAGATGGTTCAAGCACTGTGACCATTACGGGTGGGACACATAATCAATCCGCACCTCCTGCCGATTTTTTGGAGCTGTCTTTTTTACCATTGTTAGCCCAAATGGGTATCAATGTTAGCCTCAATATTCGTAAACATGGCTTTTATCCTGCTGGTGGTGGCGAATTGATAGTAAAAATTGCACCATGCCACACACTCACTCCTCTGCATTTACAAACACGCGGTGAGATTCAAAACGCTTATGCACACAGCCTGATTTGTTCTTTACCTATTCATATTGCCGAACGTGAGTTACACACCGTGAGACAGCAGATGGCTTGGACAGACGAGCAAACTGCAATTAAGTCTATTCGTGCGATGGGACAAGGCAATGTTTTATTACTGATGATTGCCGATACACAAGTAACCAACGTATTTAGTGGTTTTGCCGAACATGGTGTCAGTGCCGAAAAAGTAGCCGCCCTGACCTGCAAAGAAGCGCAAACTTTTTTAAACAGCCAAGCAAGTGTTAATGAATACTTGGCCGATCAATTATTACTGCCAATGGCTTTAACGGGGGCAGGTAGTTTGAGTACCACGCAGATTAGCCCTCACTGTGAAAGTAATATGGCAGTGATTCAGCAATTTTTAGCGATTGAATTTGAAACAAAAACCATAGACCGTCATACCGTTGGTATTGTGGTTAAAAAGAAGTAGGACTTAAGCATTTCACCGAAAGCCTGTGTTGAGCCAAGTCGAAACAAGCGCGTTTTACACCCTCCCCCCAACCCTCTCCCTCTAGGAGAGGGAGAAGCGATAGCGGATGGTGAGGACGTGAACAAATAAGCGATAACCGCGTAAGTCCTAAGAAGAGAATAACACCCATAAATTTTAACATTGCCAAAGCCAACAATTACCGCTATTTTACCGTACTATCGTCCAACAAATTTGGGTTTAAGTATGGGAAAATTAAGTTCTATTGTGTCGCGGGTTGCTAATCAAACCTATAATCAATCACGCCATTTTTTGCCTCAGCAACCGTGGTGGAACTCATTAGAGCCAAGCTTTCATAAATTTCCTGATGATTTTTATTTAGACTTTAAAACCCAAATGATGGTTGAAGGAACGGCTGCACTAGACATTGGTTTACGTACTGCGATGGCTTCTTTGGCTAGTGTGTGTTGTTTGCCCTTTACCCTATCGCCCAAACAACTTGCTGAAGATTATGCTGACCGTTTTTTTTATCAAAAAATTGGTGATACGCACGACCCCGCCCAGTTTTTTAAAAAACCTACCGAAAAAGTCACGGTTCATAAACATCCTGCGGGCATGATGGATTACAAACCTACTGATGGCGGCGTGTGTGAACTATTATCTTTTGAAAGCCCCTTTGTGACCGTTAATCCGAAACAACGAGAAGCCTATGCCAAACTTAAACACAACAGCACAGCATGGGCGCAACATTGGCGACACGGTGACAAACCACGCCCAACGATTTGTATGATTCACGGTTTTATGGCTGACCCTTATTGGTTCAATAGCAAATGGTTAGCTTTACCGTGGTTTTATAAGCAGGGTTATGACATTTTACTTTATACCCTACCCTTTCATGGCAGACGCAAAGCGCCTACCGAACCCTTTGGTGGCTATGGTTATTTTGCTCATGGGATTTTGCATATTAATGAAGCAGTCGCTCAATCTGTTTATGATTTTCGCTTATTTATGGATTATTTGGAAAGTACAGGTGTAGAAAAAATAGGGGTAACAGGTATTTCTTTGGGCGGTTATACCAGTGCTATTTTAGCGGCTGTAGAAGACCGTTTACAATTTGCCATGCCTAATGTGCCTGTCGTGAGCTTAGTTGATTTGTTATACGAGTGGTTTCCTGTTGCCCCCTTAGTTAAAACAGGTTTACGCATAGCGGGCATTAACATTCACGAAGCAAGACATACGCTTTCGGTACAATGCCCTTTAACTTATGCCCCCAAACTGCCCAAAGAACGACTGATGATTATTAGCGGTGCAGGTGATAGACTCGCCCCTCCAAAACATAGTCGTTTGTTATGGGAGCATTGGGATAGATGTCGATTACATTGGTTTCCCGGAAATCATATTTTGCATTTAGACCAAGGTAAGTATTTGAAGGATATGGCTCAATTTTTGCGCGACATTGACTTTGACAAGTGATTTTTTCGATTAAGTGCTTGACAAGATGTGCCTAGACTAAGAAAATACGCGCTTCTCTTATAGAGAGCGTTGGCTATGTAGCTCAGTTGGTTAGAGCACAGCACTCATAATGCTGGGGTCACAGGTTCGAGTCCCGTCATAGCCACCAAATTTATGCTTAAATATCAAAGCCTTGCAGAAATGCAAGGCTTTTTTATTTGCCTAAAGAAAACAAAAGTGACCAAGAAGTGACTAAAAAGTGACTAAGGTCTTAAAAGGGAGTTAAAAAAGTAGTTCAAGATAAACGCGACTCATTGACAGAATTTACACAAGCACACTTGCAGGCATTCGCCGCAAGCGACTTGTTCCAATTCGTCAACGAACCGCTCAAGCGTTAAAAAGCAAAAGCGGTTGATTAGGGGTGGGTAATGTGGTTTGAAGTGACAAACGGATAGGCCACATTATTTACAGTGTTTCTTAACATGCCGTTTTAGTTTAATCGCGCCGCTGACCTTTAAGTGTTGTCTTAGTGGAGACGATGATTAAATCAAAAATTCAAGCTCAAATTACAGCGAGTTGAGACAAAGGCGATAATTGAACCGCCGCTTGTAGATGAGACGGTGACAGATGCGCGTAGCGCATTGTCACTTGTATAGAAGAATGACCTAGTATTCTTTGTAAAGTCAGTATATCACCGCCAGCCATCATAAAATGACTAGCAAAAGTATGGCGGAGAATATGCGTTAATTGTCTTGGGGTGTCAAAACCGCAACGCTCATAAGCTGAACGGAATGCAGAACGGCAAGACATAAAAAGACGACCACTGGGGAGACCTTGCTCTAGTATGACTTTTTGAACATCTGGACTAATAGGAACAGCCCTACTTTGTCCATTTTTAGTTTTATGATAATGAACTTTACCACCGTACACCGCATGACGTGGCAGACTTTCGGCTTCGTCCCATCTTGCACCTGTGGCAAGGCATAATAAGGCGACAGGATAACAATGGGTATTTGTGCTTTTTTGGCATTCACTCAGCAGCTTTTTAACATCATCTAAACTTAAAAACTGTAATTCGGTTTGGTCAGTTTTCATTTGACGTATAGCTAAAATAGGATTGTCACCAAGCCAAGCACCCAAGCGCATTAACTCCGAAAACACGGCAGATAAGTAACGCTGTTCATGGTTGATCGTTTCAGGTGTGACTGTTTTTAGCCGCTCAGTGCGATAATTAGCCCATGCCAAAGCGTTAAAATCATTAGCCAAAGGATTGCCCAACCTTTCTACAATCGCTTGAGTACGCGAATAACGGTATTTAGCATCCTTGAGTGTTGAGCCATGCAGCTTATGCCATAAATGGACTAAGTCCATTAGGGTATCATCTTGAACGCTTGCCTGTTGGGGCTGTTGTAAGGTTTCATTTTCATAACGTATGGCGGCTGATTTGGTTAAAAATCCTTTTTTTCTAATTCGCTTTTTATCTTGGTAAAAGTCAGCCGTCCAAGTGCCGTTTGTTTCTTTTCTGGCAACCATTAGCCGCGCTCCCTTGTTTCTTTAATGGCTACAGGTTGAGGCTCAACAGGTACAGCTTGAGCAACTTGTTCCGAGCGGAAAGGGTCAAAAGGCATTCCATCACTATCGACAACCGCCGCGCATTGTTCCAATGGAACAGCTAAAGTAGTTCCCTGTTGAGTAACACACCTGCAAATTTCTTGCTGTTTTGTTTTGTGGAACGAACGCATACAACCTGCAAAGCGAGGAAAGGTTACAGGCTGTGCAACGTCTTTATAATATGGCGCAGTATGAGGCATGGTAGGCAATACTGGCGTAAAGTCATCAATAGTTAAGGGTTTATCTTGGGCATTATTCAACGATGAAGCATACAGCCCTGTATTTTGCCCACTGGCGACAGCAGAGCCTTGACCTTGCGCCTGTATTGTTGGTGCGTCCTCTTTAGATTTAGCGATGTTATCAGCCGCTTTACCTAAAAACCCTGAAGCTAGATAAGCGGAGATACCACCCAAGAGCAGCAAGAACGACAGGGCAACCACCAGCTTACGCGGCACTTTAAATTTATGCGTATCAACTGTAGTGGATTTATATTCTTTAAAAATATGCTTAGGTAATGTTAAGTGCTTAATCTCAGCTTCTTGGAGTGCGTGAAAATCATTAGGGTCATCTATACAACGTTGCCACTTACGCTGTGCAATTAAGCGAGAACCATACGCACGATGATAATGTACATGCTCACCCACCAAACGCCTAAAATGTATATCAATAAACATCGGGTGTTGTGTGGTGCAATAAAAATCTAAACTTAAATGACGATGTGTTTCAAATGAAGTAACCCATTCAGGACTTACAGCATCTTTACGTTTAGGGCGGAGGAACTGCTGAGCCTCATCGCAAAATATGACTGAACCTTCGGGCAGATGAACCCATTCTTCTAGTGAATCTATTTTTTCTATATTGTGCTTGGCATAATCTAAACCGTTTACAGGCGTAGCATACTTAGGACGGTTTTCTATTTTTAGAAACTCATCTAATGTGAAAGATGTTTTGCCCGCCCCCGGAACGCCTGTAATTAAGTGAAGCATTAGCGACCACCCACACCCGTACCGACTCCCTTTAAAGAGTTAGTAAAAGCCTTCATTGATGCAGTAGCAAACTTCAAAGCAGCCCCAGCCATAATACAAGCAACAATAAGCGATACATGACGGGAAACTTGGAAAAAATCGAAAAATTGAGCAAGAACAGGAAGCTGAGCAGCCCAGCCGCCTGTATTTGTCGCGTCAGTAATAGCGGCTGTTGATAGTTGACTAAATAAAGGCATAATGATATTTGACATCATGTCATAAATTAAATAGACAGCAGCACCACCCGCAATCAATCGAAATAATGGCTCAAAAAATATCGCTAGTAATCTAAACATTTTTAAACCCTCACAAAAGAGCTATACAAAATACGGAGACACACAAGGTTTACGATTAAATGAAGCAAAAATCGCATAAACTGAAACAGAGGACAGGCTTTAGATAATGGAATAACAATAGAATGATTCATAACTGACACTGAAAAATCAGCAGGACAAGAGCCCGCAGTTGGAGGAACTAAAAAAGACTTAATCTGATTACTATAGCCAGTCAAAGAGCCTACAGCAGCAGTTACACGAGCATCATTGGTATCTGTACCAACCTCGGAGTATTTAGTATCCCCTCCTTCGGGAACTTCTGTCATAGCTTTTTTTAAGTCACAACCACTTTGCCATTGTTGGTGCATTAAACCGCATTGAACAATATCGCCAGAACATTCGGGAGCTGACAAACAATCACCCGAAGCGGTTGCACTAGCAGGAGTATTAGTATTATCAACAACACATTTACCCTGAATATTGCGAACTTGACCGACAGGACAAACACCCGAACCGTCAGAACATTTACCATTAGAATCAGCAGTAGAGCCATCCTTACAACCTGTACCCTCAGGCGGTTTATTAGGATTAGAACTTACACAAGAGCCGCTATCATTTCTCACCATGCCAACAGGACAAGAAGCCTTACCATTTGGACACATTCCATTTTTATCGGGTAAAGCATTACCTTCACAACCACTACCACGAGGGTCAGTTATACAAGCACCTGTGACATTGTTTTTTACCTGACCTTGTGGACATGTATTTGATTTAGGGTCAGGAGAGCAAGTGCCTAAATTATTTCTAATTTCACCAGCTGGGCATTTTGCAGCATCGGCATAAGGAACGCATTTACCGAAATTATTTCTAATTTCACCATTAGGACAACTTGTATCAGGGTCAGTATCACTATCACCATCAGGATATGTAGGGTCATCAGGTGCAACGCATACGCCGTTACTGTTCAGTTTCTCGCCTTGGACAGGACAGTCATCGGGTAATGTGTTAGGGATACATACAGATTGACCATTGATTGTAGATGGTTGCGGCTTCTCAGGTGGACATATGCCGTTAGGGGGCATTGGAACTGCATCATAAAAAGATAAACCGCCATCTGTAGATTCGGTGTCAGGCTGGCTAGTTTCTGTGGCCGTAACTTCATATTCTTGGGAACAGTACATAGTTACAGAGTTAGAACCAAGTTCATCTTCGAACGCTTTTCCGTCAGACTCAGTGTAAGGAGCAGAAGAAGTAGCAAGGGATTCTAATTCACAACCGTCAAAATAAGCCTTAGTTGATGGTAAAAGAGGCGTGAAACGCCCGACACCTTGGGAACAAGTAAACGAAGAGCCAGCTTTTACAGTAACACCCGCAGCACAAGTGACAGTACCACAACGAACCCCGAGAGTTTTTCTTTGACCGACTTTATCGGCACAGGTTTCAGGAACACATCGAGGAGTACAGCCAATTAGCTCAAACTTTTCACCCGCAGCACAGGTATGTTTCATCACAGAGGCGACAGACGGGTTATTTGTAACGACATCATATTGAGCACCGCTAACCGTATTGACTTTGAAAGTTTTATAAGAAAGCCTAACGTTAGTAGCATCGACAGTACACGAGAGCTGCTCTTTGTTCGGATTGGTGATTGCATTAAAAGTTTGGGAACAAAAACCACCGTAAACAAGATTACACTGATTACCCGATTGATAGTAAGTATAAGTAGCGGCCAACGCTGAACTCACACCCAAAAAGCCTAAAGCTAAAATTAAAAATGTGCTAAATATGAAACGATGAAAAGCCGACATTTTTAGTTTTAACTCCAAAAAAGGGGGATTGCTCCCCCAAACACAGATAAAAGCAGATTAGAAAAACGCTGCTTTAACCCATTTATACAACACCGCAACAGCCGCTAACGTAATTAACGCTAAACCAACGGCAGTAATTGCGGTTGTGCCGTCAGTGACTAAGGCGGTTGTTGCTGCGGAAACATCGATAGCAGCTTGAGAAGCACCCGCCGCCAACAATGCAGTAGTACCAGTAAAAGTACGTCCCATGATTTTTACAGTTGGCTTAGTAGCGAACTGTGGATTGACTTCTTTCATAGTTTGACACCCATAGTATTTAGGATAATTTTAAAAGTTGCCCAAAGAGCAACGAGAAGAACAACGGCGATTATTAAATCGCTCGCTTGCGTCTGCGACATGAGCGTGTAGACAGGCTCGTCCACTTGCACCCACCCCGAAGAACACTGTTTGGCTGTATTGGATAACAGAGCGTTAGAGACCGTACCATCACAGCGTAAATAAGTAGGCATTTTTTAACGCCTCAAAAATAATCTTTTAAATCTAAATAGCTAATTCTTAAATCAGAATCAGAGTTAGGCATTTCAGGAAAAGAAACACAATAAGGCCACGTTTTAGCGCAAATAGTGCCGTCATGGTGTGGCGTTAAGTGTGTATGTTGACTAATAAGCGGCCTAAGATATTCTGTTATTAAGGTATGGTTAATTGCTGTTAGATAAATATCTAAGGCGTTGTGACGATGCAAAGCTAAATCAACGACCCACGCATATTCGCCCTTATGGTCAAAATCAAAGTCGGGCAAATAGTTATCAGCATCATCACAAAAAATAACTGACCGTGACGGCAAGTCTTGCCAATCTGCCAAAGCAGGTAAAGGCATAAAACCATGATTAGCAAATGAAAAATCCGAAGCATTAACGGGCGTTGCATATTTAGGACGGTTTTTTATAAAAGAAAGCTCTTTTAAAACTATGGACGTTTTACCTATACCCACAGTTCCTGTGAAAAGTTTAATCATTTAACTAAGCCCCAAAAAGAACAAAACAGATACCGAACAACGAACCAATGAGAAAAAAGCCCGAGCAAGGCCAAAACAAATCGGAGGACATCGGCCAAGGTAATTTATAGTCTTTGTCTTGTTGTTCGGTCATTGCCCAAAATCCTTACGTTATTTTTGACATAATGTTTAGGCGATTACGTCAAATTTGACGTAAGCACCTAACGCATTACTGCCTATGTGCTAGAACGGTTTGAGCATCAACAAAACAAGCAAAATAATGAAACTGTTCGCAGTGCATCATTTCTGCCGTTTCTTGCGCTTCTTCTTCACTTAAAAACATGCCAGCTTCGGTTAAAAAAGGCGTAAAAGTTACGTCACCATCGGGCGAAGGAGCTAGAAACTGTAAGTTTTCTAAATCCTGCAAAATAATCACCCGTGTGAGCATGATTAAGCACCTTTCTGGACGATAGGAACTAAAGCGGTCATTTGTGTTTTTTGCATTTTGCCCGTGGTGACTAGCTCAAGCGTGGCAGTCGCTTCAAAAGGGAATGTCATGCCTTTGAAGCGGTCAAATTCACTGGCTAAACCAAGTGTGTATTCAGCAACCGCGAAGCCTTTAGCATTGCCTTTTGTTTCGTCCAGTGGCGTTTCTACATAAACTTTTGTACTGTCATATTGTTGACCGTTGTCCATGCTGCCCTTGTTAGCCTTCATGCCTAACACTTTGATTTTTGATTGAAATTGCATAGTGTGTACTCTCTTTTAAAAATAGGCGTTAATAAGCCAATTCCCACTCACCGCCCTTGAGTGTTGGCTTTCCTTTGACTAGCAACCAATCCACATCGGAAACAGGTTTTGACATGGCCGCTAGTGCTGATAAACGAAGTTGTTCAAACTCATGTAAGAAAGAGCCGCAAGTATTTAATCCCTTGAGTGGTTGCTGGAGACGCTTGGGCATGATATTCGGGTCTGAATGACTAATTTTTGCTAGAAGCAAATCGTCATCATTAAAGTGTTTGCGTAAGAAAGTGATGTATTTGCCGACTTGGGTTTTGACTATTTCAATCGAGCGTTCAAAGGCAATCGTTGCAGCCTTTTCTTTAACTTTGATACGCTCAGGCGTGGTTAAGTCACTTTTTAGAAAAGCTAAACAGGGATACGCACCCAAAAAATAATCGGATGGATGTAATAAAATATCTAAGGGAATCAATCTATCAGAGCTTTTTAACTCTATTTCGGCACGAGTCCAAAGGCTTTCTTTGTCACCCTCTTTTCTGCCTTTCTCATAAAATCGGGCAAACTTGCCCGACTCACGACAACCTATATACACAGTACGACCGCGACCGTTTGGCCTGTGCCAGTTACCCCGTTTTTCTATATTGGGAGCATTAGCACACAAGGACATATTGCCTTCAATCCATTGAGTCTCAGCCCATTCAGGAGATATATACTTAGAATCAAAGTCATCATGTGCTAGGTCAACACGGGTAATTTGTGGACGAACGACATTTTTAGACGTTAAAAACTGATATAAACGATGTTCCCAACCCTCAGCCGCATGAAGACAGCCAGCCCCGTTTAAGACAAACATTAAAGTATTACGTTGGCCACCATGACAAACAAAGCCAAAACCATCACCTAAGACCCATGAATTTTTATAAAAATTGATTATTTTTTGATTGTCAGCCGTGACACCAAAACCGAAAAT
>Ga0209599_10000182_pt1 | contig 43881 bp, 73 predicted proteins | sample Shrwel_input2_FT_FD_187534 | JGI IMG/M metagenome (GOLD analysis project Ga0209599, IMG submission 187534) | Subsurface microbial communities from deep shales in Ohio, USA - Utica-3 well 1 S input2 FT (SPAdes) (version 2) ...
ATTATAAACCGTGTTTGCGTCTAACCCTAATTCTTTATAATTCGGGATTTCGTGGCCAAAATAAGGACATACCATCGCTTTAGTAATATGACTAATTGCAATATGGAGCTTGCCGTCTTGGTCAACTTTTCGGACTGTTGCCTTATCAAAAGCTAAAACGTCTTTTTTCATAATTAAAAACTTCAATCAATTACTGATAATATATAGCTAAAAACTATTAAGCGCAACTAATCAATAAAACCTGAAATGACTGGACGCGCAAAACAGCGGCAATTTATCTCGACACTGGGAAACGTCCACTTATTATCTAAAAACATTCCTTTGTCTAAATCGTATATTTTGCCATCAGCTTTAACATGGCTTGGTCTTGGCACTTTGCCCGCGTGTGAATGCTTCCACACGGCTTGTGTGATACCTAAGTCCTGCTGTCTTTGACGTGTGATAAGTTGAGTCGCTTTGTTATTTTGGTCTCTTGCAATCAGCTTTGCCCTACGCTCGGTCATGCCGAACCGTGTTTTTAATTCATCGGTTAGGGTGGCTAGGTCACGTCCTGTTTGCACGGAATTAGTAACGAGTGTTTCAATTTGCGCCAAATTGTTTACGGTCATATTGGTTATTAAATTAACCTGCTCTGACACATGAGCATCAAAAACTGTTTGCATGGATTGCGTCATTTTAAAAGGCACGGTAAAACCCGCATCTTTTAGCGACTGCTTTAATTGTTGGTCTGTCATGTTTAGCGTTTGGCTTGTGTGCCATTCTGCTAATTTTTGCGCTCCGACTTTTAAATTACTTAACCATCGCTTCGATAGCTCTTTCATCATCTGTTGCAGTTTTTTAAATGGATTAGCGTCTTGAGCTATCTCATTATCAAACTGCTTATATGACGATGACAGCCAATATAAAATACTGTCATTCATTTCATTAACGAGTTTAAGCAATCGTTTGCGATAAATAGCTTCTATCCGCGCATTTGAGCGAATAGGGCGCAATACAATCGGCTTGCCTGTGGGTGATACGAGTTTATTCATCATCTTCTAAATCCGTATCATCGTTAAATTCTAAACCATGATAGGGGCTTTTTTTGTCAGATGCGATACGGGTCAAAGCATCATTGGGTGTAATGATGCCTTGACCTATCAACACCGCGTCCGTGTTTGCGTCCATTTGTCTAATTTCTGCCTGTTCTTTTTCGTTCATCTCACGCAATGGCACAAACTCAAAAGTAATCTCGTTATCAATCTCACCAAAAAGGGACAATTGCATAACATCTAAGACTTTCTTTAGGTTTGGCTTAAATAATAACTCTTGCAATGAGTGAATTGTTGTTTCAAAAACAAGAATTTCACCCTCACTCGATGCGTTCAAGCCTTGTGGTGTAATGCCCAAAAAGAAAACTAAAGGAATAGAGGACACACTCGACATATGCTCTTGCGCTTGAGCTTGTAAAGAGTCAAGCGTTGATAATGGCGTGTTAATTTGCGCTAATTCTTCGGTCTCTTTATCAATTGCAAAACAGCCGCGATTGTCACGGACTCGATTCATTAAGTCGATGCGATTGAATAAATCCGCGCCTGAATCACCCGACAAAGTATCCTGCATATTAGTCTTTAAGACTGACAGGCTAAACGAGTGAATTAAATCGCCTACACTATTTCGCGTCCTAATCCAATTATCAACGTAAGGCTCGGCCATTTGTGACAATGCCAATCCACCGAAATTATAAGCAGCTTTCAGAATATCGGGAACTTCACGGCTTACAAATGTCATTAAACGCGATTCATGTACGGTTGTACCCATGACATACCACTTATGAGGCTTGTAATAATCAGCGCGTAACGGTCTATCGGAATTGTAGGCTGCGGGATAAGTCCATATCGGCTCAATGACATTGAAGCCGACTAAGCTGTCTTTTTTAATCTTGGCAGGACTCATAAGTAAGATTGTTTCTAGCTCTGCTGAATCCTCGCTTGCTAACTGACCATCGGGTTTTTTGATGTCGATATAGATTTGACCGCGACCATAAAGGCCGTCCATCTCTGCCGCTTCTCTAAAGCGTTCGCGTACTTCTAAACGTTCTAGCTCGGCCTCAATTTGTTTAATTTTGTCGGACTTGTCAGTATTACCCGTACAAATAACGCGAATCCATTTGCGGGTCATCTCACGCGCAATGACTTCGGACATTTTTCTAAATTCAGGACGTTGAGCTAACTGCGATAAATACGGATAGCCTTTAAACGTGGTGTCTGACCACCCCATAAACGATGTGTTTAGATAGTTATAATCGGTGCTATCCATGGCTAAGACGGCCTTTTCTTTGTCTTTAGGAATAACGCCGCTTGGTGGTATGTATTGCTCAAACTGATTAACAGGCTCATTGCTATCATTTGCTAATAACACACGATTCACCTTTAACCCTGCTTTTGGTGGTGGCGATGGTTGCACTCTCACTTGTTTACGTTGTCTCTTGTTCATGCTCGCCTCAATAATTCGGGGTTAATTCGTAACGGTTGTTTGCGCGTAACGTGTGGTTCAATCGCGTATCGTAACGCATCGGCATAATGATTGTTTTTGTCTTCAATGTCGGTTGTCGGTTCATCATTATCATCTGTTTTGTAGCTATACGCTGCCAATTCTGCAAAACAACATTCAGCGTCTGGGTGAATGATAATACTCTTAAATGTTTGCAAAAACACGATACCATCTTCTACGCTCCCTTTCCACTTTGTACACCCTTTAATCAATGGTATCTGTTTTTTAACCTTTGATATAGTCTCAGGACGCGCACAATCAGCCCTTGACGTATATTTAAGCACATTTGGCACATGGTTTAATAGCCATTGCGCGGTATCATCTAATTCTAGTCCGACTTTTGATGCAGCATTGCGAATATACAAGCACTCGTTAAAAATATACGCCTCAATAATGGCTGTAGGGTCAACACTAAATCCCCAGTCTATGCCGATGTATGGGGTGCTAAACGTGTTATTAACTTCAAAATGTTCTATTTTCAGCTTTTTGGCCAAGATAGAGTTATCACTGATTTTTAGGAATTGCCCGCCCCATATCCACGCATATCTACCCGCATCGCCGCGCATATCGCGTAAACGTTGATTGTTTAGCGACTCAGGAAACCACGGGTTATCCTGCCAGTTGATTGTAATATGTAATGTGCGCTCGTCTTTTTGAGCAACAAACTGTTGCCATGTTGCATCTGCCTCGAATCGTGGGTTAAACACAACATAAAAACGGACTTTACCATAACGTGGCGTAGGTTTTAGATATGACCATGAGTTGTCTGTGATGTTTTCGGCTTCGTCTGTCAATACGCATCTTAATTTATTGATTGACTTGATAGACGTGATGTTTGATTTTAACCCTGCAAAGATGAAACGCGAACCTGTGCATAAATTGGTTATTTCGTTATTGAGAATCTTAAAATACTTGTCTAGTTTGTATTTGGTGATAGTGCTAACGATGGTTGCATATAATGAATCGCTAATCGACTTTTGAATCTCACGACAGCATAGAATCACACCGTCATCAATAAAAGACTCGGCTATACCAATACAGGCCAAAGCCTCAGACTTTGCACCACCTCGCCCACCCTCCCAAACAATCACGTCATATTGGTTAGTTGTTAGGTTCACAAATGATGGGTGTAACTTTTCGGGATAACTAAAGTTAATCATCTTTAGGTTTGACGGGATTAAAGTTGAAAACAGGCGGCTGTAGTGCTGTGCCGTCTTTGCCTGTGTGTTCGTTTTGTACTTTATCAGATAACCCTAACTCTCTAGCGATGATATTAGCGTTTAGTAGGTCAGCCGCCGCGCCTGTGAATTTTTGATTATAGATTATTTCTTCAACTTCTTTTGTGATACGGAAAAAATCGGGATTATTTCTATAGTTTTCCCAAGTTGTTCTATCAATATCAAGAAAAACACAAAGGCCGCCAATAGTCATAGCTCGCATTTTTGCTATGGTGTCTTTGGTGATAACGCCTTGACTGTGAAATATCTTTTCTTCATACAGTGGATTATTTTCAACCCATTGAAAATACTCGTAGCAAGCCTCGCGCAATTGTTCAGCGTCTTTAAAAATCGGATTTCGGCCATGAGATGACCTTGCAAGCCAAAACTTATTACCCGCTTGAAACTGCATAATCACCCCAAACCTTTAACAAAAACCCACATCAATAAAAACGGAAAGCTGACCATTGCCCAAAGCATATAAATCACAAAATAATTAGGCTTCATTTTTTTCGCCATTCACTAAAAGAATGTTTCAGCTTTGGCAATAATATAATAATCTGTATCAATGTATAAAGAATCGTTGCCATAATTAGCCAATCCTGCAACTGTACCCCCGCTAGTGTTAGCCCACTAACAAGCACAGGTGGTGATGTTTTTGCAACTGCCATACTTAAACCACTTTCTAGGTGTTGAGATGAATCGGCGACATTACTCATTGTTACCATTCTCTCTCATTAAAATACCAATAGCAGCAAACACGGCACTGGCTGTCAACGCATGAGCAGTAAACGCGGGTACACTCGCCAAAGCTGCACTAGCCGCGCTCAGGCTTGCCCACGTTGAGGCTTCTTTTAGTCTTGCAATCATGTACTTCATGTTATACCCCTAATCGGTTTTGTCTAACAATATACCACACGATAAATTTTAGGCAATAAAAAAGCCGCGTGTGCGGCATAAAAGGGGCTTCCTGCCCTAGCGATATTCTAAGATAACTTTAACTGTATCAAAATATCAGTGACTCGGTCTTTGCACAATCTGTAAATATCTTTGTAGTGTAACTCGGCTTTTAACCCGTCACGGATAGCAATCTCAACGATAGTTTCAGCTAATTTTAAAAGCTGTAATTGTCTAGCGTCCATTTTGTCGCGCTGACCTGCCTCAATACCTAATGCATTATTTGTCATCTTTGTAATGTTTGAATAATACATTTCAGGTTTTGAGCTTCCACTGGCTTTTGCATACTCAATTAAATGCTTGATTGCGTCTGTCTCTAATCGCCTTACTTGTTTACCATCTAACCGCGCTATATCTCGCTCGGCTAATTGTTTACGCGCATCACGAAAAGCCTTAACAAGTTTTAGTTTGGACTGAACCGCTTTGTTATTATTTTGCATTAAGGTAAGCAAAAAATAACACTGGTCTTCATTGAGCAAAAAATAACGGGTAGCACCACCGCCATGTTGCCCCTCTAATCTTGCTTCCGTAAATTCGGGGAGCAAGCCTAAAGACTTCCTTGTCGGTGATGTTCTTTTCTAAAACTCTAAAGCTGGAAATTTCTTAAATGTCCCATCTAAGTTTCTTTCTCTTAATTTTGCCCTTTCAGAAGGTGAATCTCTTTTTTCAAATGTACTGTTACTTTGCAGTATATACCCCCTACAACTGTATTGTTGTTTAGTGATAGTCCTTCGTATATCACAAGGATTTACTAATAAATCTTTTGAGCATTCTTTTATTGAATCCCAAGACAAACACAACTCGCCATTTAAATTAAAAGCATACACTTTCTTCTTGTTCTTTTCCTGTGATTTTCTTTGTTTTTCTATGACCTCTTTTGTTCCTTTTCCACCTTGTCCACCGCTCATTATGTTATATCCATTGTTATCATTTGTTGTTTTGTAAAATTCAATCCAATACTTTTCTTTTTCGTCCAAATGTCCTAAATCACATTTTTCAATAATATCGAAAACAAAAGAATCAATCCCGTTTTTATTAAACGATGATTGCAAATGCCTGTTGTGATGTCGTTTAGCTTTTAATTTTCGTATGTGTTCTTTTTTTCTTATTTCAAAGTCAGTTGTTTTACCAATGTAAATTTTATTAGTTACATTGTTTTTTATAGCATAAATACCGATAATCATAAAATGGCCTTTTGGTGAAAAAGTGGTTGAAATGAAGCAACAGGTGAGAACCACTCACTTTTCGACCGCCGTCTAGTTGCCTGATAATTATAACATATAATCAGTTTTTTAAATTGATTTTAGTTGAAAGTGCATGCCATCGGGTTTAGAAAACAACCCGCCCCAATCAAAACCCGCATCTGTAAAACACTTAACAAACTTTGTGCTTAATGTCGGCTTTTTACCATATCCATTAGTCGCAGCATTAACATCAATTGCAACGCCCCATGAGTGCAGCGAGTACGATTCAGGATTGCTTCTTTTGCCGCGAATATTAAAACACCCGTCCCATGTTTTTAACTCGCTTGCCGCGCCTGTATTGATTAGATTTTGAAATGCTAACGTCAAAGGCTTGACCATGTCTTTATTGCAATAAATACGCTTCGGGATTGCGCCCACTTCTAACTCTTTTGGAACGTCCCACAAAACCATACTTTTCTCAGCTTTAGGGTCGCCGTATTTTTTAAAACATTTAGCTGCTGTTAGCATAATCAAAACCGCCTTAAATCGTATTATTAACAAAATCGCGTAACTGGCTTTCGTGGCATCCACAAAACCATTTGCGCTCAGATAAGCCACGAATCAACAAAACAAACTTATCATCATTTGAGCTTCTAACATCATTGAGATTACGGCTTGTGATGACATGGCCAGTTAGATTGCTAGTAAAAATCGCCACGCCCTGAATTATATCTAAACTCACACCCTCGCTAACCATGATTTTAGCCCCGTGTTTTTTACTAGCATAGACTAAAAAAAGGATTAGTAAAATTATTTTAAATTATTTTCATGTTGGCCTAAATTGATATGTACGCTATCGGCTATCCGATATATAATGAACACATCAAGACGATAACCACACAGCGAGAAACAACATGAACACAATCACAACCGCACAATTAAACCAAGTAGCCGAGTTAATTGGCACAACAGACAAAAATGCAGTATTTGCAGCAGTATTAACAACATTAACAAATGCAGGAATTGCGGCAAATGTTGCTTTTGATATGTTGTTTGGTGCAGGCTCATTTAAAAAGTTTGCAGGCGATTTACACGCCGCTTTAAATGCCTAAACCACCCCCGCACCTAAGACGTGCGGCATCAAACCAAACCTAGCGAGATAATCAAAATGAACTACTTTACTCAAGACAACACTGAAGGCTACACAAACCAAGAATTAGCAACAATGAACAAAGAAGTTGTTGAGTTGTTAAACGGCTCAACAGATGAGCAAGACATTAAAAACGCTTGCGATAAAGTTGCAAACAACCACTAATGACCACCCGCACCACAGCCCACCGCGTAGCTGACACGCGGTACGGTGCTAAACTTAGTCAGAAAGTGATTAAGTTTAACACTCAAAAGGCGGAGGATTTAGAACGCCTCCGCAAACTTCAAAACATACCCGATTTTGCAAATTGGGTAAAAAGCAAGATTGACGAATTGCCCGCTTAGTGCGGGCTTTTTGCTACTTAAAGCAATCATAAGCCAATCTTAACCCGACAAATAACAAACAAAACCAAGCACCAACAAACATTAGCTCCATTATCGACTCTCTAACCACGTTAAGTATTTATCCATAAACGCTTGGTATTGCTCAGGCTTGCCATGCGTAAAATGCCCACCCGCCATGCTGACCTTGAAATTAACCTCATTAGGCTCGCTAATATCCTGCACATATTTTAGCTGTACGATACTAGCTAACATAAAAACGTCTTGTATGCCGTCTATTCTCGCTTGTATTGACGTGTTTTTGTTTTGGCTAGGGTTTGTACCATCTTGCACTAATTCAGCGATATACTCAGCCTGTAACGCACATTGGCGTTCACGCTCTGCACATTCGCGGTGTTTACGGTCTAAATCCTTTTTTAATTCTTGAATATGCTCATCTCGTGGGTCGGGTCTATCATCAAAAAAACGTGCAACTTCGCTTTCAAGCCAAACATCAAACGCTAAATTTAGCGCATTTACGTTTTTTCGCGCATCGGTTTTGATAACGCCGACAAACTCTAAAAACTCGTTATAACGTGGGTGCATTTGCACAGGTAAAGACTGCATCATTCCATCATCCCCAAAACCATATCTAAGGCCATAGTCAACCCGATGCGATTGCCAAACACAATATAATTAAAAAGCTGGCGCGTGTTGTCGTCTTGATATAAAGCGAGTGTGTCTAGTAAGTGATTAAGTTTTGCATAATCATTATTAGAATAATCGCGCATCGGATAGTTATTTAACTCGTCACGAATATACCAAGCTGCTTTTTTTAACTCTTGCCGTGAGTCATCTTTTTGACCTAATCGCCACAGGTATTTGATAGCATCGCCCCTGCTTGACGACACAATACGTTTAATCTGTATGCACTCGATTTTGCTTGGGTGCTGTGTGTAGTGTTTTGGGTTTATTGCATCGCTCATTGTTTTGCCCCTGTTTTATTTCTGTACGCTATCATTCGCAAGGCAGCTTGTTCAAACGTTATTTCGTTACGCTCTGCATTTTGTTGCAATGAGCGCGGATTAAGACCATTTTTTAATGCAATCGCCTTGCATGACCCTAAAACCACAAAGCCGCGTTTTGGGAAAAATCCCTCGCTGTGCCAGTGGATTTTATGATTCTTGCAAAACCTCCAAAGCGTAGGAGTCGCCACGCCAAAGAGTGTAGCGGCTCTGTTTAGTGATAACATTTGTGTCGATAATTTTTTCACATCTTCAACATTAAGTTTTTTCTGCCACGTTGTCGGTGTGGTTCGCGCCTTTTCAGCGTCCCACCCTAGTTTATTGATGCGGTAATGTATTGTGCGCTTTGATGGTCTCATTTTACTGCCCCCATCGCTAACGCTTCATCAAACGAGATACCACGTCTTAACATTCTGTACATAACGGTATTTGGCTTTAATCCTGCTGCTAACGCGCGCTGTCTGTCGCTATTTGGATTAGTTTCACCACGTTTAAAACAATAGCCTTTGCCGCGCCATTCAATACCGTGCTGATTGATAAAATAATATAATTTGTCAGGCGTTACACCCAAAACTATGGCACTACGATTGATTGATAATCCTAACTTTTCAACGTCCATGACTTTATCCATGTCAAGAGTTGGATTGGTCTTTTTTTGCACCATGTCGCTTTTGATACGCTCATAATGCTGGCTTGACGATAACGCCACGACTTTAGATTCATTTGCTAAAAAATGCACCAACTCAACCAACGCGCATATAGTGTCCTGCTGTGGCTTGTCTGACTTTTCGGCAACTTGCAAAGCGCGGTCTAGGATTTCTAATACTTTTGGGTTAATCATTTTTGATACGCCTTGTTATACGCCTTAGAAAAAAAGATTGCCGCAACGTCTAAGGCGTAAGACTCACACTGGGTAATTAGTCCAATGCTTGCGGCGAAACCATTTTAGCAAATTTAGCTTGTTAGTTTGGGACAATGTAGTAGTTTTCGATTGTTTTGATAGCCTCATTTGCTGAATAACAAACGGCTGTTTTATAGCCTAATAACTCGACTTTGTTTAAAAACCAATGCTGATTTTCAGACAATCGGCCTTTGTCGCTTTTCATCTCAATAAATAAACCGTGATAACCACCCATTGGCACAGGCAAAAACAAATCAGGGATGCCGCTTAACATTCCTTGTTGTTTGGCTTTTATCGCTTGTAATGCCGATAATTTAACGCCGTTAAGCGAACAGTGAAGCAAGTCTAGATTCGGGTATTTACCCGTTTTATATGCCCACTTTGCCCACTCTACAACCTGTTGCTGATAGTTTGCCTCAGTGTGTTTTGTGGTTTTTTTAGTGCGTGATGGTTTAATGAGCGGCTGCTTTGATATGGCTTTATCAATCATTGTTTTTAGTGTCATGTTATACAACCAAAATTAGATAAGTTTTAGGACGTGTTACTGCAACATACAAACACTGCAAAGCCTCGCTACGATTACGCATTGTGAGTATGTCTGCAACATCAACGATAGCAACATCAAACGTGCTTCCCTGTGCCTTGTGTACTGTTGACGCGACACATGGCCTAAGCTCGGCTATTTCATCGCGTATTTTATAGCCGTGTGCGCTTGCCTCTAGTGATTTTTCAAGGGCATCGGCTTTTGTTTTAAAATCGGTTGTTAGTCCTGCTTGTGCTTTAAACTTTTCAAACAGTCTAAAAAATCCGATTTCTCGGTTTTGCTTTTCTTTGATGTCAATCGCGGCAAAAACTGTCAACTCATCATCTAGGGTAACAGGACAACAGGTAATCCCGTGTAATTTTGTGACTTCGCCGATGTGGGTTATATTGCCCTCGTGATTGTTGTTAATTACGCCTTGTATGCCTGTTAATGATGTCACTGGCTCACCAACAACAAAGCCTTGTACGTCTCGCCCGTGTAACTGCTGCCTAATCTCAGTCATGTGTTTGTCGATTGTGTCATTACGATACGCAAGATACCGACAATCTAAACCGTTTTTAATTGCATCGGCGCAATAGTCGGCAATCTCGCTTTTTGCAATCATGCCAATTTTTTCGGCGTTTTTGTCGTACTCATTAACCATCTCAACAACATCTCCCACGGTAATATGCACACAGGCCTCCATAACGCGCCGTAATGCTTCGCTAAGGTCAATTATGGGATTACCTACACCCTGCCTAATAACCTCGCTTAAATGCGCTCTATGCGCGATTGACGCAAAGACGGGACTTAGTGCGCCGTTACCGCTTGCAGGTGGTAACTGTGCAGGGTCGCCAACATAAACAATACTGGCTGTTGGTGCTGCTTGGTTAATATCATCAAACAATTCCCCATCAATCATCGAACATTCATCAATAATCAAAATCCCGTATATTTCTTTAGTGGGTCGGCTAAACGTCATTGTACCGCCACCTTGACGCTGTGGACGCTTGCCTAATGCTTTGTGAATTGTCGTGACTCTCACGTTTTCGCTAACAATACCGTTTGTCTCAAGCATGGCAGATAACACGGCAGCCGCTTTGTGTGTTGGCGTAGCTATGGTGATAAGTTTGTGAGACAGCGATTTTATAACGGTGGCGATGGTTGTACTTTTGCCTGTACCTGCAAAGCCAGTTAATAACACGGGTTGTTTGTTGGCTATACATTCGCAAATAGTATTAAAAGCAATTTGCTGCTTTGGAGTAAGTTTCATATTGTTGGCCTTCATTACTGGCAATCATTCAAGAATTGAAGCGGCTGTGAGTGAATGACTCTCACTTTTCGGGAGCTACCCTAGCCGCCTTGTTATTATCGCGTTTTTAGTGTGTGTTTTATAATAACTTTTACTTATAAAGAATCATTTTTATATAAGTTTTATAGAATCGTCCCGCTTTTTATGTTTATGTCAATTAGTGGGACGGCTGCAAGCCTTGCGGCTGTAAGGCTAGAGTCGAATCGTCCCAACGTAATGTCCCGCGTTATATATATATATATATTACTTACAGAGAGAGAGCATTGTATTAAGGTTTTTAGTGGATTTTGTTAAAAGACGACAAATTTTTCTAAATTTGTTTTTGTAGTGGGTCACGTTGACGTTGGGACGTTTCTCTTGCAGCCCTTGCGGCTGTAAGCGTGAGTCCCGTCCCAGTGCTGTCCCAATTTATAGAAACGGCACAGGGTGCAAAAAGATAGGGCTAGAATCATTCCAGCCCTTCAACATTAACTTATTTAGACGCGTTATTGCAATCACTTTTAAAGAAAACAGGCATAAAATAACGAACAGCCTTGCCCTCCTTTTTTTCGATGATTTTCTCTTGACCTTGCAGCTTGGCCAATAGTTCTAGTTTTTGCACCGCGTCCATGTTTCTAAATGCTCTGTGTTTTCTGCCAATGTCACGGCTTGATGCGCCTTTTTTGCCAAAATCATATACAACGTTTAGAACTTCCTCTTCAATTCCTATCTCCTCATCTAGTCCGTTAATCTCTAATCGTGAGAGTAACTTCTCTAAATGAAACACAATCCAATTGCTACACCATTGCACAATGGACTCGTTGATAGTTGGCTGGCTTGGTTTATTAAACGCACCCAATGCCACGCATAAACGCTTAAAACTACCGCACCACCCTAAAGCCACGCCTACCAAGTCCTTACGCTCATCGCTGCTACAAGTGGCCTTAATGCGGTTTAGCGCATGAGTAAACAAGGTGGCGGTGTTGTCGCAATCAAAGACGGCGATTTTTTGGGTCGGATTCATCGATGCAATATCAATAAAATCGCCGCCTGTGTTTTTGATTGCAGCAACAACAACCTTAACATTTGTTGGAAATGGTGCATCAAAGTCTCGCTCACACGTTACGCTGTCGCCACCATCTGCAATCATTAAACGCTGTAGGCTACCGATGCTGTATTGGTCACGCTGTGCGACAAAATCAATGTGTTTGTAACTCATTAAACTGAGCATAGTTAAAGAAGGGCGATAGATATTATATTCCGAGATATGTTTATCACCGTCCCCATCCTTTTTGCCAAAATTCGCGCCTATGCTGTCTTTATCTAAATACAGTGTGTTGTTTAGATAAACCTCATTGATAGCACTTAACGCGCCTTGTATTGCGCCTGATTGCTGTTTTTTACCAAAGTTAATCATGGTTGCGTAGTCATCTGTCGCCCAAAACATACGCGGCATCATAAGCAATTGTTTGTGCAAACAGGTCGAACCGCTAATTTTAGTCCCACGGATAATCTGTCTATCACCACACGCATCAATTGCACTGTTTAAAATGCCCTTGAGCGGCTGTATCTGCCCTGCCGAGTCTGCTGCAATGGCCAAAAACGCGCTTGAGCTTGTACCGTCTTTTAAACGTACACAACGGCTCGCCATTGCACAGGCAAATGATAAAGTCGCTTGCACAATAGAATACTTCGGGGCTGTGCCTATTTGCCCTTTAATCCATGCCGCCACCTCGTTTAATACTTCAACTGGCAAGCTGCAATCAATCTTTACATTGTCAACTTGCACAGGTTTTAACTCGACAACATTGGCACTTAAAAACGCATCACCGATTACCTTGCCCTGTTCCAGTAACGTTTCATCTTCGGGCGGTTTTTTGTAATCCATATCTAACAACAAAGCCGCCTCTTTTACTGCTGCTTTTAAATCGTTGTTGTGTTGATAATACAAATACACACCAAATGCCGTATGTGCGTAACCATCGCCTAACGGGTCGCTTGCATGGTGAATATAAACCTTATCTACACCCTCACCTGTCAACAAAATACAACCTGCCAATTTACTTTTAGAGTGTGGACTCAATAGCCGTGTTTTGGTGATACGTTTATAGCCATAATTGCCTAAAATGCTCGCTAGTGGCATTCTTTTATTAAACGTACCAATCACATCATTATCACTATTAAACACGCGCACAGGTGCGGATTGTGCTTTATAGTCCTCTTTTTCAATATGCCACGGACACGCACTTTTAAGCACATCTTTGGCAATATCCCATTGCGTCCAAATATTCAATAATTCAGGCGGCAATGTTGGCAAGTTTGACCAATCACCCACCCACAAATAAGGATTGCCAGTATCTGGGTGAATAGATGGCGGTAAAACGTCCTGTGTTAAACCGCCGCGCAACTCAAAAACAACGTCCGATTCTTTTGGGTTGTGTTCGCTTGGCCAGTTAAGAGCATGGCGTTTCAACTCGATACCTGCGGGTGCTTTAAAAATCAATTTAGAGCGATTCTCGCGGCCTGATTCAATTCGCACACCATCGCGCATCAATTGCGCCAAATCAACGCCTACGGACCCAAGTGCAATTTGTGAGTGTTCGATGTTGTCAATGTCTAGCGTACAAGTACCGCTCAAACCGTGAATTAAACCAATGCCGTTATGGTCAAACAAGTTTAAATCAGTAACTGGATTTTGTTCCCACTTATCTTGAAACGGTTTTTTGCCACGCACTAAGCACAATTTAAAACCATGAGCGACATAACTTGACGCTGCTTCTTTATTGTTTTGCATTTTCTAATTGTCCTTCTAAATAGTCAGAGAGTTTTTTAACAGTAGGATAAGCAACATTTTTACCTTTAGCCAATCGGAAAATTGTCGCCTCGCCTATTCCTGCTTTTTTAGCAACAACAGACAAATGTCTGTCTTCTAATAGTTTTTTAATTTGTTCAACAGTTAGCATTTTTTCACCTTTTAAACAGTTTGTGATTGACACAATAAAACTTTATGACTAATATGTCAATCACTGGAACACGAAACAATGAAGCCCAGTGAATCCAATTAACCAAGTGAGACAAAACCATGAGCAACTTATCAAGCTACAATTTCAACGCCGAAGAAATCGAACCATCATCATCTTTTGACCCAATCCCTGCGGGTTGGTATAAGGCTATTATCAGCAATAGCGAGATGAAGCCTACCCGTGACGGCTACGGTGAGTACCTTTCTTTAACTTTACAAATTATTGAAGGTCAATACGAAAACCGCCTTGTATTTGCCCGTCTTAACTTAAAAAACGCAAATGACAAAGCTGTTGATATTGCGCGTAAAGACCTTGCCGCTATCTGCCGCGCCGTAGGTGTTATGTCGCCAAAATCTAGCGAAGAACTCCACGATAAGCCTTAATGATTAAAGTCAAGATTCGCCCTGCCAGTGGTGAGTATGACGCTAGTAATGATGTTGGCGGATATAAAGCCGATGAAGGCACAGACTTCACACCGCCACCACCGCCAAAGGTTGCTACCCCTGCCGCCCCTGCCAAAAAACCTTGGCAAAAATAACAACACGTTAGCCGCCCACTGTGGCGGCTTTTTTAATTTATGGAGTAGTGATTATGTCATTTTTAAATAGCGTTAAACGCAATAAAGCAAAAACCGAACGTGTGATTGTTTATGGCGAATCAGGGTTAGGCAAGACTACATTCGCCACGTCTGCACCTAATCCAATCGTTATTCAAACCGAAGACGGCTTAGGTGAGATTGATGTACCATGCTTCCCCCTTGCCGAGTCTTATCTTGACGTGATGAAAGCATTAGACAGTTTGGCCAATGAAGAACACGATTTTAAAACCGTAGTGATTGACAGCCTAGACTGGCTAGAAACGCTTATATGGAAACAGGTTTGCAGTGATAACAAAGTGCCAACCATTGAAAAAATCGGCTATGGTCGAGGCTATAACGAGGCGTTAGTGTTTTGGTCGTATTTCTTTGACGAGCTAAACAAGTGCCGTGACAAAGGTATGCTTGTGATTATGACGGCTCATTCACAGGTCAACAAAGTAGAAGACCCCGAATATCTCACATTCGACACGCACGACCTAAAACTACATAAAAAAGCTGCTGCTTTATGCCGTGAGTTCGCCGATGTTATTGGTTATGCAAGTCTGAAAAAGATTATCAAAATCACCGAAGGCAAAGGCTTTAATGAAGACCGTAACCGCGCAATTAGCACAGGCGAGCGCATTTTAAACCTTAGCTCTAACCCTGCCTACGTTGCAAAGAATCGCTACGATATGCCGCCAACAATGCCGTTATTGTGGTCGGAGTTTGCAAAGCATTTGCCAAGCCAAAAATAAACCACTCCCTAAAGCGTGAGCATAGCGTCTCACGCAACCGAGAAGCCAAACATGATTACATTAAGAGATTATCAGCATGACGCGGTACAAAGTGCTTACGCCTACTGGCAAAATGGCACAAGCTGCATTATTGAAGCACCATGCGGAGCAGGTAAAAGTTTAATCATTGGCAGAATATGCCATGACTCAATAACGCATGACGTGCGCGTTTTGGTTGTCACGCATCGCAAAAAACTATTAGAGCAAAACGAGGCGGAGTTAAAAAACCTGTTACCCGATGCTGATACGGGATTTTATAGTGCAGGGTTAAACCAAAAAACACAGGACGCGCAAATAGTTTTTGCAGGCATTCAAAGCATTGCCAACGCCACAATTCAGTACTATGAAATACTTATCATTGATGAATGTCACCTTGTTGCACCGAGCGAGGCAGGACAGTATCACCAACTCATTAACAACCTAAAAAACGTTAATCCTAATCTAAAAATTTTAGGCTTAACCGCCACCCCATACCGCTTAGATAGTGGTTACTTGACGCAATGGGACACGCCTATTTTTGAGCGTGTCGTTTATAAAATTGATGTTAAGTTACTTATTAAACGCGGCTATCTATGCCCTGTTGTGTCCAACAGTGGCGGAGTTAAAGTTGATGTCAGCAAGGTCAAACACAAAGGCGGTGAGTTTTTAGATAGTGCGCTTGAATCGTTATACATGAGTAAAACGACAGAGATTGTCGCTGATATTGTAAAACATGGTGCTAACCGCAAAGCATGGTTAATTTTTTGCGTATCAATCGAACACGCCGAACAGGTTACAGCCGAGTTAATTAGACACGGTATCAATGCGGCTTGCTATCACTCGCAAAGCGATAATGAATATATTTTAGATGACTTCACACATGGCCATTTAAAATGCCTTGTTAATGTAAACATACTCACGACAGGCTCTAATTTCCCCATTGCTGATATGTGTGTTTTGATTCGCGCTACCGAGTCAACTGCGCTTTATGTGCAGATTGTTGGACGTGTCATGCGGCTATATCCTAACAAAAAGAATGCCCTGTTATTAGACTATGGCGGTAATGTGTTAAGACACGGCTGCATTGATGATGTGACAGTCAAGGCCAAGGGCGAAGGCACAGGCGAAGCACCCTCTAAAGAATGCCCGTCATGCGATACAATCCTACACGCTGCCGCCCGTGAGTGTCCCGAATGTGGTTTTGTTTTTGAGCGTGAGCCTGATAAAAAACTAGACTTAAACGCTTATGATGGTGCGGTATTATCAGACCAACGTAAGGTACAGCGTGTAGATGTTGACCGCGTGAGTTTTAAGATACACAAGAAAAAAGGCAAGCCTGACAGTATCAAAGTGACTTATCATTGTGGTTTAGCTGAGTATTACGAATGGCTAACTCCGCTTCATAGCGAGATTGGGTTAAAAAAGACTAAAGTGTTTTTTAATAAATTAAGCCGCGTAAATTGGAATCGCGCAGAATTAACAGGCGAAAGAATAATGAGTTATTTTTTTAGTGATTATTCTGCTTCACATTATCAGTATAACATTGAAGCTATCGACATTCTACCGTCAAAATATACCGAAGTTAAAAAACGGTACTGGAGCAAAGTATGAACCATAAAGCAGAATATGACGCTTTAAAAATAAAGCTGATTGAGATTAAAGAAGCATTGAAACATCGGTGCGTAGAGTGTTCAAACTTTAACGCAAAAAAGAATGAATGTTTTAAGCATGGCTTTGTCCCTGCTGATTTTGTTTATTCAAGAAATGATTGCGAATACTGGGATTATCTGCCGTTTTGATGTAATAAAAAGCCCCTCTTATGGGGCTTTACTTTTTGCCATAACTCGGCAATAATCACCTCGCTATGTGTGTTTTGATTTACAAAGAACCCTGCCTAAAAACAGGGTTTTTTGTTGCCTGTTATTTAAGTCCACGAGCAAAGTAAAATGCAAAAGCAAAACTAAAAATAATGATGCTGATTATGGTTGTCATGTTATAACTCCATTGCAATCTGTTTAGTGGCCATATCAAATCTAGCTTTGGCAGCCTCAAAATAGTCTTTGTCCAACTCGCAGCCCACAAAATCAACACCGAAATAGTGGGCGGCTATGACACTTGAGCCACTGCCTAAATGCGTGTCTAAAATGCGCTGTCCTTTTTTGGCATAGTTTGTTAAAAGCCATTCGTATAATGCAACTGGCTTTTGAGTCGGGTGTATTTTATTTGTATATATTTCCACTCCTGTTTGCGCCCTTATTTTAATAATAGAGATTGTGTTTTTTAATGAATTAAAAGCTAGCTCGGCTTTTGAAAAATCAACAGCACCAGTTATGTCTTTATCCCACACAATCCAGCCATTGTGTGGGGGTAACCATTCAAAATTATTAGCACCCCATACAATTTGATTTTTTGATTTCTTTTTAAGTAACTCCCAGTATTCTTTGTTTGGCGGAGCGTTGTCCCACGATTTTTTGGCGTGTTTCAATATTTGGCCTTTTCTTCTGCCTTGGTTCATGTTTATTTTAATCCCATAAGGCGGGTCAACAATCGCAAGGTCAAAATACTTATCAGGCACAGTTGCCATATACTCCATACAATCACAGTTAAGCAGTTTAATCATTTCAAATCCACCACTTTAATACTAAGACCGTTTTGGTTAGCCATTTCGACAAAACGCACCAACTTCCAAGCAGGCACTTTGTTTGCTTTAAACCAACGATAAACAGCTTGATAGTCCTCATTCATTAAGTCGGCTACCACGCGGCAACCGCCCAATTGTTCAATTACTTCGCTTGTTGTCATGTTTTCATACTCCAGTTAAGACAAGGCTACTTTATCGCCTTTTATATTACTTGTCTATCATTTATTTATCATTTGTCTATTGTTTTTAGTTTTGAGTGTGATAAGATAGGCTCATCAAAACACAACATAGCGAGATAAAAAAATGAGCTACAAAACTTATAAAGTGACTTTATCTTATGGTCGTAAAAGCCCTGCTTTTGAATCATCACACCAAGCCGCCGATGCTGTAACGGCTGTACGTTTGTCTAAGCACTTGGCTATCAATTGCGGTTTTAATTGCGATATTAAAAAAGTCACTGTAAAAGAGGTGGCGTAAATGCACCAATTCAACTTCATGCACGGTTGGACTGACGCACAAGCAGAAGCCACACGCAAGGTTTTTGCGTATCGCATTCGCAAGATGCGCGAAAACTATCCCGAACTGTTGACCTTAGCAGAACGTGAAGCGGAAAATGAAAAAAAACGCGAACAGGCAATAAAAGATTTTGAGAAGTGGCAAGCAAGCCACAAAACAACCAATGTTGATGCGAGTCAACACATTAACTATAACGAGTGAGAGCGAGATGGAACTGTTTATTTTGTCGGGTATTTTGGTTATTTCGTTTGGTGTCGCTATTGAGCGCACCAAGTTTAAGGCGATGTTGTTGGCGCGTGATGCAAAAATAATTGAATTGTTTGCTGAAAATAATGCAGCAGAAAACGCTGCACAGGAGTTAATAAATGAGCGATAACCAAAAGGCGTTTTGCCTGTTTGCTGTGTTTATGATTTTTATGGGCTGCGCAGGTCAAGGCGATTATGAGTACGCCAAAAGCCAAGAAGCAAAACGCATCAAAACAGATGATGTAATGATGTGTAAATAAAAAATCACGACTCAAAAACACGTTATGTCTAGCTAATGCGTGTTTTTGTTTGCAGTACCAGTGCTAGAACCTGATGACTGTAGCCGCGTGATGCTGTGGCAGATACTTATTGCCGAGTGACTGACGTAAACAGTCAAACATAATAAACTAGGTTAGTGTCGGCTTGAATGAGAGTTAGATGTGTTTTTATTTTGGCGATGGAGTTTAGCAATGAGCAGCATAATTAAACATGAGCATAGTTTTATTGATAAATGGAACTGGAAAATGGATTACTGTTTAAAAAACAGATGGCCACCAAGCAATTCTTATTTTTGGGCAAAAGCAGAAGATGCTTATTTTAAACAAATAAACATCTAACTAAGTGCGTAAGGCGCAAATACCCGCGCCTATTTATGCAGAAAACTGTAATCACAAACGTCAAAAGATAAGCCATTGTTGGCTGGGTATTTGTCGCACTTGACGTAGAGTTAGAAGCGTGGCAGGTATTGCGATAAAGTGCAGGAGATGAAAGATGAGCTTAGACAACAAAAGAATTACAATTGAGGGGAACGTTTTAAGAGCATTTGAAATTGTTGGTCTTTTTTCGTTGTGCTGGATAATTTATTTGCTTTGGGTTTACGCCCCGAATTGGACTTGGTTTATAACAGTACCAGCTATTGTTTTAATTTATTTTGGCGCGTTTGCAAGTAGAGACAGAAGCAAGCTCTAACTACTGAGCTTAACACGCAAGCACTAACATTTTATGACTTACGCTGACGGCTGAGTGCTTGTCGTTGTTGAAGCGTGAGTTAGATGAGGATATAGCAATGAGTGAAGAAAAAAAAGAAATTAGAGAAAAAATACTAACTGTATTAGATTGGTGGAAACATAAACACTATTATGCTTTTACGGGTTGGGATAGTGTTAGTTCGCGTATGACTTATAACGAATTAGCGGCTTTAGATTTGTCTATAGCAACTTATGAGAACATTACAGAAATTTTATACAATCAATCAGATATAGAAAACTGGAGAATATATGCTCATAATGTAAAAATACCTAAAGTATATGAAGTTGATTTTTATACTTTATGTAACACTATTCCGCGTATGTTTCATTAAGCATCTAACTACTGAGCTTAACGTGCGCCACCCCACACGTTTATAAGCCTGTGCTAATGAATCATTTTATTTTTTAATGCTTAGATAGTGGCTGGGGTGGTGTCACTGTTAAAGCGTGAGTTAGATTGGGGGATTGCGATGAAATTTATAGTGCATGAGAGTATTTCTTCTATTCTTGAAGGAGAACAAGAAGAAGAATTGACTTACATTGACAGGCGAACTGTTGCAACATTAGATGAGGCTAAAAAATACCATTGGTTTGATAGCTGGCATAAAAAAGGAAAAAACCATAGAGAAGAAAACGGCATGATTGCCTGTGATATGATTCAAAAATCAACAGAAAGAGTTGTTGAAATATCAAGCCTTGACGAGTTATTACAGCTACAAGAAAGGCTTGGGCGATTAGAAATTGTAAACAGCTACTATTTGGAAATTCCCAAACAGATAGAAATCTAACTACCCGCATAACGCGCAAGTACCCACAAAGATTATGGTTTTGCATGATAAGTGGCTGGGTACTTGTCGCTGTTGATGCAAGAGTTAGGTTGTATATTTTTAATAAGAGGATACTGACAATGAACCAACCAATGCAACCATTGGCTTATGACGAAAAAGGTGTTTTACGTTTTAAACCAAACGCTATTGTGCAATATATTTTAGACAATGGCGGCGTTGACTTAAATAAAATAGCTTGCTTGACCTTTAGCAAAGAAGACCGTCAACAATTTGCACAGCTAATCGGCTATAGCCTAAGCGGCTATAGCTCTTTGAGTTATGTTGATAATGAAAGTTACGAAACTGCTGAAAAGATATTTAATGAAGGCTTGAGCGAAGATAAGGCAAGAATTGCGTATTTAGAGGGTGAGTTAAAAGCCTTGCGCGATGCTTTGCAAGTGCCTATGGCTCGACTATTTGAAAAGCACCCTGACGACTTAAATTAAAACCTAACTACCTAGCTTAACGGGAAACGCCCCGACTGTTGTAAAAAGTGGCAATGTTGCCAAAAACTTAATAAATAACTCTGCAATCGGCTGGGGCGTTTTCCCTGTTGAAGCGCGAGTTAGATGAGGAATTACGATGAACTTTAACGTTAACACAAAATCAAACCGCATTGATTGGGAATTTGAATACACCGCATCTGTTTTGGCTGCTGCTGCGACAGAAAAGAAAGCGTACCGCCAAGGCCGCGCTGATTGGTGGGAAGAAAAGCAAAAAGAAGTGATTGCAGAAATTAAAGAGTCTGGACTTGAGTTTAATGAAAGTCTCGCAGTTTCTTATGCAAGCACGGCAGGCCGCGCACCGCAACTTGCAGTAAAAGCCGATTTGCAAAACAAAATTAAGGAGTGTCACGAAAAAATCCATGAGCATCTGTCGGCTGTATATGAATATGATGGTTGGGTGCAAGTATTAAGCGCAAACCCTGACTCACGCATGAAGTTGAAACATGGCGATTGGTTGTTTTTCTTCGGCACTAATTGAAATCTAACTACCGTGCAATAAGGGGACGCACCCTCTTTGACTGTAAAAATGGCAATGTTGCCAACAAACTAAACAATGACTCAATAATCGGCTGGGGTGCGTTCCCACTTGATTGCTGAGTTAGATTGAGGCTTTAAGATGAAAAACGTAGAAAGTTTACCCGATGGATTTTATTTAATCACTTCACCCAGAGACCCATATAAGTGTTTGGTTTACTTATATGATAACTATGATTTTAACGGTGTGCGTCATATTGCATTTATGCCGCAAGATGGGGCTGACTTAATGCCTGTTACAGATTTAACAGAAGACAGCGAACTTATACCAGTCTGTATTTCTCGCACAGACATTGCAATTACGACCAAGCAACTGCAAGAAATCTAACTATAGCATTAACAGGTAACGCCCACGCTATAAGCCGTGAGATGTTACCACAACTTAAACAAAAACTCAGCATGGGGCGTTATCCTGTTGAATGCTGAGTTAGGTTTGTGATGAAAATTTAGAGGATTTGATTATGGCAACACTTGAGCAAATACAACTAGCAGAAAGAAACTCTATTGAAATACTAAGCCAAAGATTACAGCCGATAAAAGACTTAAAAGAGCTTATTCATGTAATAGAGCAATTCAAACAGATTCATAAAATTGACCCATTGCCACACCTAAAAAATGCAATGGCAAATTATGTAAAGACAAAAACCTAACTGACAAAGTTAAGCAGTAAAAACCACACCGACATTAAAACCATTGATGATAGGCTAGGTTTTTATCTGCTTGAACGGGAGTTAGGCATTTTTAACGATGAATTATAGGTTGAAGTTTATGATACTACCTAGTGAAATTGAACGCATATTGGATGAGACGTTAGAAAAGATTAACAACGTTTTTCCGACACACAGCAAAAGTAGCTGCAATGATGAGAATTTATATAATTGCGGTGCTATATTTTTGCTACCTCGTTGTGAAAGATGTGAGGCATTAGAGAGACTGCGATTGTGGCGTGTTGAACATGAGTACAATAAGTTAAAAGCATCACTAGCAAAAGCCTAACTGACTAAGTTAAGCAGTAAAGCCCCACAAAAGCAGACTTGCATAGTTAGCTGAGGCTTTATCTGCTTGAACAGGAGTTAGATACGCTAACTTTTAACGATGAATTATAGGTTGCCACACCTTTTTTAGTGGCGGAGATGCAAAATGTTTGACGAAGTTTTAGGTAAATTAAGAGAGGCGCGTGCATTGTTGTTAATTGAGCGTGATAGCGGCAAGTCATCGCGTGAATTAGCGGTTGCACTTACTGAAATTGATACAGCTATTTTATGGCGACAAGAAGATTTGCGACTAAAAACGCCGCCAGTCAATTTAGCAGGTTTTGCGGAGTAGTATCTAACTACTGAGCTTAACACGCAAGCACTAACAATTTAATACTTACGCTGACGGCTGAGTGCTTGTCGTTGTTGAAGCGTGAGTTAGGTTGCGAGTACAAGGCCATGCCATGCTATACAATGAAAAGCAAACCCACAAGTGTTGAAGATTACAGATTATGGCAAAAAGAGCTTGGATTTTTAGGTAGTTACGAAAAATACAAGGAGGCAAAGAGCTGGACTGGTGATAGTGTTTTCTTTTTATGTGGTGATTTTGGTGAACATTGTGCTGATTGTGGCGGCGTAAGTGAGTTTTTGTGTGATTATCCTGTAGGCGATGGCAAAACTTGTGACAGGAATATGTGCGAAGAACACGCAAAAGAAGTAAGTCCTGATATACATTATTGCGAGACGCATTACAAAATGTGGCGTGATTTTGTAGAAAAAGGCGGTGTGGATGAGCAACTTAAAAACGTAATTGCTTTTAAGAGTGAAAAGCAAACCTAACTGACTAAGTTAAGCCGCAAACACCTTAGCGGCATTTGTTTTACACCGTAACTGGCTGGGTGTTTGTCGGTTTGAACGGGAGTTAGGCATTTTTAACGATGAATTTTTGACGTAGAGGTGAATGATGAAAATTGACTGGATTGATGCCGAAGAACTGGCAGCTAAACTTTGTGAACTTGGCGACGAATACGATAGTGATGCCGTAGAACAGGCATTATTTGACAAGTACGAAATTAGTTTTGATAAGTTCCACAACCTAATTTGTGACTTAGCCCCGATGTGTGAAGTTGGACAAAGCCCTTTGAGCGGTAAAAAGTCACGCGGTTTTGCAGATATTGAAAATGCGTGCTTTATAGCAAGAGTGGATGCCTAACTATGTGCATTAAGCCGTGCAGCCCCGAAAACTTTTAAAATACAGGTGATACCATGACAGAAAACACTACACAAGCGGCTGAGGCTGCATCGGACTTGAATGCTGAGTTAGATTCGCTTTTAGAAATGGCAGATGACTATTTAAGCGCGCAAAAAGAAAGTCGCCTTGCGCCTTGTAATCCTGATTTTTTGATTAAGCACTTGGCAAGTGTGGCCAAACAATTCAGAGATGCAAACATTTCTTATCAAAAAGCAATAACAAATATCGCCTGTGCTGCTGATAGACTTTCAGAAGAGAGTTGTTATGACGTACAAGAAGATATTGTTGCAGCAATAAAAAAGTTAGAAGACTAAAAGAATCTAACTGATTAAATTAAGCCGCACCACCCCTGACTTATTACAAAACTAGGCTAGGGTAGTGTCGGCTTGAATGAGAGTTAGAAAGCGTGGTGAAAATTGAGAGGATTATATGAGCGATAAACTGTGTGGTTGCCGAACGTGTATAAGATTGCGTGATGCTGACAAAGAATACATTTTTGACAAGGAAGAACACCAACGCATGATTTTATGCCCAACTTGCGGCTGTAAACGATGCCCGAAGGCAAACCACCACGACAACCAATGCACAGGCAGCAATGAAAGAGGGCAAGTTGGCAGTGCGTACCCGTAGCGTCTAACTACTAGCTTAACGTGCGCCACCCCACACCTCTGTAAGCCTGTGCAAGTGAATCACTTTTATTTTTAATGCTTAAACAGTGGCTGGGGTGGTGTCACTGTTAAAGCGTGAGTTAGACACGAGGATTTGAGATGAAACCAGCTAACTTTGCACCTGTTTATTTGGGTTTATACCCTCCTCTTGCGGAAGTTGCAAGAAAACACGGCTACGCACTCGCCGCGCATGGCACTTTAGGTCGTGACTTTGACTTGATTTGTGTGCCGTGGGTGGATGAGCCAAGCGAACCACAAATTGTAGTCGATGAAATTGTGCAAGAGTTTGACATTAAACAAATTGGCGTACCTGAAAAAATGAAACATTCCCGAATTTGCTACACACTTGAAGTTTCATTTGGTGGATGTTTCTTAGATTTTTCATTTATGCCTAAGATTGATGTCTAACTCGTATTTAGACCCCAATTTGACGTATAACACGCATTATCCGTAGTTATACGTCATTTTACATTGCACAATGTCAATGTTTGCATTGCATGTCTTTTGGATTATCAATGCAATACTGAGTCCAACCAAATGGGGGTTTTTGTTGTTCGCCCCATGTCGGGCTGTCATGTGATGCACAACCCGACAACATTATAACTAAAACGATATAGCGTACCATTTGCCGTCCTCTCTCAAAGCCTTATCCCATGTATAACCTAGCGATTTGGGCTTCATTGGCCATTCGTGGCGATTGTCTAGCACATACCACCCTTTATCAGTATCAACTAATAAAACACAGTGATACTCGCCTGTTTCAGTCCAACAACACGCCAAATGGATTTTGTCAGCGTCCCAACCCTGCTCTAACAGATAAGCGCGTTTTAATAGCGCGTAGTCCTCACAATCACCATAACGACCTGCATTTATCCAAAATTCAGGCGTTTTGTACTGCTCTAAATCGGTCTTATAAGTGACTGAATTATTGACGTGAGAATTAACGCGCTCTGCTATCGTGTATTTATTCATCTAGCAAGTCATCTCCGTCCTCATAAACGACATACTGTTCACCATCAAAAACAATTTTTACCGCGTCCGTGGGTAATGGCTCAACAGGGGTTAAAACATCTTCAATTAAAACCGCGTTAATTGTTTTCATTATGCAATCTCCACAAAAAAGCCTTCTAATGTCATTGTATCTGTGCCATTTGCTAATTGACCTGTGATTGTTAAATCCTGAGCTATTGCTGTGTTTACGGTAGTGTTTGAGATTGTCGCAGTCGTAGCTCCAAGCCCTGCGCTTAGTCCCGTTGATGTTTTTTGGGCTGATACGCTGTTAAAATTTCTAACAAGCAAAAGCGAAGCAGAATGTGCAGATGTTGTTAAACTTACTTGATAGCACGTTTGTCCACCGAGTTTTAGTTTAAAACTCTTTTGGCCTGCACTGTTGGTCATTGTCCACAAGGGATATACAATTATTTTACCGTTGCTGCCCAAGAGTCCTGCGGGAATTGTCACTGTTGCTAACGTGGTTTCGGTTGTTGTGCCTGTGAGCGACACATTTGCAGGTAAGCTATAAAAAACAATTGTGTGCAATCGTACCCACTTTGTACCATCACCACGCCATAACGAACCATTCTCACCAATATCGGTAATGCAGATAATTTGCCCTTGCGGAGCAATAGCGGGTTTATTTGCCCATGTATAACTGATAATTTCAGGATTAAGCAACATTACGCATACTCCCAACAAGTGAATGCTTGACCTGTTGTTGCACCGATGACACTAATAGCAGTCACTGGACAAACACTAGGCGACCAATAACCACCACTTCGCACTTCGATAGAACCACCGCCCGCAGTAGCAGTACCAACAACATTAAGCCATAAGCTACCGACTGAGTTATTATAAAACTCAATGCCTTTGCGCCCACTATTAGCAGCCATTAACACTTGAGCCGTACCGCCTGTCGTGATAGTGCCGCTTTTGTTGGTGGGTGTAGCGACTGATTTGGTCGGGATAGGGTTTGAATCGCTTATCGGGTCACTACCAATAGAAATATCAATCGGTGCAACTAGCGATAAAGTACCATCACCGCTCGCTGTTTTTGCGTATAGCTGTAACCCTGTGTTTAATGTCGCATCAACTAAACCGTCAACTCGAATATAAATCCCGTTTAAAATGGTCTCGACTAAATCGCCCACTTCAATTTCAAAACTGCCAACATCATCGGACGGCAAAGAGTCTGCAATTTTACAGGTGATTGTATTACCGCCCACTGACTGCATATAGCCCGAAAAATCCCCACTGACAGCAGGATTATAAATTAACTGATAGGAATCAGTGACCGCGTATAAATTTGACATAAAAACCTCTTTAAATATAAAACTAGCGTCAGAATTTGCGTTTTACCACAAAATCGTCAATCAACCCTGTCATGCCCACTGAACCAGGAAAAGAGCCGATAATAAAACCATTGCTACCAATTGCAAAACCACTACTAGAAACAGTCGCCACTTGTATATCATCAACTTTTAACGAGTATGTTGTACCTGTAAGCGACACTTTGATTTTGGCTTGTCTGCCAATAAATGTAGTCGGGGCTGTGTATTGCATCATAAGTGTATTGGTTGCTGAGCGCACATGAATTGTTGTAGCACTATCAAAACGCAATAATAAACCAAGCGCAGCATCACTTGCAGTATGTACCCAAACGTATTGACCGCTTGTATAAGTGACTTTACATTCAACCTCAAAATCTGAGCTAGAAAAATCAAAGTCACTACTTGCCGTATTTGCAGCGTCTGCCCTGATAAACCCATTACCCGCTAAATTGAGTTGATTGTTTAGTATTGCGCGAGTACCTGACACTGATAACGAAGGTGTGTGTCTACCTGTGCTGTCGATAATTGCTGAACCATCTGCACCATTAAATTCTAAATTTAATACTGTGGTTAGCACCGCCCCCGATGGATTAAGCAAAGCTAATGGAAACATATTAACCCCCTAATACCGTCCATGTGTTGCTACCGCGATAAATTAGCGTCTTGATTTTAACAGAGTTACTAAACGCTAAATTGCCGTTAATTGTCACACCATCGGCAACGAGAGTTTGTGCGCCGTAAGTACCTGTTATGCTCAACGTCACGCTATCGCCAGCCGTTTTGCCTGTGCCTGTCGATGTGTTGACAATAATGCTAGTCAGTGAGTTATTAGAAAATTCAATAATAGTATTGCCGTTTGGTGTAACCGCGCTTTGTGATATTAAATACGAGGTAGCACCACTGCTAATAAACTGATAACGTGAGTTAGCAATCGTCAAATAATCACTTAAGTCAGGATTACCGCTATAAATAACCCAAAGCCCCGCAAAATCACTGGCAATTGGCGATGCAATCGGCGATGTCGTTTGTTTGATAGCAATATAATGTTTTGTATCATCAAACGTTAATGTAAAGCCTGTACCACTAGCATCATCTGCATAAGCGACATACAAATACGCATTGTCGCCGCGAATATCAACCGCATCTTCTATGTCAGTCACATAACCGATTGCGCCTAAATATAAATCATAAGGTGGTACATTGCCCGTCCCACCTGTCCACCCGACCAACTTTAAAACACTACGCGCACCATCAGTGATAACCGCTAAACGTGGTGACCATCCATTAAAACCTTGCGTTACTCGCAATACACGAACATCTGTCATAAATCACCACCACGAAAAAAATTTATTTACCGATTGCAATCCAAACATAAGACGCATCGAATTGGTCACCACTGCCTGCCAACTCTACCATATCAACGGATATACCATCATCTGCCCACGACCTCATTGTGCAAATAAACGACATTTGACCTGATAAATTAGGGTTATACGGACTAGCGAGTGCAAATAAACAATCAGATGGAAATTGATTTGTAAAAGTAGTAGGTACTGTCACAACTCCCGCTGGCAATTCGCCATACTCTGTGTACCCCATTTTTATAATATAGCCGTTAGGCAGTCCTATTGATAATTGTAATGTTGTATCACTAGCAGGAAACGCACTGCTTAAATTGTCGGGTGATATAAACACACCCGCTAACGTACCCGCCAAAACTTCGGCTGCCGTTGCCTCACGGCTTATTCCAACAATAGCGTCAGTAGCTTGTGCAGGTAGTTGTGATTTTCTTACAGCATCATCTGCATCAACAGCAGCAGCCACTTTAAAGCGATTGCTTGCATTGCCGTTTTTATCAGCCTTGTCTGCTAACAATTGCGAATCTTTAAACGTCTTAGGCGTTACAAATGTAATTGTATCTGTACCAGCATCAACCTGTGCTTGACTAGCAATCAATGGATTAACGCCGTAAACATTAGTACCATCGCCATAAAATACACGGCTTGTGCTTTGTGTGACTAGGCCACCTGTGCCACTTGCTGTCTTAACTGTTACCGTAAATGCACCGCTTGTGTTATTGGCAACAATCCACTGTTTAACAAAAACAGGCATAATCAAATTGACATTAGCAGTTAATGTACCCGATAAAACAATAATGTCTTTTGAGGCTTCGGCATTGGTTAGTGTTACATCGCTGCTCGTTAATGTTTTAGATGTTATGCCAACATTGTTAATCGGTTGCCAATTCGCGCCGCCTGTATCTGGATTTGTTGTGTTGTTATCAACACGGTTTAACCAAAAACCATCACCATCGGAACGCAACAAAATCGCGCCTTTAGGATAGCCGCCCACATCGCTATCGTTTGCAAAAGTAGAATCGTAAACAAAACTACCGCCCGCCGACTGCCATTTATTGAGCGATGACAAATAGTATAAAATACCATTCATATCTAAGCCCTGTGGGGGTATGCCACCACTACCAACAGGCTGTCTAGTCAATGGCGGGAATCCATCATTCATTGAAGCAAAACCTGCCGATGGACTAGAACCCTCTGGGATAGTATTTTTCTCGCCATTTTCAGCAAAGGGCAGTGCTACTTTTCTTGGGGCATTGCTTAATAACATAACTAAATCTCGCTTATTGCAGTTTCAACACCTGCAATCGTGGGCATTAAATCGCGTAAAATGGCTTTATCCAATAACGACAAAACAAACTCAAACGTATAAGTTACGGTCATATCTTGATTGTCGATAACGTAGCATTTACCGCGCCCTAAAAATAACATGGTTAATGCTTGGTTAATGGTTAGCGCGTTAATCGGATTGATGTTTAAAAATGCTTTGGTTAATAACACCATACGATAATTATCATCATCTAAAATAACTGAGTCCGAATCATTAGAACCATTATAAAAAGGGGCTTGATTGAATGGTTGATAATCGCTTGAGTTTTCATCAAAGCCAAAATAGGTATCAGGTTGAATCACAAAAAAACGTCTTGTGATGCCTAAGATGCGGCCTAAAATATCCAAACCAAAACCACGCGCCGTGTCGATATTCCATATCCAATTGGTAAAATTGTAAAAATCAACATCGGGACTAATCCACTGATTAACATTATCAATCAACTGTACAATCGTGGGCGATTGTGCGTACTGACTGATAATTGTCTGTTGATAACCAATCATACCAAACTCACTAGAATATCGGATTCATCTAATGTCGGATTTTCATCAATACCAAAAGCAATCGAATTAAAAATAACAGGCTGTGTGCTTTTTGACACAAGCACCGACAAAATAAAAACATTTTGGCCAACGGTAGCTATATTGTAGTAAAAATTACTTGCTAACACCGTACCACCAATACGCGCCTTTTGACCGCCCACGCCGTTAAACGCATTAACAATTGCAGTCTTTACGCTTTGCACAATACCACTTGGTAACAATGGCGTGTTTTGAATTTGTACCGTTATTTTGAATCGGGTATCAGTCGGGCGATTGAATGTAATATCGTATGTGGGCTGTGGTGAGCTGTAGCTAGTATCAGGCACACTCACTGTCGTGTCGCCATTCATGCCGCAACCTAAATTTAACTTTTGTAAAATAGCCCTGCCAATTAAATCATCATCGCCACCAACCACGCCGACATACACGGAATTAGGCGCAAGGACATAATTAGTTGAACCATAACTTAATGACGTGCTTCTTGGGTTATTGATAACAATCGCATCGGACACATTAGCAACGGCTAGCACGTTTGAGAATATAGCACCGACTGACCCGTTAGCATTTTGGAATACGCTTAACTTGCGTCTGTACTCAAAAGCCTGTGGCGTTTCAGCATCTCGACCAAGCGTACCCGCCGCGACATTTTCAACACGGTCAAGCCCTGCTACTGCCTGATATATTTTAACGCTGTTAATTGCACAGGGTATCGCGCCGTTTTCAAAATTGGCAAACTCTAGCGTAACATTGCCACCGCTACCAATCACCCCACCATCGACAGCATAATAAAAATTGCCGTCAATGTCGGTTATTTGTGAGTTTGCAGGGATAACAGTACCTGACACGCCAATACAATTAACATTAACAATTGTTGGTAAAGGTGGTAAGCGTTCTAAAAAATAAAGTTTAGCGATAGCATCTTGCATAATGCCGCTAGATGTTGCTGGGTCAACGAGTGAGACAAACTGAGCAAAACTATCATTTTTATCTGCAATGATAGCTGTCCAACTCGATGCAAGTTGGCCTTGTGGCGTTTCTAAGTTTTCGCTTAATTGATTGCCAAAAGCGGCGTTAATGTCTGCTGAGCAGCCTGTTAAAATATCGCTCTCTTGAGGCAATACTAGGCCGCTGTCTGTAAATTCAATTTTAGGTACGCTGCTAAAACCCGACATTAAATGTACCGCCTAAACTATCTGTGAATGTTAATATACCCGATAATGACCGACCATCAAAACTATTTATTTCTACATCGGCACTTACCACATTTTGCACCGACAAAGCCGCATCAATCAGGTATTGTCTTAAAGCATCTTCGGTGGGTAATTTGCCTAAAATTTCTTCGTTGTATGGTACGCCCTTATTTGTGTTGTACCACAATTCACCCAAAAACAAACGACACGCACTAGCCACATCTTGAGCGAGTGAGTAAGGCGAATCAGCGAGAGCAATGTTACCCGATGAGTCTACCACTAAATCCCATGTGTTTTGGTCTAGTAATAATGTGGTCATGGTGCAATCTCACAATTAGCAAATTGATTAGCCTTGTCTTTGATTTTATCAATCGTTAATCCAATTTGTATAACTAAAAAAGCGGTTTGTGACTGATAAGTCAAAGCAGGAGCGGCCAATGGTTTAATGACATTTTCAATCAATCCGCCAATCCATTCTATCACCTCATCGGGCGTTGTTGGTGCGCTAAGCAATTCTAAAATAGGATTAACTTTAGCTAACTGTTCTTGAATAATGGCCAATTGGTCTTGCATGGTTTTAATAACAATGTTTGATGTCGCCTGTAATTCAGCGCATGACGTGACATTGTCAATCTGAGTTAATAAATTATCGTAGTACTCTTGGTTAATAATACTCATAATATATTTGTGATTACCCCATTATTGACATTGATAACTTGGCCAGTGCTTGAACTAAATACACCTGTCGCACCTGTGCCGACTGATAGATTGCCACTGATTTTGACTAACGCGCTAACCAATTCGACAAAACCGCCGTTATTAAAATTTAGGTATTGTGTTGGTTCAGGATTAAGCACACCCGACAAATAAATGCCATCACTCATACTCATAACGCGATATGAGTTAGGATTAGATTGTTCTTTTGTTTCTATAACGTTTGTAATATCTCTATCTGCAAAAATGGCCAGGCCAATATCGCCTATTTTGGGGTCACATAATACGCCTGTGTTACCGCCCTGCAACCTAACAAAAGGCAAAGAAAAAAGCACACCATAAGGCACGGCATTACCTTTTGAATCTAGCATATTAACAAGCGGCTGCACGTTGACTGTATTGTCATCATTAACTTGCCTAACCTGTACTAACGTCATTGTGTGTTTCTTATTTATCATTTGAGTAAAAAAGAACACAAGCGCGTTATAGTCACTAGATGCCGAAAACTTAGTCTGATTACCTTGCCTAATGTCTAAACTCATCGTGGTACTAGCCCCGAAAATAAACAAGTGATTGTACTAAACCATTGACCATCGGGCTTTTCAGATTCTAAATAGTGATTGATAGAAAATGTTTGCCATAGACCATTGGCTTGTTTTATATCAGATTCGACTGTAATTTGACCACCAAAAACAATAGCAGGATTAAACAACGTCCTGAATATAATCCCTACCGTGTTAAACGTAGGATAACCAATCATACCTGTTTTGTCTGATACTATTGGTATCACGTTTTGGCCAACGGTTCGCGGTGTGTTTCTTGGGCAAATGGCTAATACATTATTATCAAGATAGAAGTCTGTTTGCGTGTCTTGACCAAGCTGTCTTAATTGGTCAATCAAAGAGCCGTTATATTTTGGATTGTTAATCGTTTTGGTCACGTTATTATTCTCAAACGCTACACCTAATCTATTTGCAATAATCCCCATTAAATCGCCTACTTGCCACACGCCTTGATATTCTAACGTTTTATCAATGGATAACTGCTCATAATGTCCGACTTGCGTTTCAATATACAAAAACACATCGGGCATAGATGAATAATCCGCCCACGCATTTAGGATTGAACCCGTATAAACTGTTGTCACCGTATCGCCGTCTATAGCCTCAATTTTTATCGTGTTTTTTGCATAGGTAAAAGCAAAGTAGGCAAGCGTAGTTAATCGACTTATAACGTCTTGAGATAATCCCCATATCTTAGCTGTGGCTGTTACCATCATTGACCCGCCCGCTTTTTGAATATCAACGGCTGACCTAAAACCCTCGATAATTACCTGATTGCTGCCATCTTCAAAAGAGCCGATTGCAAGCGTAAATGTAAAGCGTATTTTTTTAGGGTTCACAAATGAGCTAGACATAATACAACCTAAAATTAGTACCAAGCCCTAAATAGTCTGGGTTTTGATTGCCCGAACCATCAACAAAATATAATTCCCCGACAAAACCGCTTGAACGATTGCGAATAATAGGTATGCGGTCAACGCATAAACGAGTGCGAATGATTACATCATTGTCTTTAAATAAATCTAAATATAAGCCTGTGCTTTTTTGATAGATGTTAATTTGGCAATTTTGGTTATTAAGCAAAATCGTAATCGTTTGGCTTTCTGTCGCCTGTAGTGGCACTTCAAACATCATAAGCCCCCAAAAATAGACGTTAAAATTGATTGTTGTTTAGCAGGTGGCACAGGTTGTAATTGTACCACGCCGCTAGACTTTGGGCTTGGTGCTGTCGGTGCTTTAGCATCTTCTAGCTTTACTGTAGAAAATGCAGGGCTAACTTGTCGAATCTCTTTGAATGTAATATCAACAATCAGCATAGATACGCCGTCTTGCGCTGTGCGCTTGTAAGCATAGTCTTCAATGTTGATATTAAAATACGTTCTTTCGGGCGTGACAATATAATACAAGTCGGTGCTTTTTTTGGCGTTATCAATCTCGGTTAAAAACTGATTGCGCTCTAAATCACTACCTGTTTTTATCAATCGCAATAATTGAAAATTAGGCAACTGTACTTTGTTGTACGCTGCAAATGAGCCATTTTGTAATGGCACTTCGGATATTTTAGACGCGCCTTTAAAATCCAATGAAAAAACAGAATCAGCGCGTGAGACTTTACCATTTTTATCGTAAAGCCCCCATACGCCCGTCCGCGTAAATCGACTTAGCAGAATGCGCGATAAAATACGGCTAACTATAAGGCGTGTGACTTGACGTGTAGTAAACTCCCTACGCAATGCGGGAACACCCAAAACATTAGGCACATCGGGAAACAATGGTTTAGTAATAGGCGTAATAGGCATTAAAACCCCCCCGATTCTGCTTGATTGACCAATACACGATTCACAAACTCATTATAAACCCCACGCGCATCACTTGCTTGAGTATTGATAATCACTTGACCAACGTTTGTACTGTTTGTCGTAGTACTGCTTGATTGTGTATTGTTATAGCCGCTTGGATTCGCGGCTAGTTTTGCGGCATTGGTTTGAAGCTGCAAAACTTGCTCTTGTGATAAATTTGAGGACGCACTAAATTTTGGCATATTTGTTTTTGCGTTAATATATCCATATTTTGAAAGCCCAACATCTTTTACTATTTTGTCTATTTCTGCTTGAGCTTCTTTTTCAGGCCAGCCTTTAGACAATAAATCTGCTTTTAATTGACTAGGTGTCATATTTGGAATTAAACGAGCGGACACTAAATTGCCATGTTTATCCCTTTTTTTGCTACTTGAGCTATTTTCACCATATGTGACTTTTGATTTTGTGCTACCGCCATAAATAATATGGTTTATATTATTTAACGCTCTTTTCCAAAAGTCCTGATGTTTTATATCTAAAGCCAACTTTGATTTTTCATCAAATGCACCGTTAAACGTGTACCAAAACTGCTTGGCGGCTGCAACCAATCGGCCTATTTGTGATTCGCCTTTATTTGCCCAAGTTACCCAATCATCTGCAACTAACAATCCTGCAACACTTGCAAGAATAGCGCGAACAGGCGAAAACTTTAATAAAAAAGCACCTGCCAAAACACCCACAGCCGCCACCGCTTTAGGGTTTTCTTCAACTAATTTCTCTAGTCCTTTGATAAAATCAAAAATCTTAGGCGTGACTTTTTCTTCAATAGTCTGGCCTAATGCCTCGCCTTTCTGTTTTAAAATAACCCATTGTTGCGCTAATTTGGCTGAGTTTTCTGCGCCCTTTTGGTCTAGTTTGTTGATTTTTTCAACACTGGCAAGAAACGCATCTAATTCTTTAGGGTCTTTAACTAAAAGATTTGCCATGTCGTAATCAGGAATAACCATCTTGACGATGTTAAACGCTTCTCTAATGCCCTTTTTTTCTTTTATGTTTTGAGCTTCTGCGTTAATCATTTTCAGGACTTCAACAAGCGGCTCTGCTGAGTTGTACGCTTTGTTTAAGTCAACTTTCAACATACTAAAGACGGCGGCATTTTGAGGCATGATGCCAAGTTGCAGTCCTGTTAAAGTATCGCTAATCATCTGCATTGTGCTAACTGCCGATTTAGCATCACCGCCCGTTTGCTCAATGGCCATGCCCCACTTTTTTAAAGACCCAACACCCATGCCTAAGTTATTTGACACGCGGTAAAGTTGACTGTTAGCTTGGGTAATACCACCAATCCATGATGCCATGCCGCCAAAAGTCGTAGCAAAGCCAAAAAAAGAGACGGCTTGCTTAGTCATCTCTTTAAAGTTATCTATGCTTTCTTTTTGCTGTTTACGCTGTTCGATGTGGTCACGATTGCGAGCCTTGCGTGTGCGCTCTTGCTGCTTTTCGCGCTTATCCTCTTCTTTGGTCACGTCCTTTGTGTTTTGGCGTGTGCGGTCTAGTGATTGATTCGCCTCACGATTGCCCTGTGTAAAGTTTTGAGCATTTAAACCAAGCGTTACGACTAGCGCATCAATCACTGTTGCCATTTATTTCTTACTCGCTAAATAGTTATTGTACGCATCGACTGAGATAATCTCGACTAAATCATAAGCCTCTGCCATACCAATAACTGTTTTTAAATCGTGCAATGTTGCATACCGTTTAGACACTATCAAACCGATGATGCGTGGTATATTAGCATAACCGATTTGAGGCACGTTTGACGGCTCTATGTAGCCGTATTTTGGGTATCTTCGGTATCTAAAAAATTTACATGAAGCCCTACCACCTTTTTACGCAAGGTCATGATGGTTTTCACTTCTTCAATATCTTCATTAACCAATTCACGTCTAATACCAGACTTCTTATCAACAATGATTTGTACGCACATCATTAAATCATCAAGCACAGGTTTGATTGCATCGTAATTTAAGCCTTGCAACAATCTAAAACCATAATGAGCAATATCTTGCATTGATAATTCATTGCCCTGTATTTTCTGAGTTAAATCGCTTGGCAATTCGGGATTGTTTGAGAGCAAAAGCAATCCCAATTTAATTGCAAATGATTCAGCATCAAAGGCCGACATTTCGGTAATAACAAAGGTTTTGTTAAAATCTCGGTTATTGCCTGATACTGTGTAAAATTCTTCACGTCTAGCCATATCATTATCCCCACGATAATATCCCCCACGGTAATAACTAGACAGGCCATGTGGGGCTGACTTTTCGCTTTCGCTAGTCTAGTTAATTCGATTAGATTGCGCCGACTTCAATTGTCTGCCATGTGATTTTATAAGTCACAGGCTGCAACAATTTCTTAGCATCGGGTAACGGTTTGTACTCGGTCAAAACACCTTTAACACAAGCATAAGAACGTCCGATTGCAGGTAATGCAATTGTCGCTGATAGCTCAAAAATATCACGCGCTTGGCGCATCGCTGCTATTAAAAACTCAAACTTTTCAATTGAGGGGCTGTCGGGTTGAAAAGTGATGGTCATAACTGTTGGATTAGGCACATAACCCGCAGACAATTTACCATCAACACCCATCACGGTTTGAGCAATCTCGACCACATCGGCCATGAAGCTGTCGTCTGCTGCATAGCCCTCTAATTTTTGAGGGATAGGAAACAAAGAGCCAAACGAGAGCATAAAAACACTATTAGCACTGGTAATATTCATAAATCACCGCCTTATAACACGTTGTAAGAATTTAAGACGATTTGTTGAACTGCACCACCGTCTGTGTACCAAAAATTGATTATTGGCGATTTGCGTAAGCCTCTATCCTGTGCGCTTGGCTGCTTAATCTGCAAATAATAACCGTCTGTTTGCAAAAAGTTATCAATACGCAATCCCGCTTGAGTATTAACTTGTGTTGCTTGTGCGCTAGACAATGTAATACCTGTACGAATGATACCGCTATTTAACGCCTCCTGAATAACAGGCTTTAACGATTCGCGCAATTGAGTTTGTCCAACTGTGCCGTAATCCACCGCGTTTGCAGAATCAAGCAAAGTTGCACCTGCTAAACGGAATTGGCTATTGAGATAGATTTGATTAACATACGAATCTAACCACACCCAACGCCCTGCAATGTTACCATTATAGAACCAGTTAAAATCATTGCTACCCTCTGTATAAGCAGCATAGAAGTTGTAACCATTGCCTATCAAGTTAGCTGCAATTTGTTCGTCATTAACGTTAATTGCCAAGCCTGATTGATGTTTGAATGCAAAAGTGATTCGACCATTAGTTGCGCTAAAATCAACGCTTGCAATCGTACCCGCTAAAAACGCGGCAATGTCACGCGCCATAGCGACAACACTTGAACCCGCATCTGTAGCAACACTTGGTTGACCACTAATACAGACAGTACCATCAAATTTGCCGTCTATTAAATAACGCCCCATTGTTGCGCTAGAGTTGGCCACAATTGCGTTACTGTCGCTATCGTAACAAATGTATAAATAACGTTGATTAGTGTTGTTTGACCATGCAGCATAGAGTTTTTTCTCTGCAAGTAAAGGTTCGTAATCTGTTGTAAATGTTGACCAATTCTGACTGACACTCAAAACGCGGTCTAATACATCGCTTGGCGTTTCTGCATCAATACCTTGACTTAAAATTGCACCTGTTGCCTGTGTCAATTTAAGGCTTGCTGCGATTGTACCCGTGGCATAAATTACAGTCTCATCAACACCCGCGCTTGTCGATGTCACCACAAAACGTTGACGCTGTGAATCATAGGTCACGGCAAAATCGGGCGAAGTAAACGCGGCTGTGATGATGGTAGCGGCATTGCTAAAACTTGTCGCTGCACTTAGGCTAATAGAGCTAGATGTATTGGCTACACCTGCAATCGTAACTATTAAAGTCCCTGTATAGGTTTTAAGCGTGTCTAAATCAACATTGGCCAAAGAGCCGCCAAAGATACGCCCGTTGTCGTCCGTGTCGGCATAGTGTGCAATGTATAAGGTACTCGGTAACTGTGTTGCACCGTCATAGCCTTTGAAATAAATATCGGCCATTTGTGCAATCGTATCACTAGAGCCAAAATAATCGCTCACCGCATTGGCTGAGTTAAACTGTAGTAAGTTTTGAGCGGGTACAGCATCGTTTTTAGTAATCAATACTAAATTTAAGGCTAAAGGATTGCCACCCGTCCCGACCACATCGGGATTCACTTGAACAATGGTACTAATAGGGATAGAAGTCATAAAACACCCTCAATTACTGGATAAATGGTAGGAGCGTTTAACTCTACCGCTAATTGTGTACTGACCGTGACTGTCGGGTCATACTGCAAATAAAGCATAATCATAAACCTTTTTTCGTATTGCATCGCATCATTGACAAAAACAATTTGCTTTGGGTCGTCACAATATAAAGGTTTTATGTTTTCAGGAAAAGAATTATACGCATAAGCATCTCGGAATAGGGTACTTATAACACTTGCCTGATTTGATGCGGTTTCGCTATAAATATCAACCTGTATCGATATTTCTGTTTTTTGGGTAATTTGTGAGTAATCGCCGTCTATCAGGTCTAGCGTGTCTGTTTGTATGTTTGTGGCTAATCGTGATTGTGTGACTATTTGCATAGCCGCGTAATTAGTAACAGGCGGTGCAACTAAATTATCTAATGCCTGAATAACAGAAAATCCACTCGGCAAAACAGTTACCAAAAAATCGCCAACGGCTTTCAAAACATCTGATTGCGTAATGCTAGGTATCATGTGCGCCCCTGATTATAACAAATAGCAATTTTACACCAGTCTGGCCATTGCTCTAAAACCTGAACGACTAACCATGTTTTACCGTTAAATGTGACTTTATCGCCACCTTTGCCTAATCCGCGTACAACCCCATCAAATTCGCCGTTTACATAAATTGCGCCTAAGTCACCCTCAAGATTCAAGCCATTTAATTGTTCTAATTCTTTCGCGCTTAGATTTTGGAATTGACCGCTTTTTGTTACGGTTGTAAATGTCGGGACTCGTTTATAATCCGCGCTCTGTGTAAAACCTGAGCTAATAGAAAAAACCATATCAACAAAGGGATTGACTGCACTGATTGCGCCACTAGCGATTTGGTGTAGGTTCATTCTTTTTTACCATAATCATAATCGACACTGTTTAGCATATGGCTTGTATGAATCAAAGGCTTATTAAAGCCTTTTTTAGCAATCGTATCGGGTGAATTTGGCGGCGTAGTCCAGTCTCTAATTGATTGCTGTAACTGCCCTCTGATTCCCTCACCCATCAATTGCCATGTTTTATCAATATCATAATTATTATTAGCCAAAACTTGGCCAATACTTACTGCCCAATTAGGCTTTTTATTCTTAATCATCGTCCGAAAATATGGCCGCATCGGTACGCCTTTCGCGCCATACTCATTTTTAGCTGCAACTTCGGGTACGCTTGTACCATCGGGATATGTTGCGCCCTCCAAAAAACCAACTCTTAAAATACCTGCGTCTTGTATCTTCTTAGCAATGCTTTGCAAGTAACTTTGCATATCACCGCCACCCGATAAAGAAGCCATTTAACCACCTATCAAATATGGATTGACGGTTGACGGGGCTGAATAGGATTGCCCCCTACGATAAATCATTTGACGATAGGGTGCTGTAGCATTCCAATAAGCCGCGCCGTATTTTGTCTGTAAATACCACGCTTGATTGTTGTTCGTTTGTCCATAATCTGTACCTACACTGACACTTCCCTCTGTCGCTGAGTTGATACGCCCAACAAGTCCATTGGGTTGTTGTCCGTTTGCACCAACATTTAAAAATGCGATATGAGCAACTAACATATTTAACAATACGCTTCGCTGCCCAACATCTACAACGCGAGATGACTCGGTATTATTTAAGAGCATTGTCGATTCATCAAAAAACATTTGCAAAACATCGTCCTGAATCGTTGAAAATTCAGGATAACGGACTTTAAATGTTGTTGGATTGAATGTGACAATGCCCATAACTAATCAGCCTTAAATGGTTCAACGCTTTCTTGCTTTGCTTTTGGGTCTAAGAACTCAAAACCTGTCTTTTCAGATTTGCGCTCTTTAGCAATCGCATCGACATTTTTAACGACCTTATCAGCAAACACCATGCCGTTTTTAACAAACGCAAAGTCAGCATGAGCTTTTACCCAAGCGTCCCAAAATTCTTCGGGGACATTGTGAGTTAGCGCATAGTGATTGAATAAAATCAATGTCTCGCCATCACCATGCTGCGTACTGTTCAAGCCTTTAAACGTGATAGTTTGGTCACCCACTTGAGCAACCAAACCATGCGGCAATTTACACCCCACTGTAACTACTGCACCCATTTTTTACACTCCGAGCATCTGTGCGATGCCAATAGGATAACGAATAATAGCACCCCAAGTGCCACAAGATTTTTTCTGCTTGTAACTTGACGAACCAACAACAACGGCATGAGCGCGCATTTTTTCATTAAATGCAACTTCTGCCACTTTCTTACCGTCTAAACTGTCAACAATCAACTGCACCAACTCACCACTACCTGTACTGTATTCAGGAGCAGTTTCAAAGCGCATATTTTTGAAGTTTGTATTTAACAAAACTTTGACGTTATTGTTAAATTGGTTTGTTTTGTTCAACGCAAGCGCGGCAGTTGGCGACATGGCCAAAACCATCGGCGTATCAGCATCAACAATGCCCTGAGTCTGTGTGATGACTTTAGCAACAATGCGTACAATGTCATCATAAACAGTTTGAGCAGTTGTACCGACTAACGACCATTGGGCTGTCGGCGTTAATGGTGCTGACAAATTAGGGTCATTTAATAAACCATAATTGCGTAAGCCACTTACGCCATAAAAATAAGACTTGTTTAACGCTTTGGCTAAAACAAACGCACTGGCAATCTGCTTTTCAGAACCTAAACCAATTTGAGCATCGCCCGCAACTTCTAGCTCTAATTCGCCCCATTGGGTAAAGGTTTGGAAATTGTAGGAATCACGATAAATCCAATTCAAATTGGCTTCGCTCATGCCGTTTTCGCTGTAATCACCATAACTTGACACTTGGCCGATAGATTCAACTTGGCCAAATTGCATTGTCTTAGTTGAAAACGAACCTTTTTTAATCTCACCACCAACAATCTGAGCGGCTTTCATTGGCGAAAACAATACGCGAATGACTTCGGGGTCAACGTATTGTGTCATCCATGCGGGAATACCCGCGTTTTGAGATTGGAACATTGCAGGCTGAGCATCTTGCGCCAATTTCATCGAAAAAGATGAATTGGTATCAATAAAACCTTTAATGTTTGGAATAACCACGCCGCGAGCGACTAACTCGTCAGAACTGAACTTTTTGCCGTCTAAGGCCAACATTACGCCCATATTAAGCACCCCATGAAGAAATTTTAACTAATTCGCCTGCTAAAACAGGTTCGACCACTGACCATTTAGTCTCGACTGAGGCAATGGCGGTAATAGTGGTACTAGAGACGGTTTGGCTATTGTTGACAGTGTAAGTACCTGTACTGCCCGAACCTGTACCAAGCGCGATAATATAAGTACCTGCTGCAACGCCTGTACCTGTAATTTGTTGGCCAACAACTAATGTACCGCTAAATACTCCGCTAACAGTTAATGTAGTGCCTGCAATTGCACCTGTCACACTAGCGGCTGCAATTGTTGCTCCTGCGGCGGCTGTTGAAATTCGACCATCTAACAAAGAAGCAAATACTTTTTGACCTTTGGTCGTGGCATTTGTTGCACGTACCCAAAAATCACCTTGATTAAACAATGTCATTGGGCGGCTTGCAGGGATAACCATGCTTTGACCATCGCCGAATGTGGTAATACTGGCTTGCAATTCGTTAGCAACAAAGCCGCTCGGTGCGCCTGTACCTGTATTTAAAACAGTAGTATTAGTTGCATCTACCCACGCAAACCGGCCAACTGTCACGCCGCCTGTACCTGCAATCAATGCACCTTCACCCGCTAAAGTTGATGCGCGAGGATTTGTTGAAGCAAAACCACCTTCACGACCAGGTGCTTGATAAACATTAACCGAAGTTTGAAAATTACTCATTATTAACCTCTCACTTTAACTTTAGCTGCCATTGGGAATGATTCAGCGAAAGCACCCGAAGATACAGCCGAATCCTGAGCCAACTTAGGCTTGTTTGTTTCACCAACTGTACACATAGCCTTAAACAATGCGCGATATGCTGATTTGTCAACGCCTGTTAAATCTACTTCTTTAGCATCTAACGCTAATTTATAAACGGCTTCGGCAGAATCTTGTGCAACAATATCACCAACCACATGATGCACGTCTTTTTCGGCTTGACGAATAGCTAATTGACGTTGACGCTCAGCATTAACTGCTGCACCGATAGCCGAATCCATCGCGGTTTTACTCACTTTGTCATCGTCTTTGTCGTCATCTTTATCTTCGTCCTTAGCCATACGCGCCTTATATTCTTCGTCCGTTTCGTCATCGCGTTTGTCGCTGTCTTTAGCAACTGGCTCTTTTTCGTCCATTTCTTTGTCAGACTCAGCATCTGCCGCCAAAAGAATTACTTTTTTAAGCAAAACAGGGTCAATAGCTGCATCTTTTGCCAATTTGTCTTTTGTTGCCAACACGATTGCATTGGCAATACGGTCTGCATCGGATTCAATTGTTTTTGCTTTTGGCAAACCAACAATCTTTTTTAAATCAATACTAGCGTCTGCGGCTAATACTGGCATGAGAAACGCACTCAAACCAGCTTTTACCGCCACCGCTTTGCGTGACGTTTTACTCATATCAAAAGCCTCTAAAAAAGGGTTTTTATCACCCACAACAACGTCCGAACCTGCCCGACCAGATTCAACAATAGCGATATGATTACCGACAATGTCAGTCATCACACCATCATAACTCATACCGTCATAACTGCCACTTTTCATAATTGGCACATAACGATACCCGCAACTAATCTCTTTTTGTGCGCTTTGTTCAATCGCTGCAATAGCCACGCTGTCATAAATCACTAAACTATTATCAACGTAAGGCGCGTTATATACCGCATCATCTCCGCTAAACCCGATTAAATACGGCTTGAAGTCTTTGTCTGTTAAACCAACAAATACAGGTTCGTGTTTGGATAAAATAGGAAGTTTGTTAAAGGTATGCGCGGATTTTTCTAGTTCTTGTGGGTCACGCAATAAGTTATAAACTGTGTTTGCGTCTAACCCTAATTCTTTATAATTCGGGATTTCGTGGCCAAAATAAGGACATACCATCGCTTTAGTAATGTGACTAAT